>Ga0172366_10000407_pt1 | contig 30423 bp, 29 predicted proteins | sample LakKivSesite69cm_FD_114533 | JGI IMG/M metagenome (GOLD analysis project Ga0172366, IMG submission 114533) | Sediment microbial communities from Lake Kivu, Rwanda - Sediment site 69cm | ecosystem: Environmental > Aquatic > Freshwater > Lake > Sediment | place: Rwanda: Western Province, Lake...
CTTAGGAAACCCAGATGACGAACCTTCAATAGATGCTGTATTTATCTCTCATGCACATTTCGACCATTCTGCTTACACCTCTTTTATAAGGAGAGATATACCCATATATTTTTCAGATATCACTTTAACCATCTTGAAAGCAATGGAGGAAAGCGGAAATTCTTCTTTTGAAACAGCAATATTTGATTATATTAGAAGAGGAAGAGCTGAAAGAGAGAGAGGAACTCATCTTGTTTATTCGCTTAAGTCAAAAGAAATAATAGGCGACCTTACCGTTTACTCTTATCCTGTTGACCACTCAGTCAAGGGTGCAAGAGGTTTTGTGTTTTCTTCTCCTGAAGGAGCTCTTGTCTATTCCGGAGATCTCAGGCTTCATGGTAAGAGAAAAAATGAAACTTTACGTTTTGCAGAGGAAGCTTCCAGGTTTAAACCTGAATATTTAATAATCGAAGGAACAAATGTTTCGGAAAATGAAAGTCCAGCAGAATTTTGGACGGAACAAAGAGTATTTGATGAAGCAGACAGAGTATTCAAACATTCAGAACATCTTGTAATTGTTGACTTTTCGATTAGAGACATTGATCGTTTTATGACTTTTTTTGCACTTGCGCAAAAGTATAAGAGGAAATTTGTCATCACTCTTAGGGATGCGTATCTACTAGATGCCATGAAGAGCTTTGACGATGAATTGCCCTCAATAAATCACCCGAATTTGTGCATTTATTTGGAAAAAAGGGTAAGCGGTACTTATTCCGATTCAGATTATAACGCAAAATGGATGAAGGGATTATTATCGAACTGTCCCAACTTAAATATTGTGAAGGCGAGCGATATCAGAAATAATGACAAGGATTTTGTTTTAATTCTTAGATTCTATGACCTACAAGAATTAATAGATTTGAGGCCTTTGTATGGAAGCGTGTATATTCATTCAACTTCTGAGGCTCATTCTGAGGAACAGGAGTTCGACCAGAAAAGATTAGATAACTGGTTAAGACAATTCAATCTTTACCCAAAAGTGCACATTCATGCCTCAGGTCACGCAAAAGAAGAGGACATTTTCAAAATAGTTGACATTATTAGCCCTAAAAGAATAATTCCTGTACATACAGAGGGCAGCGAAAGATTTTTGAATCATTTTGGGAATAGGGTAAAAATATTTAAGAATCGAGAGTCAATTGACTTTTAGGAGGTGAAATATGGAAGAAAGAAGAAGTTGGATTGTGTTTTTAATTGTAGGAATTATTATTGGAAGTATTATTGGTGGAATGTTTGGTACTTATCTGGTTTTTTCAAATTCAAAAATGTTTCCATGGGCAAATAAAATTTCGACAACTCAGACAAGTCAGACAAGCCAGGTGTCTATATCCACTAACATTGTTGAAATTGAATCACAAGTTGAGAAAGTTGTTGACGCCATTTCTCCAGCAGTAGTCAGAATTGTATCTACTCAGCAAGTCACTTCGCCCTTTTTCTTTCAGACTATCCCGCAAACCGGACTTGGATCAGGCGTAATTATTGGGGAGGATGGACTTATTCTAACAAATAATCATGTAATAGAGGATGCAAGCGATATTGAGGTGACCGTAAGCAATGGGAAAACATATAAAGGTAAAGTTTTGGGTACTGATTCGGTCTCTGATCTTGCTCTGATTAAAATTGAAGCAAATAGCTTACCTTACGCCTCTTTAGGGGATTCATCAAAAGTTAAAGTTGGCCAATTCATCATCGCAATAGGCAATCCGTATGGACTTGACCACACGGTAACCGTAGGTGTAGTTAGCGCAGTGGAAAGAAATATTGACACGGGAAGCAAAACTATGTACGGAGTCATCCAGACTGATGCTGCAATTAACCCGGGTAACTCTGGCGGTCCCCTGGTTGATCTTACAGGCAATGTTATAGGAATCAATACTATGATTTACAGTGATGCACAGGGACTTGGCTTTGCAGTATCTTCAAATACATGCAAAAAAGTTATAGATAATCTTTTAACAACTGGAAAAGTTCAATGGCCGTATCTTGGGGTTCAGGTCAGTACTATGACAGAGCAAATAGCGAATGAAAATGGTTTACCATATTTAGAAGGAGCTTATGTAGTTGGAGTTCAGCAGTTGAGCCCTGCTGCAAGGGCAGGTGTTAAAAATGGGGACATTATCACTGCAATTGACAGCAAAAAAATTAGGACCGCTGATGAGCTTGTAAGCGTTATAAGGTCCCATAACGTTGGAGATACTATTACTTTAGAGATTGTTCGCGGAACTAAATCAAATGTTATTACTACTCAAGCAACTCTTGGTTCTCAGAGCTAATATCCCTTAGGACTATATTAGGTGCAGGGTACACAAACAATTTAAACTCTGCACCTATTTTTTTTGCATATTTAAATATTTCCTCATAAATTTCTCCTGGCAAACTTCTTGACTTTATTGTAGTTTCATATGCGATTCCTTCGAATGTTTCCTGTGATACTGTCGGGCCCAATACATAAGATTCATTTAAGGCATTTTTTAATTCCTGCGTTAGTGTATTTGCTTTTTCAAAATTCCTTAGTATTCTAATTATTATTAGGTTTGCGAAAGGTGGATAATTCAATTTTTCTCTTAAATAAAGTTCTGTATTTAAAAGAAGTTCATTATTAAGCTTTTGAATTGATTTTATCTGGCTGCTGTCAGGGGAATAAGTTTGAAAAACGGTTTCTCGACCATCCATTTCGAATATTGCTTCAGCAGAAATTTTGAAGGCATTGAAAGCGGCATCAATATCGAAAGAATTGATGAAAGTATCTATACTTACGAATACGAATAAGGAAACATTTGAAACATTCAGGTGGCTGAGCATAAACTCCGTTCCAAGAAATATGGTGTTTGAAAAATTTGATGAGTTAATTATCGATACTTTATTGCTGTTGCTCATTAATGTAAGTATTTTTGATCCTGAGTATCTTTTCTTTAATTCTCTTTCGAGTTTTTGAATTCCTCCACCAAAGTAATGAATACTAATACTTCCACATCTCGGGCATTTCTCAAAAGGGTCATGAGAGTATCCACATACTGGACAATAAAGCTTGTTTTTGTTTATATCGTAGTAAAGTGTGCTTTTACATACAGGGCACTTTACAACAAAACCACACTCCCTGCACATTATAAAAGTTGAATAGGGTTTTTTATTAAGTAATAGAGCAACATTTTTCCCTTGTTCAAGTTCCTTTTTCATCATTTTATCAACATACCAGGAAAGCATACCATAATTCCTTTTCTTGAATTCGTTTCTCATATCAATTGTTTTAATGTTAATTTTCGGTGATACTATGAAGAAAGATTTTAAAGATTTATTGAAAGCAAGTGTATTTATTGTGTCATCAAGAGAAACACAAGAAAATAATAATTCTTTTCTCTCTATTGTGGCTTTCTTATAAGCTACCAAGCGAGAATCGTAAGGAACAAAATCCCTCGTTCTAAAGTACTTTGAGGAAGCGTCTTCCAATACGATGAACTTAAGATCAGGAATATTTAAGAACAAACTAAAGTTCGTAGTTATTATTATTTTTTTCTCTAATTTTACATCTGATAGGATTTTTAATTTATTCCTTCCATCCCATATAGAAATTTTCTTGTTGAAATACTCTTCATATATTTTTGCTGCTTTTTTGATTTGATTGAGCTCAGGAAAAATTACTATCGCTTTGTCGCTGTTCCTTAAGTTAATTTTCAACCATTCGCAGATTTTCCTGTTTCTTGCTTCAAATGATCCTCCAAGAAAGATGTTAAAGGCGAAATCACCTTGATTCTTACTTTTATTCTGAGGCTTTTCAATAGGAATTAATATGCCATTATTTATCAAGTCTTGAAGAATTTTTCTTCCGTTTTTAATTCCTGTAATTGCTTTTGAAATGGGCATTGTGCTATTTTCTGTTTGCAAAAATCTTCCAATAAGTTTTGTAGTAGATTTTTTCTTTCTGTTGCTAGTGAAAATCTCTTCGATTTTTTGTTTATCTTCCGTAAGCTTAACAAGGTAGTCTTCAAATTTCTTGTACTCGGAAGTTTTGCAAATTATTCCATTTGACTCAAGATCTTTAATATACTCATAAGGAATGTTGCCAAAAGCTCTCTTTAAGATATTATAGGTTACCTCTTTTCTTTCAAGAAGGAGATTTATAAGTTCATTTCTGATTTTGCTTCTACTCTTGCTCATTGCTTCATTTGCCTTTTCAGTGTTGATGACTTTCAGGTTAGTAGAGATTTTATCCGTTGAAGTACTTCCATAAATTTCATTGAAGAGTTTATGAGCTGGAATTAAAAAAGTCTCTGAAGTAAAGTAAATTAATTTGGCAACATCTTCGTTAAAGAGCTCTTCTTCAAAAATGTCCCAGACTTCTTTTATATCTTTGCTTTCAATTGTTTTAGGCAAAGATTCCGAAATTTTCAGGAGATATCCAACTCTTAAGGCGTCACTTTCTCCATAAGGAACTAATACTTTCTTGCCTAATTTAGCCTTATTGGCAAGAGAAGGCGGAATTAAGTAATAAAGCTCAGGGAAAGGAATTTTTATGCCAGATATTAAGATTCCTCCGTAAAGCATTTTTTAGCCGAGCTTGTTTATTATATCTTTTGCTAAATCAGTCTTTTCCCAGGTAAATTCCTCTTCTTCTCTGCCAAAATGACCGTAAGCAGCCGTTTTTTGATAAATAGGTCTTAGAAGGTTCAAATGCTCAATGATATCTTTTGGGCTGAGATTTACTATTTTTAAAAGTGTTTTTTCAATCATATCATCCGGGACTTTACCTGTTTCAAAAGTATCTACCATGAATGAGACGGGATCAGGTTCACCTATAACATAAGCAACTTGAATCAAACATTCTTTGGCAAGTCCCGCTGCAACTATATTTTTGGCGAGATACCTCATCATATAAGTAGCTGATCTATCAACTTTTGTTGGATCTTTTCCTGAAAAAGCACCGCCTCCATGAGGGGCTAATCCTCCATATGTGTCTACTTCAAGTTTTCTTCCAGTCATTCCAGTGTCAGACTGTGGTCCTCCAACAACAAATTTTCCAGTAGGATTAATGTGAAAACGTGTTTTATCGGTTAATAAATATTGTGGAATTACTGGCTTTGCAATGATTTCAACAATTTTTATACGGGCATCTTCAGAAATTTGAGAAGGGTCATTTTTGTCAAGAAGCTCTTCAGTGTGCTGAGTTGAAATTACAACATCGGTTATTTCAACTGCTGCTTTTCCTTCATAACGCAGTGTAACTTGCGTTTTTCCGTCTGGTCCTAAAAAAGGAGCAAAATCATTTGGGATACCAGATTTACGGACATCTGCAAGTCTTTTAGCCAACCCGTGCGCAAGTACGATGGGAAGTGGCATTAGTTGAGGTGTTTCATCAGTAGCGTATCCATACATGATCCCTTGGTCTCCAGCTCCGCCTCTGTCAACTCCCTGCGCAATATCAAGAGATTGTCTGCCTACTGCGTTCAAAACTGCACACGTTCTATAGTCAAAACCATAAATATGAGAGGTGTAACCAACCTCTTTAATAGCATTTCTGGTAATATTTGCAATATCAACCCATGCCTTAGTAGTGATTTCTCCACCTACTATTATAAGGCCATGGGTAACGTAAGTTTCACATGCAACGCGTGCTTTTGCATCCTGTTTTAAAATTTCGTCTAAAACCTTGTCAGAAATTTGATCTGCAAGTTTATCGGGATGCCCTTCGGTAACAGATTCTGTTGTAACAAATCTTTTTTCCTCATTTATTACCATTTGAGCCTCCTTCAGTAAAACCAAATATGAATTCTAAGAGTTCGCTAGCAATTTCGTCCTTAGATTTATTTTCCAAAGATTTTTTCTTTCCACTTTTACTGAAAAAGATAACACTCCCTTCTTCCTTGCCAATATTTTTTTCGCTATTCGCGACAATAAAATCAAGGTTTTTTTCCTTCATTTTTTCCATTGCTTTCTTTTCTATTTCCTCTGTTTGAAGTGCAAAACCTACAAGAATTTTATTTCCTTTTTCTCTGGAAATTTCTTCTAATATGTCAACAGTGGCTGACAACTTCAAGGTTAGATTGGGCTTCTTAGGAATTTTTGATTTGTAATAAGTTGCTGGCTTAAAATCTGAAGGAGCTGCAGCCATTATTAAAATATCGCTGCTTTTAAATTCACTTTTGACTTCCCTGAACATTTCCTCTGTTGTTGAAACTTTTATTGCTTCATCAACCGGAGGAATCGCTATACTCACCTCTCCATGGATTAGACATACAGAAGCTCCCATTATTTTTGCCTTCTTTGCGATACTTATACCCATTCTTCCAGAAGAGCCATTGGATATAAACCTTACAGGGTCAATAAATTCCTTGGTTGCACCTGCGGTTACAAGGATTCTTTTGCCCTTCAAGGGTTTGTTTGATCTCATATGCTCAATTACAAAGTTGAATATTTCTTTAGGTTCAGGCAATCTTCCTTTTCCGACTTCCAAATCTGCCATTTGTCCTTCTTTGGGCTCTAAGACAATATAACCTGTCTCTTTTAGATATTTAATGTTTCTCTGAGTTACTGAATTTGTAAACATTTTTTCGTTCATGCAAGGAAAAACATAAACGGGGTCTTTTGTTGCAAGAAGTATTGTTAATATTAGGCTGTCTGCAATACCCGAACTTGCCTTTGCAATAATATCAGCGGAAGCAGGAGCAATAATAATTGCATCAGCCCATTTAGAAAGGAACAAATGAATAGAAGAGCCGGATATCGTCTCGAATTGGTTATCATCAGTGTATACTTCTTCAGCCCCTGCTGATTTGAAAGCGAATGGAGTAATGAACTTCTCGCCACCACGAGTTATTACAACACGGACACGATATCCTTCTTTCTTGAACAGTCTTAATAATTCTACTGCTTTATAAGCTGCAACGCTTCCAGTTACGGTTAATAGAATGTTATTCGTCTTTATCTTCGTGCTCCTTGACCATGTGTTTCTCAACTTTAATAATGAAATCTCCAGCGTAGAACGGATTGAATAAAGTAGGGTTTGTTCTATTTGACATCTCACCCTTTTCAATAATCATTTGTATAAGCTTATATTTGTTTCCTTCAACACTGTTTAAAAGTTTAATAAAAATTTTACTATCCTCCATTTTTCACCTCTCAGATTTAACATTTTATGATTTTTTAACTTTGTGTCAAGAAAAGCACTTAATCAGGGAAGGTAAGGCAAAGGATCAACTGATTTGTCTCCAATATAAACTCCAAAGTGAAGATGCGGACCTGTCGACCAGCCTGTATTGTCAACATATCCAATGGTTTGACCCTGTTTAACGGTATTCCCGGCTTTAACTGCGAAGGATTTGAGATGTGCATAAAGAGTTGTAACATCAGAGCCATGATAAATAATAATTACATTTCCGTACCCTGTCATCCATCCTGCGTATGAAACATTGCCTTCAGCTGCAGCTTTAACTGGAGTACCGGTTTCTGCTGCAATATCAATTCCTTCATGAAAATCCTGCGTACCCCAAATTGGATGTTTTCTTGGGCCATAATAGGAAGTAATAGGACCTTTCACAGGCCAAATTAGGCCGGTTTTCAGAGTACCTTGCGCTTTTCTTGCTTCTTCAATTAATCTAGCAATGAGCTTATTCTCTTCTTCAATAATTTTTTCTATTTCATCTATTTTATAAAGGTAGTAGCTTTTCTTTTCCTGGAGTGCTTTTATTACATTTTGTTTAATTTCGAGCTCTTCTTCAAGAATATTCTCTTCTTCTTGTTTTTGAGTCAGAAAGTTTTCAAGGTTGGTTTTTGTTTTAGCAAGTGCATTTCTTTCTTGTTGAAGATTGTTTTTCTCTATTGTTGCCTTTTCCATCAAAGATTTTGTGTATGAAGAAATATAAGAAATATATGCAATTCTTTTTGATATGACTTGTGGATCTTCTCCTTCAAAAAGGAGTTCCATCGTTGAGAAATTTGAGAGTTTATATGAGAAGTTCACTGTATTTTCTAAATCCTGTTCTCTGGTTTCAATCTCCTGTTCTTTAATTACGATTTCATTTTCTCTTTTCTTAATTTCATCTTCAAGGGAGGAAATTTTAACTTGAGCATCAGCTATGCTTGAATTAACGATCTTGATTTCAGAATCTAAATTATTAACAATTGATTGAAGTTCACTTGAGTATTCAGTTATGTCTTTAAGCGATTTTTTCACTTCTTCAAGTTGATTTTTGTATTGCTCAAGTTTTTTCCTCTCCTCTTCTAATCCTGAAAACGCAACGGGTTGGGTAATTAGAAAAAGCATTACGAAAATAAGTAGAAATAAAAGTATTTTTTTCAATCTTTCCCTCTCAACGGGCCAAAACTTCCGACAATACTTACAGCAAGACTTAAGATCAGTACTCCGAGAGAAACCTGAAGCATATTTACATTATTTACTATTGTTGCAAAAGGTAAAAGATCCTTAACTATAGCGTTACTCCAGATGTTTATTTTGAACAGAAAGAAAAGTGAAATTAGCCACGCAATAAATGAAAAAAGAACTGAAATTAAAACAAAAGGGAGTTCAATGAAGAATTTGTCAGCTCCAATTAAGTTCAATATTTTTATTTCAGTCTTTCTGAAATCTACAAGAAAAGAAATTGAACTTTGTGTCGTGAATGCAAACTCTGCGGAAACTACGACTAAAATTGCTACAAAGAGCATCCATATAAGTTTAATTAAGTTATCAAGTTTTTTAGCTGTTTCGCCAGAAAACACCACAGTATCGATTGTCGGAAGATTCTTAACAATTTCTGTAATTCTATCTCCATCAGTTAGTTCTGTAAGCTCAATATTCGCCGTATAAGGCAGAGGGTTTCTTTTTAGTGATTCCAGCATATCCTTATATTGAGGAAAGATCTGTAGAAATTCCTCTTTCGCCTGCTCGTTCGTAATTAGCTCTGCACTTTTGACTCCATAAATATTTTTTATTGTTTCTATTGTATTTTTAATATCGTTTTCTGCAGTATCCAGCTTGAAAAAAACATGAATATTTACTTTCTGTTTAAGAGACAGTGAGCTTTGAAAGAGCTTTTGCCCAACAATGTAAGTAGAACCAAGTGTAAGCATGCCTATTATAAGGAAAAGAACAGTAACAAAGATTATCTTTTTGCTTTGCTTAATCAGAAGTCCTGTTTGCCTTAGGATGTAGAATGTTCTATACATATTCTTTCTTGACCACCCTTCCATCTTTAAGTCTGATAATTTTTTTAGGTTTTGTTCCCCAATCAAACATGTGATGAGTTGCCATAATAATAGTTGCACCTTGTTCATTAATTGCTTCGATATATTTCATTACTTCGGTTGCAGTGTCAATATCAAGATTTCCAGTAGGTTCATCCAGCATGAGAACTTCGGGATTGGCAATTAAGGCTCTTGCAATTGACACTCTCTGTTTCTCTCCTCCTGAAAGCTCACGAACCAATTTGTATGTTTTATCTTCGATGTTCATCGCTTTTAATGCAGATTGAGATTTTTTTGAAAGATCCCGAAAGCTTTCACCTTTGATTTGCAATGGAAGCGTTATGTTTTCAACAACTGTTCTATCTTCAATTAACATGAAATCCTGGTACGCAAAACCAATTTTCCTCCTTAAATTAGAAATATGGATTTTGTTAACGTCTTCTCCATTGTAGAAAATGTTTCCGGAAGTTGGACTTTCTTCTCCGTGTATTATTTTTAGTAGCGTTGTTTTACCTGCTCCTGACTCACCTGAAAGGATTACAAAGTCACCTTTTTCAATTTTTATACTAACTTTTTTGAGAGCTACTGTTCCATTAGGGTAGGTTTTCTCAATATCTTTAAGTTCAATCATATTCGTTCCTCCGGAGACTTAAACCCCTGACCTATTATCTCAGAGGAATTGTTGAAAATAATAAAGGCATTAGGGTCGATTGACAGAATAAGCTTCTTAGTTCTTGAAATTTCTGTGTGCGGGATAGCAACTATAAGCATGGTTTTTTCTTCTCCAGTATATGCCCCTTTAACTTGAACTTCAGTAACTCCTCTTCCCATCTCTTGAAGGATACCTTCTTTTATCTCTTTAGGCTTTGTTGTAATTATATTCAAAGTTCTATAAAAGGTAAATCCTTCCTGAACAAGGTCAATCGCGTAATTGCTTATTAACTCTGCGATGATTGAATAGAGTGGAATGTTTACATTTTTAAAAACAATTCCTGCAAGAACTATAATAGCAACATCAATAAGCATTAATGCTTGTCCAAAAGGAAGGCCCGTATAATCATAAACTATTTGTGCGAGCAAATCCGTCCCCCCTGTTGATGCATAAAACCTGAAAATAATACCTATTCCTGCCCCCATTAGAAATCCTCCGTAGATAGCTGCAAGGATTGGGTCTGTCTTAATTACGGGTGCGTACGGGAGAGTTAAATCAATTAATATTGATGAAAGCAGTGTTCCAACAATTGATCCAAAAAGGAACTTGATACCAATTTTCCTAAAACCTATAATAAATAAAGGAATATTCATTGCGATTATTGTAATTCCGATTTTAAAGAAAGGAGAAAAGTGGTTCAGTATTATTGCAATACCTATAAAACCACCAGGGGCAATTTTATTAGGTTGAATAAATATATTAACAGCAAGTGCATAAATAAGAGCGCCAGCAAAAATGCCAATCGAGTTGATAATTGCTTTTTTAAAAGTCTTTTTACTATCTTTCATCCTTGAGATATGCCCAGATGAACTCATCTATTTCGCCCTCTAATACTGATGAAACATTTCCTGTTTCATAATTTGTCCTATGATCTTTTACGAGCTGGTATGGTTGTAAAACATAGGATCTTATTTCATTTCCCCATTCAATTGATTTAAACTCTCCTTTGATTTCCTTAATAGTTGCTTGGTGTTTCTTTTTTTCAAGAAGCAATAACCTCGACTTAAGAACTTTCATTGCCATTGCCTTGTTTTGAGATTGAGATCTTTCATCCTGACATTCAGAAGTAATGCCAGTAGGCAGATGGACTATTCTTACCGCCGTCTCCACTTTCTGAACATTCTGGCCTCCATGTCCACTGGCCTTTGTAACTTCAATCCTCAGTTCCTTCTCGTCAATTTGTATGTCTTCAACTTCCTCAAGCTCTGGGATAACCTCAACAAGAGCAAAAGAAGTATGCCTTCTTTTATTTGCATCGAACGGAGAGATTCTTACAAGTCTGTGCACTCCAGCTTCTCCTTTAAGCAATCCATAAGCAAAATCTCCCTTAATATATAATGTAGCGCTTTTTATGCCTGCTTCCTCACCTTGATTCTCATCCAGGAGTTTGACCTCATAATGCTTGTTTTCTGCCCATTTTATATACATTTTAAGAAGTATTTCGGTCCAGTCTTGAGCATCAACTCCTCCTGCTCCTGCGGAGAAAGATACAAAAGCATTTAGATCATCATACTTTTCTGAAAGATATCTTTCAATTTCCCATTCTTTGACGTTGATTTCAGCCTGTTTTAGTATTACTTTGATCTCTTCGTCTCCATTTTCATCACTATTAGAAAAAAGCTCAATAAGAATTTGGATTTCCTCTTTTAATCTCTCTATTTTTTTAAACTTATCTATTTCTTTCTTTGCAGTAGATAGTTTTTTTGATTCCTCTTTTGCTTTATTAGATTTCCAAAAATCCTTGGAGGAACAAATTTTCTCAAGCTCTCTTATTTCTCGTTCTTTTTCCTTAAGCCAGATAAAATCTAAGGCATTTTCAATTTTGCTTAAAAGTACCGATGCCTCTCTTTTCACTTCATCGCTTATCATAACTTCCTCTTTTTTTTATGCTTCTTTTCTTCCTCTCTTTTCTTTCTTCTTTCTTCTTTTGACATAGTTGTGTTTGGCTTTTCTGTTTCTTTTGAGCCTACTTCGTTTTTTCTCAGCTCAACCCTGAACAAGGTTTTTATAGTGTCTTCTTTTATTCTTTCCATCATTTCGTCAAACAGTCTATGACCCTCAATTTGATACTCAATTAGAGGATCTTTTTGACCGTATGCTCTGAGCCCTATTCCTTCCTTGAGGTCATCCATTGTGTATAAGTGATCTTTCCAGTTTGAATCGACAGAATAAAGAAGAACGTATTTTTCAAGCCTTCTCATTAAATCTTGTCCAATGTATTGCTCTTTCTCTCTATATAGTGAAATCGCAGTTTTCTCAATTTCTTCAAGAACGAAGTTAATACTAAGCCTGTTAGTGTTATCAAAAGCAAGTTTAATATTTCTATTTAAAAGTTGGGTAAGTGCATGTTCGAGCTCTTTTATTGAATCTTCATTTATCTCTCCGTCAGCAAAAAAATGTGCATTTACTATTTTGGTTAGTACTTCGTTCAGCATAGATAATATCTCATCTTCAATGGTTTCTTCGTGGAAAATTTTGTCTCTTTCACCATAAATCACTTCTCTCTGCTTTTCAAGAACATTATCATAATCAAGAAGGTTCTTTCTTATTTCAAAATTGTATGCTTCAACCTTTTTCTGCGCTGACTCAATAACTCTTGAGAGAATTGCATGCTGAATCGGTTCATTGTCGTCAACCTTAAGAGTGCTCATTACCTGTTTTATTGAGTCTCCTCCGAAAATTCTCATGAGTTCGTCTTCAAGCGAGATATAAAATTGAGATTCACCAGGATCTCCTTGCCTGCCTGAACGTCCTCTCAATTGATTATCAATTCTTCTTGCTTCATGTCTTTCTGTGCCAAGCACAAAAAGCCCTCCAGCTTCTGTAACATTTGTGCCTAGCTTGATATCAACTCCTCGCCCTGCCATATTTGTAGCTATTGTTACGCTTTTGAACTGTCCTGCGTCTTTTATTATCATTGCTTCTTTTTCGTGATATTTAGCATTCAAGACATTGTGTGCTATATTTTCTTTTTTTAGCATAGAAGAAAGACGTTCAGATTTTTCAATAGATCGAGTACCAACTAATACAGGCTGACCTTTTGTATATAGTTCTTTAATTTTTCTCACTATAGCTCTGAATTTTGCATCTTCTGTTTTATAAACAATATCTGGATGGTCGACTCTTATTAATGGCATATTTGTTGGAATAACATAGACGTCAAGGTTATAAATTTCCTTGAATTCATCTCTTTCGGTGTATGCAGTTCCAGTCATTCCAGCAAGTTTTTCATACAGTCTGAAGTAATTCTGAAATGTAATTGTTGCAAGCGTCTGGCTTTCACTTTTTACCTTTAAGCCTTCTTTTGCCTCAATTGCCTGATGGAGTCCATCGCTGTATCGCCTGCCAAACATCAGTCTGCCCGTAAACTCGTCAACTATTATTACTTCGCCTTCTTTGACTATGTAGTCCACGTCTCTATTAAAGTACTTTTTTGCCTTTATTGCCTGATTTATATGCTTAACCAGGTCAACATACTTCTCGTCGTATAGATTGTCTATTCTGAGCATGGATTCTATTTTCTTTACGCCGGCAGGCAAGAGGGTGACTGTTTTCATTTTGTCGTCGCCCTCAAAATCATCACCTTCAATAAGCCTATCTGCAATCTTTTTTGCAACGTAGTACATTTCTGTTGAAGCTTCACTGGGACCTGATATGATAAGAGGTGTGCGCGCTTCGTCAATGAGAATGCTGTCAACCTCGTCAACGATAGCGTAGTTTAACTCTCTTTGGACAATCTGCTCTGGAGATACAGCCATATGATCTCTTAAATAATCAAATCCAAATTCATTATTAGTCCCATAAGTGATATTTGCAAGATATGCTTCTGATCTTTTGCATGGTATCAACTTTGTTGTGAATTTTTCTTTATCGTCCCAATCTACAAGATAAGCTTCTTCATGTTGAATTACGCCAACCGAAAGCCCAAGAAATCTGTAAACGGGACCCATCCATAGGGCATCTCTTTTTGCAAGGTAATCGTTTACAGTTACAAGATGACCTCCATGTCCCAGAAGTGAATTTAAGTAAAGAGGCATTGTTGCAACAAGCGTCTTACCTTCGCCTGTTTTCATTTCTGCAATGCCACTATTATAGAGGACTATTCCTCCGATAATTTGAACATCAAAAGGACGCATTTCGAGGGCTCTTTTTGCAGTTTCTCTTACTACAGCAAATGCTTCAGGGAGAATCGCCTGGTCGGATTCTCCGTTGGCAAGCCTTTCTTTAAAATCAATAGTTTTTCTCTTCAACTCTTCTTCAGAAAGGCTTGATGTTTTTGCTTCAAGCGAGTTAACGTAATTAACTATTTCGCCATATTTTTTTAAATCTCTTTTTACCGAGTCAAAGATATCGAAAAGCATAAATTACTTTTGCGGCTTAATCAAACCGTAATTTCCATCCTTTCTTCTATATAAAACATTTATATCATTTGTTTCTTCATCTCTAAATATAAAGAAATCATGATCAAGCAGCTCTATTTGAAGGGTTGCTTCTTCCAGGCTCATTGGTTTGACAGTGAATGTTTTTACTTTTACAACTTTTTGTTTTTCTTGTTCTATACCTTCCTCAATTTCAGAAGTTGATAAAAACTCCTCTCTTGTTATACGCTTCTGGTTTTTCAATTTCTCATTGTATTTCTTAACTTGGGAATTTAACTTTTCAAGGTTTTCAAAAACTGCTTTATCCAGTAAATTGCTTTTTCCCACTGCTCTAAGCAACCTTCCGGATACATATAAAGTAGTTTCTACTTCGAATTGTCCTCTTTGTTTGTTTATTACAACTTGCGCTTTCTGCATGTTGCTGAAATATTTCTCAAGTTTCTGCACTTTTTCGTTAATCTGGCTTTCAAGATTTCCTGGTAAGTCTTCGATGCCCTTTAATGTGATAGTGATTTCCATGTTAGAATACCTCCTTAATTAAGTATAAGAATAATTATGATTTTTCTCAATAGTTCATTCGATATCTTTGTAGATTCTCTTTACTCTTTTTCCAATGCGCGTTACTACTTCATAATTAATTGTATTTGTAATCTGGGCAATTTCATCTGCAGTAATTGTATTATTTCCTTGAGTTCCAATAATTACAACTTCATTGCCAGGGTGTATATAAGGAAAATTTGTTACGTTAATTACTGTTAGATCCATGGTTACATTGCCTACGATTTTTGCACGTAATCCTTTTACAAGAACTTCTCCTTTATTTGAAAGCAATCTGGACAAGCCGTCTGCATACCCAACAGGTATTGTGGCAAGAAGCTCATCTTTTTTGGTTGTGTATGTCCTCCCATAGCTTATGCTGTATCCTTTTGGTACAATCCTTGAGAAAATAACCCTTGTTTTAAATGAGAGTACTGGTCTGCAAATGTAACTTGAATTTTCAGCTAGACCATATAGTGCTATTCCTGGTCTAACAGCATTAAAATAGCTTTCTTTAAAATTTGAAACTGCAGCGCTATTTGCAGCATGAATGATTTCTGGCAATAGATTTTTCTTTTCAAGTTCTGAAAGTATTTTTTTGAAAGAAGAAATTTGCTTTATCGAATATTTTCTGTCGTTTTCAGCTGAAGCAAAATGAGTATAGATTCCTTCGATTTTAACATTCTTGATTTCTGAAATTTCTTCAATTACTTTTAAAGCTTCTTCAGGGAATATTCCTAATCTTCCCATTCCCGTATCTACATCAATATGAACATAAAGTGCTTCATTCCCAGTGTATTCTTTCAACCTTTTAATAAAATTCTTGTCAAAAAGAGTTACTGAAATCCTAGTCCTTGCAGCGATGTCCAAAGTTTTCGGATCAACATATCCAAGCGTAAGTATCGGTATTTTTATTCCGTTTTCTCTGAGCGCAAGCGCCTCTTCCATAGACGCTACTGCAAGTCCGAATGCTCCTTCGTCCTGGAGAATCCTTGACACTTCAATAGATCCATGGCCATATGCATCAGCTTTTACTACACATATTATCTTTCTTTTGCCTACAGTTTTTTGAATTTCTCTGTAATTTTTTCTTAAATTGCCTAAATCAACTTCCACCCATGTTGGTCTATTAAATTCCACCTTTATCTCCTTGAAAAAATCTTATAAAAGTATATCATTAATTATATAAATTGAAAGTAGAGAGAATATGAAGATATTAATTACAAATGATGACAGTATTGAGTCTCTTGGTTTAAAAGAACTTGCTTCTGCGTTAATGCGTGTTGGAGATGTTTACGTAGTTGCTCCAAAGGCTCCACAGAGTGCTGGAAGCCACGCGACTACTTTGCATAAACCATTGCGTGTTGAAGAATTTTCCCTGGGTGTAGGAGAGAAGTTAGCTTTAAGGGTTTCAGGAACTCCTTCTGATTGCGTTGTTCTTGCGCTGGATGTTCTTGTTAAGGATGGAATTGATATAGTTGTCTCAGGTATAAATAAAGGACCGAATCTTGGCGACGATGTTATTTATTCTGGCACTGTTGCAGGCGCAATGGAAGGAGCAATAAATGGAAGGCTTTCTTTTGCTTTCTCTGTGAATGATTTTGAGAATCCTGACTTCAAATTTACAGCAAATTTTGCATCTTTCTTTTTAAAGTACATATGGGAGCTGGAGATAAGAGATAATGTCTGTTTCAATGTAAATGTGCCGAACCTGCCTGCAGATAAGATCAAGGGATGCAAGTTTACTCGACTTGCACGACGCCTTTATGTAGAAAGAGTTTTAATTGGAAAGGATCCTTTTGATCATGATTTCTTTTGGATTGGCGGAAAACTCAAGGATGATTATTTTGAAGGAACTGATAGCTGGGCAGTAAAAGAGGGTTATGTTGCCATAACCCCCCTTCGCATAGATATAACTGATTATTCTTTTCTTGAGAAAATGTCAAAAGTTAATTTAGAACTACCTAAAGAATTATAATTTCGTGAGGCAAATTAATTAAACTTAAAGCCGCCTCTTTCTTAATAATAATTGTGTCTTCAAGTCTTAACCCAAATTTGTCTTTGAAATACACTCCGGGCTCTATAGTAACGACCATATTTTCTTCGAGAGTGAACTCTGAGTTGCCATTTACCCAGGGAGCTTCATGAATTTCCAAACCCACTCCATGTCCTAAGCCATGAGTAAAAAACTCTCCTAATCCTTTTTCCGTAATGAAATCGCGAATTTTTTTATCAAGATCAACTGCCTTAACGTTTTCTTTCGCACTATCAACACCTAATTTTTGAGCATCATACACTACTTTGTAAGCCTTCTTTACCTCGTTATCTGGTTCACCAATTGAAACAACACGTGTAATATCTGAAGCATATCCTTCATAAAAAGTCCCAAAATCAAATACTATTGGCTCATGAGCAGCGATTCTTTTGTGAGAAGCAACGCCATGAGGGAGAGCTCCACGTTCTCCTGAGGCAACAATAGTATCAAAAGAAGACTTGTCTCCACCATGTTTTCTGAACTGATATTCAAGTTCAGCTGCAATATCATTTTCTGAGACTCCTTCCTTTAGGAGCTTTAGCGTTTCGTTAAAAGCATTAGATGCAATTTCGCAGGCTTTGGAAATTCTGCTTAGTTCGCTTTCATCCTTTTTTAATCTTAAGCCCTCCACTAAATCTGAAAGAGAAACAAGTTTAAGGAAAGAAATTTCATCCAGATGACAAAACAAATCGTATGTAATTCTTTCTTTCTCAATACCAAGCCAATGAATTTTTTTCTCTGTGAGGATTTCTTTAAGTTTTTTTGAAATTTTTCCTTTGTACTCAATAATTTTAACTTTTTCATATGCTTCTTTTTCAGCCTGCAAGGTAAATCTTGAATCCACAAAAAGAATAATCTCATCAGAAGTTGCAAGCAGAAAACCATCTTCTCCTGAAAAATTCGTAAGATACCTTATGTTAGGGACTGCGGTTACAAAAAGTGCGTCAATATTATTCTTTTTGATTTCTTCAAAAAGCTTTTCGTGTCTTAAGGTCATTTATTAGCGTTCCTCCTCAAACGGATTTGTTTTCCCTATTTTATTTGCAGGTGCAATTAAAGTTGGGACATTCAACGTTCTTTTTTCAACTTCTGAGTCAACAAACGAAGAATTTCCTCTTTTAATTGTAGGTATATCAACGAATATCGGGCCTTTTTGGGATTCATAGAGTTTTGGGAAAACATAGAAATTAAGTACCGCAAAAGCTATTAGAAAAAATAATATTAGATAAATAGTTACAGGTGAAATTGAAACTTTTCTTTTTCTTCTGATTTTCTTATCAGCCATTTTATCACTTCCTTTGTGAAAGATTAATAATTCCTTCAATTTGAGCACTGTAAGGTGGGGTTACCGTAGTCTGTTGAGTAGTTTTAGTTTCCTGGGTCTTTGCAATATTCAAAATGTTTAGCTCTGTAATTTGTGGGAAATTTCTAACCGCGTCTATGAAAAATCCAATGTTCTGAAGATTGTTTGCGTTGATTGCAATTCTAAAGGATTTTGTATTTTGAGGTTGGTTCTGGGTACTTTTGGGGAAGGCAAGACTTGAGATTTTTACCTGGCAAGTATTAGCAAGTATTATGAATTCCTCTCCATAAAGAAATTCATCATCTTCAACAGGAAGCAGCTTTTTAAGTGTTTCAATCCTTTGAGAAAAATCAGTAATATCTTTGTTAATTGTTGTAAGTTTTGACTGTGCAGTCTTCAGAAGAGCCAGCTTTTCTTCCTGTTTTGATATTTGTGCATTTACCTCTCCAATTTTACTGTAAAGAGGCTTTGCTAAATACCAAATAACTAAAAATGAAACTATAAGATACAATAATATAAATGCTATTACTTTTAAGTTCTCTTTGCTAAGCTTTATTTCAGTGTTTTTCATTTTTTAATCTCCTTCCAAGCAAAGGTAATCGTGAATGTTACGTATTGTGGAGCAGTTTGGGCTTTTTCTTTCTCGAAAGGAATATTGTAGCTTTCAACAACGACATTTTCAAAATTCCCATTGATTTTCAGAGAGTTAAATGTCCATGCAAGTTTTTGTAGATCCAATGTATGTCCTGTGATTTTTATGGAATTTTTAGTGCGGTCCGAAGAGAGAGACTCTATAACTGTATCTTTAGGCAGTGAAGTTGAAAGTTCGTCTATTAAGTTGTTCCAATTGATTTGAGAGTTAACAAGTTTTTCAATTGTAGTTTCGTAGTAGAACAATTCATCACCAAGAGATTGTCTCTTGTTAAGTAAGTTTTCAACGTTTTTTAATTGATCTATTTGGTTGTTTAAGTCATTCAAATATGAGGTTCTCTGGTACAACTGAACTCGGAGCCCAGCGTAAAGTAAAGCGAGAATAATTAAGAAAACAACGCCAATCGTGATAATCTGCCTATTTTCTCTTGAAAGCTGCTTTCTTCTTTTCTTTCCAGGTAACAAATTGATTTCTATTATTTGTTCCATCGCTCACCCCTTTTTATAAGTTAAAGGCCCTTTTGAGGATTCTTGGGTAACTTTTTTCTTCTTTGGTTTTAGCTGGTGTTCTCTTAACGCAAGTCCAGTTGCCACAGAGAACATAGGAGCCATTTCATGAAGGTATTCTTTAGTGAAGAGATTAGGATCAAATTTAGCAATACTTCCGAAAAGCCGGTTTACAATGCTTGGATAGCCAACCTCGTCCTCAATAAATTTCTCAAGTTCTTTTGTATTTGCAGAACCACCTTCCATAAGAATTGCCGTTTCCATAACCTTGCCTTCGTTGAACTTATTAAAGTAGAAGCTTATTGACCTTTTAAACTCAAGAACAAGGGAGTTAAAGATAGGAAGCGCAGCTTGTGTTATTGGATCGTCTTTTTTGGAAAGATCTAATTCCTTAATTTTAATGGCTTCTGCTTCCTCAAAACTTTTTCCAAGAGAATGAGAAATAGCTTCCGTAATCTTTTTTCCTCCGACTGGCAATATTCTGGAGAAATGAATCATGCCTTTATTAAGCATATTAATGGTTGTGTAATTATGTCCAATGTTAATAATAAGAAGCAGAACGTCATTGCTGAGTTTAAATTCAGGAGTATAGTGGAGCAGTCTAAGCACGGCGAATGGTTCAACCTCGATCGCTATAGGTTCAAGATTTGCCATCCTGAAGAGCTCAACTGTTTGTTGCACGATGTCGATCGGAGCTGCTGCTACAAGAATATCCAACTTTGTAGATTTTTCATCTTCTGCTCTTGCCAGAACCTGAAAGTCAAACGTTGCTTTCTCTGCAGGAAATGGCAGAAATTTTTCAATCTCCCATCTTATTGCCTCATAAAGTTCAGCATCAGGGAGATCCTCCATAAGCAATTCTTTAACGAAGACCAGCTGTCCAGAAAGGTTTGCAACAACTCTGTTTCCAAGAAAAGAATGAAACGAGATAAGTTCCTTAATAATTTCCTGTATTTCCTTAGGTTTTTCTATTTTACCCTCAACAATAGCTCCTTCCGGAACAGGTAGCACTCCAAAGTTAACAAGTTTGAGCTCGTTCTGCTCGCCTTTGAATTGCGCCATTTTAATATTGCCCGAACCTAAATCTACACCAATTACCGGCGTTTTAGCCCTACTGCTAAACAATGGACTCATGTTCACCACCTTCTTTATTAAATTTTACCATAAAAGCCTATAATACAAATCTATGAATTTTGATCCAAAAAATACTACTATGAAAGACGCGATACCTAGATAAGGGCCAAAAGGTATTGCGTCTTTGCCTTTCTTTCTTAAAAAAAGCATGGCAGTTACTCCAAAAATGGCGCCTAAAACAAAAGACAGGACAAAAACGACAATGCTGAACTTAAATCCAACGAACGCTCCTATCATAGCTCCTAAAGTAATATCTCCTTCTCCCATTCCTCCCCTTGATAAAATTATAATAATCAAAAAAATAATTCCAAGAAAAGTCAAGCCAAGAAGAGACTGGAGAAAAATCTGTTTTCCTTCAAATAAAGAGAATAAAATTGCCACTCCGCAGCCTGGAAGGACAATTGCATCTGGAACAACGCCCTCGCGCAAGTCAATAAATGAAACAGCAATAATAAGGGTGAGGAAAATTATGAATTTTATTGCGTATAGTGAAAATCCGAATTTAGCATAAACAAACATGTAAGTTAATCCTGTCAAAATCTCAACTATTGGATAAATTATGGAGATCTTAGTTCTGCAATACCTGCATCTTCCTTTAAGGAAAATATAACTTAATATTGGTATCATATCGAACCATTTCAGTCTATTGCCGCATGAAGGGCAAGCAGAGGGTGGATTTACTATGGATTTGCCTTTAGGAAATCTGTATATTACTACGTTTATGAAGCTTCCAATAATGCTTCCAATGATAAAAGCTATAAAGGTAAGAATAATTTTCATCTTGCCTAAATTATATAAAAAAGAAATAAAAAGCAAATTTAAAAGTATTTCAATTTCATGTAAAATATCCAACAATTTGTTATAATGATAGAGGTGATTTTATGAGAAGAAACATTTATAGTTATATCCCTTGGGGGCAATCGTTTTACTTAATAGTTATTATATTTTTTGCCTTGCTTTTACCTCTTCTTTTCATTTTCTTTGCTAATACCGTTATTTCTTCTTTTAACAGACTTGGTTTCTCTGTTTTTTCTGGTTTAGCTATTTTCATTTTAACCCTTCTTGGTAGTTCTGTTAACATTCCTATTAAGACAATTGTATCGAAAACTCCTTTTTACAAGGAAAAATTTGTAAGTTTCTTTGGTATTAATTATAGAGTTCCTGCATTTGCAACTCAAGATACGATTGTTGCAATAAATTTGGGGGGAGCTGTTATTCCGATGCTTGTATCAATTTTCCAGCTTACCAGGCTCTTAATTTTGCACAATGCTTGGTCTTTCTTTGCTTCAATAATTGCTACCATTATAGTCTCCAATATAATTCATCTATTTGCTAAACCCGTGGAAGGATTAGGAATAGCAATACCTTTATTTATACCGCCTATTGTTACAGTAATTGTTACTCTTCTTTTAAACCCGGCTTTCCATGCTCCTGTTGCTTACATCAGCGGGACACTTGGAACTCTTATAGGCGCAGATCTAATGAATCTTAAAAGAGTCAACGAACTTGGAGCTCCAATTGTAAGTATTGGAGGAGCAGGAACTTTTGATGGAATATTCCTTACAGGAATAATTTCCGTAATCCTGGTTTAGATGGGAAATGGATAACATTTCATTTTTAACAGCAATATTTGCTGGAATATTATCTTTTGCATCTCCTTGCGTGCTTCCTCTTATTCCTGCTTATATTTCGTATATTTCGGGCGTCTCTCTGCAAGAAATGAAAGAAGGGCAGAGTAGTAGTCCCAGGTTGTTCATAAACTCTATCGCTTTTGTTATTGGTTTTTCAGTTGTTTTTATTACACTTGGAGCTTCTGCTACATTTTTGGGAAATATACTCTCAAGAAATAAAAGAATTTTTGACTTGATTGCAGGAATAATAGTCATAATCTTTGGTCTTCATACTTCTCAGGTAATAAGGATTAAATTCTTAAGTTTTGAGAAAAAAATTAAAGTTGGAAACAAGACTCCATCTTTTTTAAGTTCATTTATTCTTGGTTTTGCCTTTAGCTTTGGCTGGACTCCTTGTGTAGGTCCCATTTTAGGCACAATTCTTGTACAGGCAAGCACTTATTCTACGGTTAAGCAAGGAATATTATTATTAACTTTATACTCCTTAGGGCTTGGGATTCCATTTATATTAACCGCACTTGCTATAAATAAGTTCTTTACAGCATTTAAATCAATAAGGAAGTTTTTCTCCCAAATTGAACTTTTTGCAGGATTGTTGATCATTGGAGTAGGCTTGGCCCTTGTATTTGGTACAGGGCTTTATTCAAGATACATTTTATCAATTATCCTTTTAGCTTTTGGATTTGCCTTACTTTCCACTGCTCATATCAAATTGATCGGGCTATTTGGAATAATTTCCGTTTTTGGATCCTTGTTTTTGATCTTTAGGGCCAAAATTAGCATTCAAGTGCTTCCAATAATGATTTTAATTTTTGTGAGTATAATTTCATTATATAGGATTGGAGTGAGAGAAAATGAGTGAATTACGACGTCAGAGAATTGAATCTGCTATCTTGAGAGAAGTTTCAACATATATCCACTCTCTTGATGACAAACTTTTAAATGAAATCACAGTAACCCACGTAGAAGTTACAGATGATTTTCATTATGCAAGAATCTACTATACTGTTCTTGGGCACGAGCAAGAAAAGGAAGAGATTTCTTCAAGACTTAAACGTGCTTCTCGAAGAATACAAAGAGATTTAGCCGAAAGACTTAAAACCATGAGGTATGTTCCGTTACTAAGTTTTCATTTTGACCTTTCTCTTCAAAAGGGAGATAGGGTACTTAAAATACTTGACGAAATAGAAGAGGAGTTAAAAAGAGGAGAGAACAATGAATGACTTACTGGAAATTGGAAATGCTATTAGAACCTATAACAGATTTGCATTGTTCACTCACGTAAATGCAGATGGGGATGCGATAGGTTCAATACTTGGCCTTGGACTATCACTGAAAAATCTGGGCAAAGAAGTTGCATATTTTTTGCCAGAACCAGTTCCACTAAAATTTTCTTTCCTTAAGGATTTTGATCTTATCAACAAGGAGAGCTTGGAAGGATTTGAAGTTGCAATTCTTCTGGATGCAGCCGGAAGTGGAAGGGTTGAAGAGCTTGAAGCACATTTAAATGATTTTAAGCTGATAATTAATATTGATCACCATTCCTCGAATGGCCACTTCGGAAATATGAATTATGTTGACGGAAATGCTCCTTCAACTACTTCAGTGATTTACAGATTAATTGAGGTGAATCATTTTTGTATTAATGAAGATATCTCAAATGCGCTTTTTACAGGCCTTATGACAGATACTGGCTCTTTCCATTATGCAAATACTAATGTTGAAGCATTTGAAGTTGCAAGAGAGCTGGTTAAAAATGGTGCAAATCCTGACTATTTAGGTAAAATGATCTATGAGCAAGAGCCTCTTCCCCGTATGCATATTCTTGGACTAGCCCTTACAAGGCTTGTAACTGAAGAATTCTTTGCGTATTCATATATTACTAGAGAGGATTTAAATAACTTATCTGCAACGGATGAAGACACAGAAGGGATTGTTGATTCAATTCGAAAGGTTAAAAATACTCTTCTTGTCCTTCTTTTTAAAGAAACTTCTAAAGGAGATATACGTGTCAGCCTGAGGGGTAAAGATAGTCTCAATGTCAATAAGATAGCCACTTTTTTTGGCGGCGGTGGCCATCCTCAAGCTGCAGGATGCACTCTGAAGCCTCCTTTGGAAGAAGCAATTAAGATAATGATTGAATATATTAAGGGGCAAAAAAAATGAAAAAAGAGCGTTTAATCGGAATTCTAGTTTTTGCCGTTATTATTACTGTAATTACCCTGTTTTTTTTGTTTTCGTTCAATCCTTTTGCAAAAGTTAAGTATAAAGAAAGGATTTCTCTTATTAGAATCGAGGGTGAAATTGGCGGCGATAGTCTGTCCATGAGCTCAGTCTCTCCAGAATCAGTCAAATTTATTCTTAATGAGGTTAAGAAAGATGGTTCAAAGGGATTAATAGTAAGGATCGACAGTCCTGGAGGTTTGGTTGAAGCAACAGAGGAAATTTACAATTACATTCAGGCTTTCAAAAAGGATACGGGTTTGAAAGTTTATGTTTCTATGGGTTCAACTGCAGCTTCCGGTGGCTACTACATAGCTTGTGCGGGTGATGAAATTACTGCAATGCCTTCAACAATTACAGGTAGCATTGGAGTAATTGTTGAGCTAATAAACTACGAGGAGCTACTTAATAAACTTGGCATAAAGATAGGAGTAATTAAGAGCGGCGAATACAAGGATATAGGCTCTCCTGCGAGGATGATTACCGAAGAAGAGAAAGCAATGTTCCAGAAAATAGTTGATACTGAGTATGAAGCATTTCTGAACGTTGTATCTTCAAGCAGGAAAATTCCTAAGGATGAGTTGAAGAATTTTGCAAAGGGGCAGATATATCTTGGAACGGAAGCTTATAAAATTGGACTTGTGGATTCTGTTGGAACTCTTGAGGATGTTGTTGCATTGCTTGCAAAAGATGCGGGGATAAAGGGAGAGCCCGAGATCATAGAACACTCAATTAAGAAAGGTTTGCTTTCATCTATATTATCACTATTTAATGCAGATATTAATCTTGTTAAAGGTTTAAAACCTGTGAAAATTGAGTATAAAATGAATTTTTAAAAGGTGCAGGAATGATTGATGCTTTTGTTTTTTTGTATAAGGTTTTAGTAAATCCAAAAAGAGCTTTTCGAGAAAGCCGTGAGAAAAAAATTATCTACCCGACATTTGTTTATCTTGCCGTTTTCGGTTTTGTTTCTTATGCTTATTTCGTTTCCTCTTTTAACTTCATTTTACCTCAATTTTTAAACTCCCTTCCTGATGAATTTAGGCAGATATTTTCATCATTTGGCAATGTTGAATACTTTAGATCTCCCGTCCTGATTTTGATTTTCATATGTTTTCCTATATTTGTGACTTTTATCTCTGCCTCAATTTATGATCTAATAGCTCAATCGTTATGGAAAATTTCCAATGGAACCTCTCTTTTTGTAAACCTTAGTTTTGCTTCTGTACCTAATTTACTTTCAAGGCTTTTAGCCATAACAATATTAATACTGGGAAAGACCCAAATACCTGCCTTACTTTCGTTTATCTTTTTCGTATGGGATATTATTCTTTATATTGTTGCAATCAGAGAAACCTATGATATTGGTACTGGGAAAGCATTTTTATTGATAGTTATTCCATTTTTAGTGGCAGTTATTTTATTAAGCTTATATTTAGCGTTTTTTATTAATTTTCTGTCTCTGACCGGGTGATGGTATAAGTATGGATTATCTTGAAAGCTTGAACGAAGCTCAAAAAGAGGCTGTTCTATACAACGGTGGTCCTCTTTTGGTGTTTGCTGGTGCAGGCTCCGGGAAAACGAAGGTCATTACTCATAAAATTGCCTATTTAATTGATTCCCTTCAGGTTAATCCTTCCAGGATTCTTGCAGTAACTTTCACAAACAAAGCAGCATCAGAAATGAAAGAGAGAACCGAAGCCCTCCTTCGTAGTAAGATTGAAGGTTTGTGGATAGGAACATTTCACTCTATTTGTGCAAGAATGCTGAGAAGAGATATCAAACTTCTTGGTTATAGAACAAACTTCACAATTCTTGATGAAGAAGACTCTTTAAAAGTTGTTAAAGATGCAATGAAGAATTTAAATATCGATTCCAAATATCTTGATCCAGGCGCAATCAGAGAATATATTTCTGGAGCAAAAACCAACTACTTAGATAATCACGAGTTCAGTAAAATATCTAAGGAATACTTTGAGAAGGTTGTAGCTAATGTTTATAATCACTATGCTGAAATTCTCAAAACAAGTAATTCTCTTGATTTCGATGATCTTCTCCTGCTTACAGTGAAACTTCTAAAGGAACATAGCGAAGTCCTCCACTATTACCAGGAGAAATTTAAGTACTTATTGGTCGACGAGTACCAGGATGTGAATCGTATTCAGTACGAACTTATTATACTATTGGGAAAAAAGCATCAGAAAATTACTCTTGTGGGAGATGACGACCAGAGCATTTACTCTTTCAGAGGAGCAAGTGTTGAATTTATTGATTCCATCTTTAATGATTTTGAAAATATGAAGATTATTAAGCTTGAAAAAAATTACAGATCTACTCAAGAAATATTAGATGTCGCAAACAAATTAATTAAATATAACAAGCATAGAAGTGAAAAAATCCTTTTCTGCGATAATGACAATACTAGCTCTGTAGGCGTGTATGATGCTATGGATGAAATCGATGAAGCAAGGTTTGTGGCAAAAAAAATTAAGGAGCTTAGGACAGACGGAACCTTCAAATATTCAGATTTTGCAATCTTATATAGAATGAATGCTCAGTCTCGAAGTTTCGAGGAATATTTAGTACAAGAAGGCATTCCTTATCAGGTGATTGGCGGAACTAAATTCTACAGCAGAACGGAAATAAAAGACATCATTGCGTATTTGTCTCTAATTAACAATCCTTATGATGATATTAGTTTCAAGAGAATAGTTAACGTTCCTGTGAGAAAGATTGGAGAAAGCACATTAAACGAAGTTGAGGATGTGGCTTTAAATATGAATGTTTCACTTTTTGAAGCAATAGAAGAAATAATTAACGCAGAGGAAACGGTAAGTTCACGTAAACTTAAAGTTTTTTACGACTTAATTAAGGATCTCCAGGAGGATCTTCAGAATTTGAGCTTAACACGTTTTGTAGATGAAGTTATTTCGAAGATTAAATACATTTCATACCTTACCGAGAAGTATAAAGAGGATGCGGAAAACAGGATTGAGAACGTCAAAGAGTTTGTAAATATGGTTGGAGAGCTTGCAAGAGAAACTCCGGACGCAGACTTGAATACACTTCTAACTCAGATTTCATTAATTACAAGTATAGATGAACGCACAGAGGAAGACAGAGTATCTTTAATGACCCTACATGCTGCAAAAGGTCTTGAGTTTCCAGTCGTTTTCTTGGTAGGGCTTGAAGAGGGATTTCTTCCACATTACAGAAGCCTTGAGTCTACCAAGGATATTGAGGAAGAAAGGCGACTTTGTTACGTTGGGATAACCCGGTCTAAGGTTAAATTGTATTTTACATTTGCAAACAGAAGAACAAAGTTTGGTTATATGGGACCTACTAAACCTTCAAGATTTCTATCTGAGATAAATATTTCTGATTTTGAAAAGGAAGAGGCAGTACATGCAATTTCTTACTTAAATCCTGGTGACAAAGTGCTGCACAAGGTATGGGGTTTGGGCAAAGTGATAGAAGTAAATCTGGATTCAGATATTCCATATGCTGTGATTGAATTTATTAAGATTGGTAAGAAAAATCTTGATTTAAGATACGCTCCACTGGAAAAAGTCCAATGAAAGAAATCCTTAAAAACTGCTTTGGGTTCTTTAACAGCAATACGACAGGTCAGCATTTAGAAAAGAATTTTCGAGACTATGAAGGTCTTTCATGGATTATTTTGTTGGCATTATGGCAGCTATTTGTGATAAAATTATTGTGAATATGCTTTCTTTAAATGGAGAAATTAAAGCTTTGAAAAAAGCCTTGCACTTAGTGGGCAAGATGATGGAGGAAAACAGGCAATGTATATTTTTATATCAGTTATTCTGATCTGGCTAATTGCGGGAATAGTAAGCAATATTATTCTTAGAAAGGAAAGGCTCTCAAGAATCTATAGGATTTTGCTTCTGTTAGAAGGGATTATTGGGCTATTTTTAATTTTGATTTACAGCGAAGCGCGAAAATAAAGGGTATTTTTTTTATTGGACGTTTTTCATATATAATAATTTTTAACTTTAGGTGATTGGAATGAAAAAAAGGTCTGTAGTTGGAGCATTTTTTAAAACATTAATAATAGTGCTACTTCTCGTTTTCCTTGTTGCTGGGATAGTAGCATTTGTATATGTTAACAAACTTAAAACAGAGCTTCCAAACCTTGATTTATTTAGTTTTTCTCCGGACCAGGCTTCTCAGATTTTTGACTATAAGGGGAACCTAATAACAAATGTATATGCCTTTGAAAACAGAGTATATGTTCCCCTGTCGCAAATTTCAGAAATAGCCAAAAAGGCAGTAATTGCGCAGGAAGACAAGAGATTTTATGAGCATGGCGCAGTCGATTTCAGAGGCATGATTAGAGCTTTATATGTTGATATTACAAGTCTTGGTAGGAGGGTTGAAGGAGCAAGCACGCTTACCCAGCAGCTTGCAAGGACAATGTTCTTATCGCTTGAGAGAACAGCTCAAAGAAAAATAAAAGAAGCTCTTTTGGCATTTGAGATCGAGAAACGCTTTACTAAAGATCAGATTTTGGAAATGTACCTGAATATGGTTTATTTTGGAGAAGGAGCATATGGAATAGAGTCTGCTGCAAATATCTTTTTTGGCAAACATGCTAAGGACCTGGACCTGGCAGAAGCCGCAATGCTTGCAGGCATACTAAAAGCACCCTCTGAGATCAATCCGGTTGTAGATTATGAATCAGCTAAGATTGCTCAAAAGGAAGTACTTTTAGAAATGCTTTCACAAGAAGCAATCTCTGAAGATGAGTACAATTCTGCAATTGGTGAAGAACTAAAAATCGCTGAAGAAGTTCCAGAAAAAGATAACATGGGATATGTAATAGATTATGTAAAAAGTGCAGTGCAGGAGAAGTTTGGATCAAGCCTGCTTTACGCAGGTGGTTTAAAGATTTATACTACGATTATGCCAGAACTGCAATTAGCCGCAACAAAAGCAATTACTGATGTTTTGGCAAAGGCTGAAAAGGACGATATTTTCCCCAAAGGGAAAAAAGACTCAAAAGAAGTTATACAGCCTCAGGCAAGCCTTACTGCGATTAATTGCAAGACCGGAGCTATACTTGCCATGGTCGGAGGAAGGGATTTTGACAATACAAAATATAACAGAACCGTTGCTTTGAAACAGCCGGGGTCATCTTTTAAAATTTTTGATTATACCACGGCGATAAATTACGGAGCTGTTGCTCCTTCTTCTGTAATTCTTTCTGACGAATTCACTGTGCAAAATTGGACTCCGCATGAGTGGGAAAACAAGTATTTTGGATATCTTTCAGTAAGAGAAGCTTTAAATCAATCCTCAAATGTATGTGCTGTTAAAACTTCATTAAATGCAGGACTTGAGCGAGTTGTGTACACTGCAAGAAAATTAGGAATAACTACACCACTTATGCCTTACCCGTCAATGGCCATTGGTAGTTTTGAAGTGAAGCAGCTTGAAATGGCAAACGCTTATGCGACTCTTGGAAACCAGGGAGTTTATCACGAGCCCTATGTAATAGAGAAAATAGTTTCACCTGACGACAGGGTGATATATGAACATATTGATAGTCCATATAGGGCTGTTTCTGAGCAGGTTGCTTATATAATGAACAAAATTTTCAGTTATGTGATGTCTTACAAGGTGAATGCGAAAATCACTGGCTTGCCCTCAGCTGGAAAAACAGGAAGCACAGATAACTGGACTGATGCGTGGTTTGAAGGATATACACCTAATATTTCAACAAATGTTTGGGTAGGCCCAGATTCCAAAGAGGTTACCTTTCCTGATGTGTTGAATTCTGGTGCAAGGTTTCCGGCAATGATTTGGAAGCAGTTTATGCTGGAAGCGATAAAGTATTTCCCTAAAGATGATTTTAAAAAACCAGAAACTGGGTTAGTTGCAGCAAACGTCAACGATTCTACTGGTTACCTATCGCATAAATCATCTGATGGAAAAACTGTTGTCAATTACGATTTTCTTGAGGCTTTTATCCCTCCGTTTGACATTGAGGAGGTAGGATTTGTTACAGTTAGGGTTTGTAGAGATTCTGGATTGCTTGCTCCTTCAGGGTGCCCTCAAAATCTTATTGAAGA
>Ga0172366_10000408_pt1 | contig 30404 bp, 30 predicted proteins | sample LakKivSesite69cm_FD_114533 | JGI IMG/M metagenome (GOLD analysis project Ga0172366, IMG submission 114533) | Sediment microbial communities from Lake Kivu, Rwanda - Sediment site 69cm | ecosystem: Environmental > Aquatic > Freshwater > Lake > Sediment | place: Rwanda: Western Province, Lake...
ATCTTGTCGGGGGGAATTCAGGTCAAAACTGGCGACAAATAAGATGGATGCCTCAGGCAGCGTTCAACAAAAGCGACAAGTTAGATGGTCGAAATAGCGACATCCTAAGATGGATCATAACACAAACCTATATCCTCGATCCCATCCAAGACAAGCTGCCGATGGACCAGTGGTTTTGCGTGGGACTCTCGACGGTCAATCTGGACGGGAAGCAGGGTCAAGATTACATCAACGGGCCGCAGCGGTTTTATAACGACCAGTTCTGGTTGACATACGACCCGTATTACTGGCACAAGATTATCGCCATTGGAGCCATCGCTCTGGGCGTCATTATAGTCCTTACCATTTTCTTGATTAAAAGAAATAAAGGGAAAACCCCGAGCACCGCGGACGGGAAAAAGCCAACGTTATAGCGCACTTTTTCTTCTCTCTCTTGTTTTTTCATAGCAATGCGATGCAATCGATCTCGATGCGGGCGCCGTCCTTGGCGAGCTTCGTGATCTCTACGGTCGTGCGCGTGGGCTTGCGATCCCTGGCTCCGTTCTCGTCAAAGAACTTCGTGTAGGCCTCGTTCATCTGCTTGAACTCCGCGATGTTGGTCATGAAGACCGTGCACCGCACGACGTTTGCCACCTTCCCTCCCGCCTTCTCGAGGATGGCCTTGAGGTTGCCGAGCGTGACCGCGGTCTGTTCCTCGATGCTGCTCGGCACCTTCCCGTCCTTGCCTGCCGGCACCTGGCCGGAGACGAAGATGAGGTTCCCCGCTATCAAGCCGGGGCTGTACGGGCCGCCTTTCGGGGCGCCCGTGTCGACGACCTTGATGTCCACCATGCATGTTCACCTTTTCTTTTTCGTAGGTTTTTTTTCTATGCCTTTCAAACGCGAGGCTCCGAGCTCGCTTGAAACTTTCGCGAGCTCGGCATCCCAGTCGTGGTCAAGCGCCACGACGGGCAATACCGGGTTGAGCCGCCGGGCCGAATCCATGTCCTTGAATCCAGAACCAGTCACGATGAGGACCACGTGCTCGGACTTGTCGACCGTTCCTTGCTGGACGAGTTGCACGAGGGCCGCCGCTGTAGTTGCGCTGGAAGGCTCGGCAAAGATGCCCTCGAGCCGTGCCAGCCGTTTCTCCCCGTCGAGGATCGCATCGTCGTCCACGATGCAAGCGGTGCCACCCGTGTTCTTCACCGCGGGGATCGCCAGGCGCGCGTCCAGCGGGACGTCATCGGCCAGAGCGGTCGCGATGGTGTTGATGTCAGTCCACGGGTGCTTGTAGACGTCATCGATGGGGGTGCCATCGAGGATGGCACGCGAGAGCGGGGGGCAGCCGGCCGGTTGCACCGCGATGAACCGCGGGATCCTATGGATCACTCCTAGCTCTTGCATGTCCGCGAAGCCCTGGTAGACGTGCGAGAGCAAACCGCCGCCGCCCGCGGGGCATACGATAGCGTCCGGCGCCGGGTCCAAACCCGAGGCGATCCGATCCCGCACGATCTCGTAGGCAAGGGTTTTTGCGCCGTGATTGATGTACGGGTTGACCTGGGATGCCGTCATGAGATTCATGAACCCGTGCTTCGCGCAAGCCGGCGCCAAGGCACCGAGGATGCCCGATGTCGAGTTGGTCTTGACTTTAAAAACACGGGCCCCGTAGGCTTGTACCTGAGCAACTTTGTTATCAGGGCTCATCTCCGGGACAAAGACCATCGCGGGTAATCCCGCCCGTGCGCTGTATGCGGATACTGCAGCGCCAACGTTACCCGAGGAGACCGTGATGACCCCTCTGGCGCCTAGCTCGATTGCACGGGAGATACCCATGGAGACTTGCCGATCCTTGAACGATCCGGTCGGATTTCCCGTCTCGACCTTGAACGACACGTGAGCCAGGCCGAGGGACGGGCCGAGGTGCTTGCTCGCCAGCAGCGGCGTGCTTCCCTCGCCGAGCGACGCGACGTGCGAGGCATCCAGTAGCGGCAAGAAATCGAAATATCGCCACATCGACCGCACCGGCAACCCTTTATACGCCGCGAACGACGCGGGCGAGCTGCAGCGCTCCTTGAGAGGTCCGAGATCGACGCGCGCGTCTAGCTGCCCGCCACAAGAGGGACATTTTACCGATTTCGACGATTCGGGCAGTTCCTTGGCACAAGAAAGGCAAGTCAAGCGAAATTTTGCCATGTGCGATCAAGCAAGGAATAGACCCGGGAGCAAAAAAGCCCGTTGAGATTGATTAATGGAAGCGAAGTTGGCATGATCAGTGCAACGGGTTCATTTTCCGTAGACCGGCACGATGTTATCGCTCTTGCATTTCGGGCAGCGCATCTCGCTCTCCCCCTTCGATGACGGGGACAAGTCAAAGTTGAAATTCGCCTCGCCGATCTCGAAGACGTGCCCGCACGACGCACACTTGACTTTTCCGCGCATTGTGTTTTTTCCCTTCAGTTGTTATGCCCGAAATACTAGTACTGGCTGATGTGTAAAAAACATTAAGTCACCGCGGGTGAAGATCGAGTCCATGAAACCGGTAGAAACACCATCCGTCGGGGGCACGTGGACGCTCGTGCACGAGGACGGGGCCATCACGGCACCGGCACGCGTGCCAGGATCGGTTTTTGAGGCACTCGTAGAAGCGGGCACTATCGAAGACCCTTTTTACGGGGAAAACGAGCACCAGATGGCGTGGGTCTACGAGTCCGACTGGCATTTCGAGACGTCATTCGACATCCCGGATACCTTGCTCCATCACAACTGGATCCTCTTGCGATGCCGCGGCATCGACACGTTCTCGGAGGTCCGGGTGAATGGCATCCTCGTCGGTACAACGGCGAACATGCACGTGATTTACGAATTTAACGTGAAGGAACATCTCAAGGCCGGCAAGAATGACATCAAGATCACGGTTCAAAGCCCGACGAAGGCCGCGCGGGCGGAAAAAAAGAAGCATGGCATTAACTTGCGCACGCTCTTTGCAATCCCCGGCGTTCCTTACATCAGGAAGGCGCAGTTCTCGTTTGGCTGGGACTGGGGGCCGAAGCTACCCGGCATGTCCATTTCGCAGCCGGTCGAGCTCGTGGCACACGACGGCGTTGCCATAGATTCCGTTTTCCCTGTCCAAACTTTTACCTACAACAAGGATCCAATGGCAGGCATCGACCCGGCCGGTCTCCCGGCCATTAGAATCGAGCAAGTGACAGTGAAGGTGAACGTCGAGCTGGCCATCATGGGCGCGATGAGGGCTGGACACGACATTACCATCAAAGCAATGTTGAAATCGCCGGACGGCCGATCGTTCGATGCATCGGCGCCCGTGGATGGATCCCGCGTCTCGCTGGATTTCCAGATCCCGAAGCCCGTTTTGTGGTGGACCCACGACCTGGGAACCCCCGCTCTCCACGACCTGACAGTCTCGCTCCAAAAGGGCAACGATGTTATCGACACCGTCGAGCAGAAGGTCGGGCTCCGGGACATCAAGCTCGTGCGTCGCCCCGACAAGTGGGGCGAGACATTTTTCTTCGCGCTCAACGGCGTGCCCGTGTTCGCGAAGGGCGCGAACTGGGTACCCGTCGATAGCTTCATCCCCCGGGGCAAGCGTCTCGGATTATACCAGTCCCTGCTCGCCGCGGCCAAGGAGGCGAATATGAACTTCTTGCGGGTATGGGGCGGCGGACTCTATGAGGACAACTTGTTCTATGACATGTGCGACGAGCTCGGGATACTTGTCTGGCAAGACTTTCCGTTCGCTTGCGCCGTTTACCCGCCAACCAAGGAATTCGTCGACATGATCCGCAAGGAAGCTGCGCTCAATATCAAGAGAATGCGGCACCACGCGAGCCTTGCCGTGTGGATCGGGAACAACGAGGTGGAGCAAGGATTCCTCGGCGTGTTCATCCTTTCAACGATGGCGCGGTTCTGGCTATTAAATAAGTTCAAGCGTGCATACCTGGAGCTGTTCGAGCAAGTCTTGCCGGCCATCGTGGCGGACCTCGACCCTACCCGCTCATACTGGCCGAGCTCGCCCTCGAATGGCGGTGGCGACCGTCCGCGAGGCCCGCTTGCATCGAACGATCCGAACGTGGGGGACTCCCACTTCTGGAAAGTATGGCACCTGGGCGCCCCCTTCACGGAGTACCGCAAGTTCGATTCCCGGTTCATGTCCGAGTTCGGCTTCGAGTCGTTCCCGCACATGCGAACCATTGCATCTTTTTGCCCGCCGGAGCAGTACGCGTTCACCTCGCCAATCATAAATAACCACCAGAAGATGCTCAAGGGCAATAGAAAGATCATGGGATATATGAAACGCCGGTTCCACATCCCGGCCGACTTTCACAAGCAAGTGTTGCTTTCCCAGGTTGTACAGGGCGAGGCCATCGAATACGGAGTCGAACACTGGCGCCGGAACCGAAACGAGCAGCATTGCATGGGCTCGCTGTACTGGCAGCTCAATGATTGCTGGCCCGTGGCGAGCTGGTCGTCGATCGACTATTTCGGGAGGTGGAAAGCACTCCACTACTACGCGAAGCGATTCTACGCTCCGTTCGCCGCCAGCGTGAAGGAGGACCGGGACAGCGCCGAACTCTGGGTGACGAACGATCGCCGGGAAGCACGAAAGGGGAAGATCTCGTGGAAGATAGTGGACGACGGTGGTGAAAGCTTGCTTTCCGGGTCCAAGAACGTGGACGTTCCCCCGTGCAGCTCGGTACTCGCCGAGCATATCGATACAACAGCAATTAGCAAGGACAATGCGGCCATAAACGCGCACGTGATACTCTACACGCTCGAGCCAGCATCGGGTTCGGGTGAAGCAACTGCCCGGGGCTTCCGGCTGTTCGGCAAGCCGCGCGATTTTCCGGTACGCGATCCCCGCCTATCGTGGCACGTGGAAAAGCCCGCCAAGGGAACGAAAGGGGAGTGGGATTTCGATGTCGTCATCGAATCCGAGCAGCTCGCCTTGTTCGTGTACATCGAGCCTGTGGGCGTCGACTTCATCGCCGCGGATAATTTCTTTGCCATGGAACGCGGCGAAAAACGGCACGTCCCCATCCGGCTCGTGAAACCAACCGGATCGACCGAGGAAGACGTGCTGCCTGACAACGCCGAGGATGTCGAGGCGGCGTTAGCCGTCGGGTCGCTCCATGACTTGAGGTGACCGGCGTGGCCACGGTCGGCGTGATCGGGACGGGGCTCGTGGGCTCGGGCCTCGCCAAGGTGCTGGCAGCGGCGGGATTCTCGGTCGTCGCGCACGACATCGAGCCGGAGAAGGTTAAGTCGCTCGAGCGGTCAGGCGTGATACCGGCAGGAAGCCCGGCGGGTGTCGCGGCACGGGCAGATCGCGTGATCTTGTCCCTCATGACACCGGCCATCATCCGTGACGTGCTTTTTGAAAAAGAAGGTATCATCACTTCGCTGAAATTGCCCACGATCGTTATCAACACGAGCACCGGCTCGCCGGACGACGCGGTCATGTTCCAGCGAGAATTGGCTGTGAAAGGCATCGAGTACCTTGAGGCCCCGATATCTGGCACGAGCGTCCAGATTGGTAACAAGGAGGGGGTCTTCCTGGTCGGGGGCCGACGGGAAACATTCAATGCTTGCAAGGACATCTTCGAAGCCCTCGGGGGCAAGGCTGTTTTCCTCGGCGCTGCCGGGAGCGGGGCGCGGGCCAAGCTTGCGATCAATCTAGTCCTGGGGCTTAACCGGGCGGCGCTTGCCGAGGGGCTCGTGTTCGCGTCCGCGCTGGGCATCGATGGCAAGACCTTTCTCGAATTGCTCAAGCAGACCCCGGCCCACTCGGCGGTCGCCGACCTCAAGGGGCCGAAGATGGTGGCTGGGGACTTCAGCACGGAGGGGAAACTCGCCCAGCACCGCAAGGACGTGGGGCTCATTATCGATGCGGCGCGTGGAGCGGGGCACTCGTTACCCTTGACGGAATTTCACGCCAAGCTACTCGACGACGCGATCTCAGCCGGGGACGGTGAACTGGACAACAGCGCCATCATCAAGGAGATCCGGCGGCGGTGGGAGATGGGAACGAAGCCGGGATAGACTATGTAGGAAAATGACTTAGCAATATCTTTTATGTTTCAGCGGGCATCACCCATCAGAGCCACGTATTCGCGCAGAACGGGAGAGTTACCCTTGAACGGTAAAGAGATAACAAGGATTCCTTTACAAATCGGCGAGGTTGTTACCAATTTCGCGAAGATGGCTCTCACCGGCATCCCTGTTGCTGTGAATTTTGATATCACCTACAACTGCAATTTGCGGTGCGAGCATTGCTATTACTGGGCATCGATAGCAGCCCTGGGCATCAAGAAGTGGGAACTCTCCGATGAGCAATGGATCACGGTTTTTAAATATTACCAGAAGCTCGGAGTTCGGAACGTTTCTCTCACTGGCGGCGAGCCGACCCTGCGCATGAACTTGATCAAGGAGGCACACGAGTATTTTTCGCAAGTCCAGACCGCCACGAACGGGATGATCAAGATCCCCAGGAGCGTTCAACCAAGGGGCATCTGGCTCTCGATCGACGGCCCCGAGGAAATACATAACAAGATCCGCGGCTCCAAGACTTGCTTCCAGAAGCTCGTCGCCAACTATCAAGATGACAAGCGTGTCGCCGTCAGCTCGACCATCTCGACTACGAATTACAAGTACATCGACGCAATCGTGAAAGTCGTGCAAGACTTGAACGTCAATGGCGTGTTCTTTATGCTCTATTCGGGAACGAAGGACAACCCGCTCCTCCCGACCGGCAAGATCTACGCCAAGGTTATGGCCGACCTCGCACGCGTGACTCGCGAATATCCCGACACCGTGCTCATGACCAACGACATGCTCCAGGCGTATCACAACAAGCAACACATCAAGAATTGCCCGTTCCTTAACCATAGAAGGCCGGCAAGCATTTTTTCCTTCTATGCCGACATGACCAAGAAGCGATGCGTGCTAGGCGATAATGTCAACTGTGCCACGTGCAGCTGCATCGTGCCGGTGGGAACTTACGTGCTCCAGCACAACACGGCGAACCTGGAAAATTATCGAAAAATAATGAAGATCCTGGGGCAGTGACGTCTCGATCTAGAGGATCGACTTGATCTCGTCCTTGAGGCGCTCGTTCGCGATCGAGCTCATGTATTCGAGGCGACGCTTGATCGGGGGTGCAGTGGCATCACTGTTCGCATTGGGGCCGTCACATCCGGGGCCATCACGGTTAAAGATTTTTGTTTCAATGCACGCTCTTTCAGCCCGCAAGCTTGCGATAGCCCTGGCGATGGTTGCCTTAAAGGAATGCAAGCTAGGATGTTTCGTCTCGATCTCGTCGATGGCTTCTTGTAAATCCTCGATGATGTCGTTGATATCCTCCCACGCCATCATGGCAGTTTCTGTCGATGTCATTTTCTCCACCAACTCGCGATCACCCTGTTAAGTCTCGCTTCCCCCTTTTACCTTCCCTTTTACCTTCGTTTCGCAGCCGGGATACAATACGGGCGAACCTTGTAGACCTTTTGCTGGTCATGATCGAAACGCTTCACCAGGTATAGCTCGCGGGCGGTTTCAAAGCTGTGCTTGCACTCTTTCGAGCAAAAGTAAAAGACGCGGCTATTCGTGAAGGTGATGAAGATGGTATCGTCGTCGATGATACGTTTGCATATTGGGTCTTGGTGCTTCATGGAATCGCCTCGGTTGATTTTTTTTTTCATGATCAAGGACGTACAAGGTTTCTTTTTCGAAACGGGTCTTGAATGTGTGTTCATAATTTGGGGTTGTATGTTCAGAACGTGCGAGTTTATGTGTTCTTATTGGTCTTTTTGTTAATAAGTTTACCTTTTTTTTATTATTTGTGAACCCACAATCGTGGGAAGGATTGGGTCGAATCCATCATGCTGCGATATATGTAACCAAGAAAGAATTTCACTTATCATGACAAGCATGCATATTTGTTGTAACAAAATGTTTATATGAGCCGGTTATAAAACCCATCTCTCCCAGGAACCATTTATGGCACACAACTTCTTGGGCTGGGCCGAGCCACTCGGGACCGCTCTAATCACGGGAGCATCAAGCGGGATAGGTGCCGAGTTCAGCCGGCAGCTTGCAGGCCAGGGATTCAAGCTCGTGCTGATCGCGCGGCGAAAGGATATGCTTGAAATAGTTAAAAGAGAAATAGAAAATGATTACAAGGTGGACGTGAAGATCATCGTTGCAGATCTCGCGAAGCAAGATGATATCGATCTAGTCGTTAATTACATAAAGAAAATAACGGACCTCGATGTCCTGGTGAACAACGCCGGCTTCGGAATTCCCGGCGGCTTTATAAACTACGACCTTAACAGCATGATCGACATGATGACAGTGCATAACCTGGCCCCGGTGCTCTTGTGCCGCGCTGCGATTCCCTTAATGCTAGAACGGGGACGTGGAGCCATCGTGAACACGGCATCGCTCTCCGCGTTCAACCCCGCGCCGGGCATGTACTCCCCCACGAAGGCATTCCTGGTTTCTCTTTCCGAGGGGCTCCAGATGGAACTCAAGGGCAAGGGAATTCGCGTTCAAGCCTTGTGCCCCGGATTCACGCACACGGGCTTTCATGACACGAGTAACGAGCTCAAAAATCTGAAGAAATCACTTCCAAAGGGTATTTGGGGAACGGCCGTCGGCGTGGTGAGTGCTTCGCTAGCCGGATTACGCAAGGGGAAGGAGGTGGTCATCCCGGGGCTCGTTAACAAGTTTATAATGATCTTTCCCAAGGGGCTGCGGAAGAAAGTTACGGCGAGGAGAAAGCCATAGCCCGGAAGCTATGCCCCCGGCCGTTGTAACGTGCTCCGTGACCGTTATTTCAAGCCTGGTCAAACCTGGAATACCTTTCCATCCCGGATATCATCCAACGTGTCCGCCTTTGTCCCACGAAAGTCGAACTGCTTAGCTATTCCTTGCCCTATCCGAGCTTGATGGGAGGAAGAGCGATCTCCCTCGTGTCCTTCCCCAATGCAGCTCGCAACGCGGTCGAGGCGTATCCCGCCCCCCAGTTGCGCCCGTGACCGATGCAGAACGCGTGAAGCGCCCGCGCGCCGCAACCATGTTCCCTGCCTTCGGGGTAAGAGTACCTTGCCGCGTTCATGATGGCCAGGGCATAATTAATTGCCATGCGCAGGTATCCCGTCTTGCCCGTGATCCGGTATAGCAATCCAAGGGTCGCCGGGCTGGGCAGCTCGACTCGAAGGCCGGTATCCGTCCGGGTGGCATCGACGGCGGGCATATCCTTCCGAATGCCAACCGTGTTGTGATAGGGCGAATCACGCCATTTTACTTCCCGTCGCAGCGAGATCTGGATGGGAACGCCGGCGAGCCGGTCGACCACATCCTGCACGGGTTCCAAGGCCTCGACAAGGCCGGGGAGCCTCCTTGCCCGGTGGAGCTGCCACGCGAGATCGCCCACGGGATGCGCGTAAGGCGAGCCGATGTTCCCGATGGTGGTTCCCACGACGCGCTCGGCCGCGTCGAGATAGAGAGGATCCCCCGTGGCGGAGTACAGCGCCATGAACAATCCGGGCGTGCCGTTAGCGACGTGGATCTCCGCCCGCGTGACCTTGTTGATGTCCTTCGGTGCTGCGCCTGTGAACGCGCGGGCGTCCTTGTTGAAGGATGCCTCGTTCGCCGACCGGCGCTTGGGATCGGTCTCGGTGAACTCGCCAAGGTACAAGGGAATCTCGGGGCCGGAAACCACCTGCGATGCCCGCTCGCGAGAGTACCTCGTGATGACGCGCACCAGCTCGGGATTGCCGCCGCACGAGAGGCCGAGCCACGCGAGCCGGATCAAGCGCAAGTGCTCGACGATGTTGAGTCCCTTCTTGAAGCCGACAAACTTCGTGCCGAGGTAGAGACTGGTGAACCGGTTGGTTCCCGGGTCGTACCAGCGTAGCCGTTTCGACCCCGTATCGACGATGTTTTCCGACGCTTCGCGCAACTGGCGCGCGTGCAGCGGCTCTGCAGGGTCCATCTCGTGAATCCATGCGAGAAAGATGATGAAGTGCTCCACGCCGTGATGCACTTCTTGCATACGCCAGTACCCGTGGACGAGATGCCGCCTCATCCACTCGTCCGCGCTAGCGAGCATGCGCGTGGCATACGACCTGACGTCCGGGTCTCTCGTGTGAAGGTAATATTCCCGCCACGACGTCAGGTAAGTTCCCTCGTCGTGGATACCCTTCCACGGGATGACTATATTTGCCGGGGCACTCTCCGAAAGCCACGATTTGAAGTGCGCGAGGATCGCTGCGAGGGCTTCACCCGCGGGCGCGTTGGGCTCGAATATTATTGCACTCATGGTAATAGTGCTTGCTTTACCCGCGCGAAGTTAACCATTTTGTACCCGCCGAGAGGAGAATGAAACAACCATGACGGCCTTGCGAGTAGTATTCATGAACTGTTACAAGCGAGGGACGGAGATATATTGGCAGGCGCGGCACCAGAGCCTCGTGGACGCGTTCAAGTCATACCCGGGTTTGCCGGGCCGCGATCAAGTCCCGTTGGAGCACACGAGCATCCGCATCTACGATTTAACCTCGCCAGAAACCATGTCCGAACTTGAAGGCGCGGACGGGGTGATCCTCTCGGGTTCGACGCTCAACGTGAGCGCGATGGATGGGGAGATGGAGGAGAAGCCGGCTCTCGTGGAACTCGAGGGCTTCATCCGCCGCGCCAGGGTGCCCTTGCTCGGGATTTGCTTCGGCCATCAGCTGATCGGGCACGCCTTCGGTTGCACGGTCGGGGAATATTCCCCCGGGGAGAAGGAACCGGCGGAGTGGGGCACCATCGGTATGCTGCGCGTTGGGCCGGACTTCGACTTGCTCCGGCGGATCCCCGGCTATCGAGACGGGCCTGTCGACGTGAGCGTGGAGTGGAAACACAAGGAAGAAATCAAGGTCAACGACGTGTTCGAACGCCAGTTCCTCTTATACGCTTCCACCTCCGTGTGCAAAATCCAGGCCATCAAACATATCGACAAGCCACTTTACGGCTTGCAGTTCCATCCCGAAACTCGGAACATGACTGTTCAGCGCAACGGCAAGTCACCGCGGCAGGACGGGCTCGCCATCTTGCACGGCTTTCTAGACATCGTCATCGATGCCGCTAATAGCCGGCAGGGGAGCTAGGTTCACTTCTCGATCACGAGGCCGTCGTACGTGACCTCGACGCCGTGCGGCGACATTATCGCCACGATGTCGTTATACACGAAGTTCCACTGGTGCGAGAAGTGGTGCGCGAAGAACCGGGCCCCGGGGGAAAGGAGACCGCGGGAGACGAACTCCGCGTGGGCCGCGAGAAAGCTCTCGTTCGAATGATGCCCGCCGCCACCGGGCTTGAGGCCGACCGTGCAGTCGAGCGCGACCACGTCCAGCTTGACACCGAGCGATTCGAGGTACTCCCACTCAGCCTTATGCCACGTGCCCGTGTCGGTCCCATAGAGGAGACGTGTCTTGCCGTCGTCGATGACGTAGTTGAGGCTGAGTTCGGGCTCCTTGTGGTGCGCGTGGATTGTGTGGACCTTGTACCGGCCGACCTCGATGGTCTGGTGTGGCCCGATGACCCTGGTCTGCATCAGTAGATACTCGCCGAGCTCCTCGATGACCTCCTCGCGGGTGGGCTTGACGAGGAGGCTTTTCCTCTCGCCGAACGTCTCCATCAAGGCGTCGCGCATCTGCTCGTTGAATTTTTCGATACAGTTCGGGTTCCCCCACACGGTCATCATGCCCAGCGTGCCGTTCTGGCGGGAATCCTTCTTCCGATGGATCAAGTCGTAGAGGAAAAGGTGATCCATGTGAGAATGCGTGAGCAAGAGATTCTCGACTTTCGTGAGGTCGGCGTTGAACCGAACGCTTTGAGCCGCCGTGTCTGGCCCGAAGTCGATGAGCAAGTCCTCGTTCAAGAGGGCACTGGATCTAGCCCGCAAGTTCTTTCCGCCCAGCTGGCGTGCCCGCTGGCATTTTTCACAGTTGCAAAACAGCGCGGGATACGCTTCGGCAGCGCCCGTGCCGAGAAACGTGATGCGCATAATATCGAGAAGGCGCGGGGATTATTTTAACCTAGGACAGGTGAGGAAATGGCTCTTTCTTTTTTGTATGAACAAGTCTATACCCCCACTTATGATTTGTTGTCATAATAGATATATATTAGTTTGCCAATTCTAAATTTGGCCATCCAAGCGGTAATGGAATTACGGCATTGCGTAAAAAAATATGTGGCAATGCCACAATGATTTCAAGAAACCTTAAATAGCCGTATTTACGAATAACAAGCGGAAAATCTGGGAAATACACCCATCACGTAATATGTAATGCTGTGTGTGCGGTTAATCGAACAGGCAAGACCATCCAATATAACTGGCGTGGTTGCATGGTCATCATAACAAATAACTCGTCGAAGGATTGCGCAATGGCGAATTGGACCGAAGGTTTGGGAAGCCTTAATACCGAGTTGCTAAGGAAACGGGAGCAGCTCATCGCCGACGGACAGAAGTTCTTCGAAGCTGGTGATTTCGAGCATTGTTACGATAGTCTCCGCGCGGCATACGAGATTTCGTCGCAGTTAAAGGACAAGGAGTCGATGAAATTCATCAAGGGCCGCATGGAGGAGGTTGATAAGCATCAAAAATCAGACTTCGTGGACAAGCTCACGAGCACGTTCCGCAGCGCGGGCAACAAGAAGCGCACGCAAGAAGAGCTCACCGAGGGTTTGGCGAGTGCCGTGGAAGTCGTCATGAATGGCGCATTCGCACTTGAAGACAAGCTCCTCGAAATCAACAAGACACTCTCGGAAAAAGTCGCCGCCCTTGAAGAACGGTTGAAGATGCGCGAGCAATTGTCCGAGGCGATGGCCGAGCAGATCGGCGACTTGACCAAAAAGATCGACGATCTCACGACGAAGTTATCCAACGCCACCGCGGCGGCCCCCGCACTTGCCCAAGCCGTTCCTGGAATGCAGCAACCTATGGCTATCCCCCAGGGGAGCATGCCGCTCGCGATGGCGATGCCGCCCGGAATGCAGCCCGGCATACCGCCTGGAATAGGCGCGCCCGCGGTGCCGGGTATGAAGGGGCCCCCGTCATTGCCACCAGGTGCCCCTGGTAGTATGGGACCCCCGCCCGCCATGGGACCACCCGCGTGCATGGGACCGCCACCAGGTATGGGACCGCCACCAGGTGCCCCGCCGAAGACCCCCACTGAGTCGAAAATGCCGGAACGACCGATGGATCTCCGGGGCTCCCTGGTTAGCGAGCTGAATGGGGTCTTGGCCAAACGCAGAAAGGCATTAGAAGAATAAATTTACTTCTCATTTTTCCTGCAGCTCTTTAGTTCCTCTTGCGATCGAGCAGGCTGTCCTTGTAAAAGGAATTAGCACGTCGAATGCTTCGCGATCAATGCTTCACGCGAGAATGATCTTGTGCTGCGGGTTGATGGCCAGCTTCGCGTTGCACACCGTGCAAGAATGCTTCGTTTGCACCCATTCTTCCAAGTGAAGGACGTGCGACGTGGCCCCGCACGACGGGCATGCCGACACCTCGTCGAAGATCTCCATGGGTTTCGAGCAAATAGCACACGGGAGCGGGTTAGGATGCATCTCGATCTCGATGCGGCCGCCGCCTTTCTTGTCCATGTAAAAGAACGCGCCCTTCACGTTATCGTTCGTGGGGTACAAGTATTTCTTGTTCTCGAGGTAAAGCGCGACCGACCCGTCGTCCCTGTCGGTGACCCACAACACGTTCGCAGTCATCAAGCTATCTCCCTCGCGCATCACGGCTACCTTCAATGGAGTCTCCTTGATCTTCTCGAAGATGTACGTGTCCACCGCACGGGTATACTCGAGCGCAGCGTAATCCCCCGAAATTTCTTGCAAGAGTTTCTTCGCGGACGAGATCAGCGACTTGCGCACGTTCTTGCCAACTGCTTCTTTCTTGCCCATAGAAAGAAAGATCGCGGCAATCTCTAATAAACATGATGCGGGATGACGGCATTTCAATCGAAGTACCGCGTTCCTATAGCAAGGCCGTTTCGTGCACGTGACTTGCCTCGAGAAACCACGAGAAAAAATAATTAGCTTCAGACGTAATCTAAGCCCCGGCGTATCTGCCGGGCGAAATGACGGGCCAGCTCTTTACCAGGATGGTTTTAGATGAGGTTTGGCGTCGATGAAAACAAATAATTTGAAAAATTGTCCTAAAGCAAAGAAATTAAAACGCTTCGAGGAAGCATACAACATGGCAACAAGAAAGCGGCGAAGCAAAGCACCCCGGCGATGGAAACGATGAAAGCAAAACGCTCAAGAAGTCGTTGCTTGCGTATCGGCTCATCACCGATCAACCGGGCATATCTCGAAAGATATCGACGGATTATACAAAACGGGTACTTCTATTCAAAATTAGGGTCGAGAATCATCTCCAGGTTGCAAGCGCTGCAAACATGAGGACCGATGATGGAAAAGTCCTCCGTCTTCTTGCAGCGGACGCAAAAGTACGGTATTTTCATGAAAGAGCCCTTGCACTCGGGGCATTTTACCTTGTTCTGCACCTTGCGGAAGATGACCTTGAAATAACCGTTACAGCGGGGGCAATGGAACAGGATCAAGCGGCGCTCCTTCTTCATCTCGTGTTCTTTTGCCTTGTCTTCTGCCGTGAGCTTTTCGCTCGGGTCGTAATCCGTGTTTTTCAAGAGCTTGCTGACCATGCTCCCTACGCTTGGTTTCTTCTTCTCCTCGGGGGGTTTGATCGTGATCTCGCCGAATGGAACGGCCTTCCGGTCGGCGATAGCAGAGCCCTCGTCGCCGGGATGGGCAGCGGTCGGAATCGGTGTCTTGAAGATGGTCCCGCAATCCCAGCATCTCCCCGCACCTGCCTCGCAATGCGCCCCGCAGTTACCGCACGCCTTGAACACGATGCCCTGGACGAGATACGGGTCTGAGAAATCCGACGGGTCGACGAGATCGGGGTGTCTCTTTGCTGGAGGTTTCCCTTCTAGTTGCATCTCCTTATTCTCGACAATGCCTTCGACATGCCCGCAGCTCCAGCACGGGACGCCAGCCTCGTCCTCGCATTGGGCTTTACATTTGGGACAGACGCGAAAGCGCATCATTATCAATCAACTGCTTGACAGCTCCTCGCGCCAAATCATATAGGGCAGAATATAATTGCGTTTTGGACGCGTGGCAGAGATGACAAAAGGTTTATGCACCGCGCAAATAGCTAGCTCCTAGTCGTTCCAAAACGGCCGCGTTTCCCTCGCGGGATCGCCGGTTACTCGCTATGCTGGCGAGGGGAGGCGTGGTCGATCCCTGGCAGGTTTTGGTACAATGTCCCACATAAAACTCCTCGTTTCACCGGTTAACGTGGCCGAGGCCAAGCAAGCGATCGACGGTGGTGCGGACATCATCGACTGCAAGAACCCTGAGGAGGGCTCCCTCGGCGCCGGCTTCCCGTGGGTCATCTCCGCCATCAAGGAGGCGATCGCTGCATCCAGCACGCGTGGAATCCGGCTCAGCGCAACGCTCGGTGATCTCCCCGACAAGCCAGGTACGGCTGCTCTCGCTGCGACGGGCCTCGCGACCCTCGGGGCCGACTACATCAAGGCAGGCGTGTACGAAACCCGAACCATCGACCGTGCCACGAAATTACTCGAGGCAATCGTGAAGGCGGCCCGCCTCGTGAACCCCGACGCGCGCGTCGTCGCTGCAGGGTATGCCGACCATGCCCGGGCGGGGGTGTCGATACCGCCGATGGAACTGGTCGAGGTGGCGAAATCGACCGGGTGTAACGTGGCCATGGTAGATACCGCGATCAAGGACGACAAGGGATTGCTCGATTTCATGACGGCCGATGAATTGACGGGGTTTTGCCGTGCGGGCAGGAAAGCAGGCCTGGAGATGGCGCTCGCCGGCAATTTGAAGGAAAAGGACATCCCGCTCTTGAAGAAGACGGGCGTGGACATCATCGGCGTCCGTTCCATGGTGGTGAGTGGCGGGAATCGCATTACAGGCTCCGTCGACGCCGCCCTCGTGGCGAAGTTAAAGCGGCTACTCGCCTAAAATGTTATATTGCACGCGGGTTCATACCCCCTAGTCACGATCGTAAGAACGATCGAAGAGATGACGATCGCAATGGCAAGCAAGACATGGCATATCCCCGTTGACACCATCTACAACTACATCAAGGACACGTTCGTCGCGTGCGGCGTTCCAGCATCCGATGCAAAGATCATCGCAGACGTCTTGATCGAATCGGACTTGCGCGGCATCGAATCGCACGGCATCGGGCGGCTCTATTACTATTACACGCGCATCAAGGCAGGACAGCACAAGGTCAAGACCGAGTTCAAGATCGTGAAGGAGGGCAAAACGACCGCGGTCATCGACGGCGAGCATGGCCAGGGTCACGTGATCGCCTACAACGCCATGAAGCTAGCCATTAAAAAAGCAAAGGAACATGGCATTGGTGCCGTCGCCGTCCGGAACTCGACGCATTTCGGTATCTGCGGGTACTACACGAAAATGGCGACCGACGCTGACATGATCGGCATCGTCTGCACCAACGCCCGCCCGTCCATCGCGCCCACGTGGAGCGTCGAGCCCATGCTCGGCACGAACCCCTTGGCCTTCGCGATGCCTTCCGATGAACCATTCCCGTTCTCGCTCGATTGCGCGACGAGCATCATCCAGCGCGGGAAAGTCGAGATTGCCGACCGGGCAGGCAAATCCCTCGCCCCAAACCTCGTCATCGGCCCCGACGGTAATTCAATGACGAATGCCCCCGAGATTCTCAAGCTCATGACCGAGGACAAGGCCGCCCTTCTCCCGCTTGGCGGAGCGGGAGAGCAATTCGCCGGGTACAAGGGCTACGGCTACGCAACCGTCGTGGAGATCCTCTCTGCCGCGCTGTCGAACGGCTCCTTCTTGAAGGCGATCAACGGCGTCGACGAGAATGGCAAGAAGACCTTCTTCCGCGTTGGACATTTCTTCATGGCCATCGACCCGGCCGAGTTCGCGGGTCTCGACGTGTTCAAGAAGACCACGGGGGACATCCTCCGTTCCCTCCGGGCCGCCAAGAAAGCACCAGGCGCGAACCGCATCTGGACGGCGGGAGAGAAAGAGTATTACAGCATCGCCGAGGTCAAGCAAAAGGGCGTTCCCATCAACGAGGGACTCGCCAGGGAAATCCTTTCCATCAAGAAGGCACTCAATCTGGACTCGTACAAGTTTCCATTCGATGATGTCATCAAGATCTAGCGCCTACGCTCTGATTTTTCTTTTTTCTGAACCTTTGTTGCTGTATGTCGCCATGCGAACTATTAAAATAAAAAAGGATTGAAAATTGGAGCGAGATATCTCCGCTCATTTCAAGCTCTCGTACTGGTTGGCGAACGTGATGATCAATATAGAAAGCAATATCAAAAGCGGGGGTAGCATCATTGCCGTGCCCGACCATGTCATCCCGGCGAGCACGGGTTGCACGGCACGGACGATGTAATACATCAGCAAGCCGAGGCCGTTCAACAAGAAGGAGCGCTGGAGCGTGCCAGCGGATCGCTTGGCCAGGTAGAAGAACATGAAGGGTAACAGCACGATGTAGATGGGCAAGACGATCACGTTGAGGACGAGCTTGCCAGCACCCCAGAAAAACAGGCCGTTTGTATCGTAGATCCAAATGTCAGGGAAGAACAAGATGAACACTGCGATGCCAATCGGGACGAGGGGAAAAACTTTCTTGAGGATCTGGTGCAGCTTCGATTCGCCCGTGAAGAGGAGAGTGCTTAGGATGCCGCTCAGCATTGCCACGGATAGCCACCCCGCCGAATTGGCGAAACGCCATGCCAAATTCTTGTCATCAACACCGAAGAAAAAGTCATACATCAAGTAAAAAACTCGGGACGCTGCGAGGAAGATGAAAAACAACGAAAAATACAGCCAGTACATGCGCTTGGTCTTCCGGAAACGAATCAGAAGAAAATAGCTGAATAAAAGGAATTTGAATCCAATAACGGTAAAATACAAGGCGATGGAGAGGGTTTGATTCAAGCTGAAACAGCCAGGGTCGCATGCCATGATATCATCATCACCAAATCAATGAATTAAACAACTCCCTTGTCATTTGTGAATATGATTTAGAAGGGAGCGAGAAGCCATATAAGCATTCTCGTGAGAACAACGGGTTATGGAGCGAAAATACGACATCTTCAGTTTTGGCCACATATCGCTCGACGTTATAAAGACACCCGATGACCGAAAGGAGGCGCTCGGGGGCGCCATCTTGCACGCGGCGTGGGTGGCACACCAGCTCGGCTTCAAGAATGCCGTGCTGACCAAGTCGGCACCTGCGGACAAGGCACGCTTGGCCGAGTTCCCTCCCATAGCCAAGGACGATTTGTATTGGGTCGAATCGAAGCAAACGACCTCGATCTTCAATAACTACAAGGATAAGACGCTGGAGCGCCGGGACTGCTTCAACCAGGGACAAGCAGACATGTACGTGAAGCAAGACTTCCCCGACTTCTCCGCCAAGATCGTGCAATATTCTGCCCTCATGCACGGCGAGGTGGACCTCCCGCTGATCAAGTGGCTGGAAAGGAAAGGCAAGCTTGTCGTCGATGCCGCGGGCTTCATCCGGAAAGTCATGCCTGACAAGACCATGCAATCACAGCCGTGGCCCGACTTGAAAGCCGCGTTCCCGCACTTTTACTACTTCAAGGCAGACGCTGCCGAGTCAGAATTCCTCACGGGGCTCGACTGCGAGACGCACGAGGGCCGGGTGAAGGCCGCGGAGCATTACCTCGAATGGGGTGCCAAGGAAATCATCCTCACGCACAACAAGGAGCTCATCGTCGCTAACAAGGACGGCAACTGGGCCGCGCCCTTCAAGAACCGGAACCTCACGGGCAGGACGGGCCGGGGCGACACCGCGACGACATCGTACGTGCTCTCCCGGCTGGATAACAAGCCCCTTGAAGCCGTCAAGTTCGCGGCGGCGCTCACGTCCTTGAAGATGGAGACCCCTGGCCCGTTCAAGGGGACGCGTGCCGATGTCGACGCATACTTGAAGAAGTTCTATTGAACTTCTGCACGGGGATAGACTATTAAGTTGAAAGGTACAAGTACACAAAAAAACGGCCTTCGCTGTGGATTTTTCGCTGTGGATTTTTTTTAATGGTGCAGGGGACGGGAATTGAACCCGCGCTTCGGACGAAGGCGCACGCGCGCCTTTCGCATCCCTACGGAACCAGGGCCTGAACCTGGCGTCGTTGACGACTTGACTACCCCTGCGTTGTAGTCTGCAGGCCGATTTATCGAACCATCGAGTTAAATAAATAAGTGCCCTCCGGTTTTTATCGATTCGCAAGCGTATTGTCTTCACGACGTTGCCTATTGAATCAAGGGCAATTGAAGTTAAAATCGGGGTTTACACGATAATGACAGACTGGCGCGAGACACTCGCCCGAATCACGCACGAGGCCAACGATGCCATCAAGCCGGTGCTTGCCACGGCCGAAGCTGGCTCGAACGTGGGGAAGGGCGCAGGAGGAGATATAACTAACCAGATCGATGCCCTGGCAGAGGATTGCATCATCGAAGCATTCCGGCGAACCGGAAAAGCAATAAAAATCATCACGGAGGAGCGGGGCGTTGTCAATGTAAACTGCAATGGCCATGTTGACGATGCCGGGCTAGTTGCCATCGTCGATCCCATCGATGGCAGCTTCAACGCCTCGAGGAACCTCCCGTTCTTCGCCGTTAGTATTGCCATGGCTAGCGGCCCACTCATGAAGGACATCACCGACGCTGCCGTCTTGAACGTCGCGACGGGGGATGTTTTCTCGGCAAGCAAGGGAAAGGGCGCATGGTTCAACGATAGACCCGCAATCGTCAACCGTGCGGTGACGAGCCTAGCCGAGGCGGCCATGGGTATCGACATCAATCCCAAGCGCGGCGAATTCCACCGCGTCGCCTTGATCGACCAGTTCTCGGGGTTGCTAGATGCGCCGAAGAAGATCCGGGTGCTCGGGTCCAACGCCCTGGAGGCATGCCTGGTGGCCACGGGCGCGCTGGATTGCTTCGTCGACGTGCGCGGGAATCTCCGGCTCTTCGACATCGCCGCGGCGTGGCTCATCGTGAAGGAAGCAGGTGGATACATGTTCGAGCTGCGCGACGGGAACGCGATCGACATGGATGGCCGAGCGCTCGCTATCGAGGGCCGCCTGGCCGTGCTCGCGACAGCATCAGTCGCGCTCAAGGACGCGATCGTGCCCTTTGTCAAGAAAAGTATTTCAAAGCCGGTCGTGAGATTGTAATTCAAGCACCTGGTTGAAAACGATCATGCCGAGATACCGAACGGGGCGCCTCACTCCCGCCGAGAAATCGAAAAGGAACGCTGCTTTCGCATTGATCTTGATCATGCTCATCTCGCTTGTCATCGGGCTCGTGATGATGATGCAGGCCATGAACAAGTCATGAACGCGAACAAATAAGGACAGTGATCGTGACGAGCGACGCCGTGGAAAAAAAGGAAAAGGAATCGGTCAAGTTTTTCAAGTTCAACAAGGATACCTCCGAGTTCGAGGAGATCCCTGCTGCATCGATACCGCCAGAGGGCATCAAGAAGGTGCTCCAGGAGCACAGAGCCGACTCCTATGCTATATTTCAGGTACCATACATAGTTTGGCTTTACCACGGCCCGGAAACGAGTGTACAAACAAAATTCGTATCGGCGCGCACGATCTCCAAGCTGCGCGACGACATCATGATCGGTGCCAAGATAATGACCGTGGACGAGGGCAGCGAGCCACTGCCGTTCAAGTTCGTGACGAAAATGGCCGATCCCGCGGACTTCGGCATCGAAAAAGGTACAGCCGAGTACAAGCCCGCGTACACGGGTTCTGCGGAAGATCTTACCAAGATCGAGAAGATGTCGCTGGAGAAGGTCTCGCTCTTGCTCGAACAGATCCCGACCCCCAACGGGTTCGAGCGCGAGGTCATCATCCATGATAACTCGATCTACGCAGTGAAAAACGCACGGCGCAGCTTCATGGGATCCGAGATAGAGGAGATCGAGCTGATCCCCTTGCCCAAGGGCACGCGAGTGGAAAGCGGCACCTACATGGCGGAGGAATTGAGCCCACGATTATACTTCGAGAACAACAAGCTATTACTCATCGAGCTGCTCCGTAAAACTCCAGAGCGTGTAAAACAAGAGACTTTATTTAACAAGATAGACAAGAACGCTTGATCCTGGCATGCCAGGGATCCGAGATGGATGGCCGTGGCCGAAAAACCCGAGGAAAAAGCCGACGAGACCAAGAAGGTGAGCGAGATCAAGTTCAAGGCGCTTGCCATCCGCCAGGACGTCCCCATCGATTTCTGGAGAAAGAAAGAAACGGTGGTAGAAGATGAGCCCATGATCGTGGAGGTAAAGGAGGCCAACGAGGGCGTGCCCGTCCGGGGTAAATGCATCGTCTGTTACAAGCCGATCTACGACACCCAGACCGAGAAGGATGACTTGTTCTCGTGCCCGAATTGCAACCGCGAGGCACACTACTTGTGTGCCACGATCTTCATAACCGAGCATAAAATATGCCCGGTCTGCTCGTCCAAGTTGGAATTGGACAAAGGGACGAGCAAATACATCGCTGTCAAGAAATGAACCATCGACTTCCCGATCGAGCCTAATTTAAAATCATGAAGTGATTTTAAAAAATGACATTTCGTTTTCATTGGATGAACGAACGGGGGATCCTCCGGAAGGAAGGCTAATGAGTAAAGAAGCACAAGACACGCGAAAAACACCTCAAGAAGACCCCGTGATTCCATTGAGGGGATCGATCCTGCAATTCTTGTTGATCTGTTACCTTTCCATCCTTCCATCGACGACCACGGGCTATTTGCTCATCAAGCTATTCGATCCGTATTTCGCGTTGATGCTCGCAGGGTCTTGGCTGGCGTGGATCCTCACCATCCTCGTGTCAATGTGTATCTCGCTCGTGGTGTTATATTTATGGTCGTGGCTCCAAGCAAAACTGTCGATCGGCTTGGTGATGGGTTTCAAGGAGATTCCCGAGGGGAGGTTCAAGAAATCGTTGTATGATAAGGCGTTCCAACAGTTTTCGAAGCGCCACCTTGTCAAGAAGTTTTCCATATGGCTCTACAAGTTCCATTCACCGCGCTGGTTGTATCGAAAGTATGCAGGTACCTTCATCAAGATCGGGAAGCATGTCGAGCTTCCCGAGTGGTTCCCGATGGAAAAGTGCGAGATCGGGGATAACACGGTCATCGCAAGGCAGATCGTGATCGGCTCCCACGTGGTCGAGGGCGACTACGTGATGGTGAAGGGCGTGAAGATCGGGAAAAATTGCATTATAGACTCTGGCGATGAGATGCACAGGACGTGTGTTGGCCCCGGGAGTATCATTGAGGACAACGTGATCGTGAAGGTGGGAACTACGATCCTCAAGGACAACACCTTGAAAGCAGGTGGTATCTATGAGGAAAAACCAGTTGTCCACCGTGCCGGCGAGGTTTCGAACCTGTCGAGCCTTGAAATAGAACGCTGGCGGGAGGAAGTTCTCTCTAAACACGAGCTCAAGTCGAGAATGCTCGACGAGTGGGCATCCTTCACTTCCACGTGGCCACGCGTGGTCGACAAGTGTGCATCATTAATCGGATACCTAACGGGCATCGGGATCATCCTGGCATGGTGGTTCAACGTGACGATGCCGCTTGATGGCTTCATGCCTCCCCTTGGCCCGGTACTCAACATAATCCTTCTCCCAGCCATCTTTTTCGTGGGTTATGGCTTCAACGTTTTCATCCCCCTCGGGATAGTATATCCTCCAGCGAAACACCTCCAAAAATCCATTCCGGCTCTCGAGGAGCTAGAAGGTAAAGGTGGAGATGGAATTGCCAATGACGAACCAGTCAATGCCATTACCATCACGGATCCTGCAATAATCGAGAAGTGGAAGTGCTGCAAGTGGTTAAAGTGGAGGATCGTGGATCGAATATTGAAATCGCTGTTCCCTGACGTGTCGACGTTTATCTACCCATTAATTGGCAGGGGGAATAAAATCGCCTTGAAAGCAACCTTCACCGAAGCCCAAGTGGACACAGACTACGTCACCATTGGGGAAAACACGCTCTTGAGCGTGGGCACGCATGTCTATGCCTATAGTTTAACAAGCAATCCGAAACCACAGCTGGTCATCAAAAGGACATCGATTGGCCGCAATTGCGTCATCGCTCCATCCAACATCATGGCGGGTGCGCGCATCGGTGATAACGTGATGCTTGGAATTCACTCCGTCGTGCCGGAGGACACGCACTTGGAAAGCAACCAGATGTACGCTGGTAATCCCGCCGTCGACATCAAGACATTCATTGCAGCGAAGAAGCAAGCCAAGCAACAATTGGGGATCTCCTCGTGATCCCGGGATAACATCACGTTGAGCTAGAAGCATTGTATAATGGCGGGTGTGCATGTCGATGCTTGTGCCAAGATCCACGATGACGTGATGCTCGTCATCTTCACGGCCGTGCCCGGGGGCGCGGTCTTGGAGTCCGGGAAAGTATATCTCGGGGATCCCGCCAGGCCAACGAAGTAGAGACGAGCGCTCGAATCCCATTTTAAGTGCAAACCTCGAGCGTGCACGATGTCGCAAGAACCGGACACGCGGTACCTCGCTGCCATAAGTTATTTCAAAAGCTCTCGTATTATAGTGTCCTATACCAACCCGAGTGAGCACGACTAATGGGCAAAAAAGCGAAGAAAGTAGCCGAGGAAAAATCCCCGGACGTGACTCCGGAGCAGCAACACGCCGAGCCAGGAGCTCTAGAGATGCCAAAGGAGGAACTTACGGTCATTGACAAGTCGAAGCTCACGATGGAGGACGCGGAGAAACTCCAGGCCGAGATGAACCTTGGTACTTGTGGTCACGTCGATCACGGGAAGACAACGCTCGTGCAGGCCCTCTCTGGCGTTCGCACCGACCGTCACTCGGAGGAGGTGGAACGGGGCATCACGATCAAGCTCGGCTATGCCGACACGATCATCGGCCGCTGCACGAAATGCCCGGAACCCGACTGCTTCTGGACCAAGGAAATGATCAAGCAAGACTACATCAAGAAGGGTACTGCCGCCAAGGACATTGATATCAACAAATGCCCGACATGCGACAGCCAGGTCACCGTGCTACGCAAGATCTCCTTCGTCGATGCACCTGGCCACGAGATCCTCATGGCAACCATGCTTTCCGGCGCGTCGCTCATGAACGGGGCCATGTTGCTCGTCGCGGCCGACGAGAAGGTTCCACAACCGCAAACCCGCGAGCACCTAGCCGCCCTGGGCGTCATGAACTTGAAGAACATCATCGTCGTGCAAAATAAGGTTGACACGCAGCCCCGGGAGAAGACCATCGAGAATTACCGGGCGATCAAGGCATTCTTGAAGGGCTCTGTCGCCGAGAAAGCCCCTATATTGCCTATCTCTGCGGTCTTCAAGGCCAACTTGCACGAGCTCGTCCAGATCATCGAAAAGCACGTGCCCACGCCGACACGGGACACGTCAAAACCAACCCGCTTGTTCATTGCCCGCAGCTTCGACGTGAACCGTCCTGGCACGAAGATTGCGAAGCTCCAGGGAGGCGTGATCGGCGGCTCCCTGGGCGGTGGTTCTCTCAAGAGGGGAGACGTGATCGAGATCAAGCCCGGCATCAAGGTCGAGGACAAGTACATAGAACTCACATCCACCATCGATTCCATCAGCACGGGATCGGTTTTAACCGACAAGGTCGGCCCTGGCGGTTTGCTAGGTATCAAGACCTTGCTCGACCCGTCCATCACGAAATCCGACGGTTTGATCGGCTGCTTGCTTGGCCGGAAGGGAGAGCTTCCCCCGTCAACCGATAACATCACTATAAGCGCCCAGCTGCTCGAGCGAGTGGTCGGGACGGCGGACGGATCGGCCCGAGTCGAGCCGCTTAGGGTCGGAGAGAACATCATGGTTTCCATCGGCACGATGACGACTCTCGGTGCGATCACGTCGCTCTCGAAGGGCAGGGCCAGGCTCAAGCTCGTGCGCCGCGTGTGCTCGGACCCCGGTATGCTGCTCGCGATTTCTCGCCAAGTCAACAACCGGTGGCGCCTGGTCGGATACGGGAAGCTCGAAGAGATCCAGTAGGCAACCGCTGCGTGTTCACTTGTAAAAATACCATCACTCATCAATTACCTTTTATCGACCATTATGTACCTTTCAACGAGGTGATCGCCGTGGATAACGAGAAGAAAGAGGCGGGGTGCAATGTTGACCAGATCCGCATCAAGAAGGACGAAAAAGTGTCTGACTTGATACGTTTATTCCGCGGCACGGGGTTCAACGCAAAGCGATTGAGTATGGCTTGCGAGATCTACGAAGCCATGGCAAAGGACAAAGCGTGCGTGAAAATAATGACGCTCGCGGGGGCAATGGTGCCCGCAGGCATGCGCGGCGTGATCTCTGATTTCATCCGGTGTGGATTCGTCGACATGCTCGTGACCACGGGCGCCAACCTCACCCATGACGTCATCGAATCGATCGGTTGCCACCACCAGCAAGGCACCGACCGCGTGTCAGACGCCGAACTTCACGACAAGGAGCTCAACCGCATCTTCGACGTGTACATGCCGAACCAAGCCTACGAGGCCTTGGAGGACTATGTCAAGGCATTGAAATTCGACAAGACCATGCCGGTCGTGGAATTCCTGGATTACCTCGGGGGTGAACTCGTAAAACTTCAGGAGGAGCACTCGCGGGATTCGATACTCGTCGCTTGCCATGAAAAAAAGGTGCCGGTCTTCTGCCCCGCCTTCACCGATTGCGGGCTAGGCATCCAGCTAATGATGAACCACCGCGGGCTCAAGCTCGACCAGTTCGAGGACCTGAACCGCATGATCAACAAGGCATGGGATTCCAAGGACGTCGGCGTGTTCATCATCGGCGGCGGCGTGCCGAAGAACTTCGCCTTCCAGGCGCTCCAGTTCTCCCCGAACAGCGCCGGGTATGCGATCCAGATCACGACCGACCGGCCCGAGCCAGGCGGGCTGAGCGGGGCGACGTTGAGCGAAGCGGTTTCATGGGGGAAGGTGAACGCTGCCGCGCGGTCGGTGACCGTCATGTGCGACGCGACCATCGCCGTCCCGCTTATACTGGCATACTTGAAAGACACGTGCCTGAAATGAGGGGGTCGATGATCCATGGCCGAGCCCGATCACGATCCGCCAGCCGAGGCCGGTGATAATCCCCGGAAGCCCTTCACCTTGAAGCTGCACGTCTTACACCTCGACCAGGACGACCCGAAGAAGTGCACGGCGAGGAAACTCAAGAAATTTGGCCTGGTGCGTCTGCATCCCTCCTTGAAGACCATTCCCATCAAGTCACTCAAGCTCGACCCGTTCGCCGAGGTAGTCATGAACGCCGCAGACCGTGACGTGATCCTGCGTAGCGGCTTGACGGTCATCGATTGTTCCTGGAACGAGGCGACGGGCGTTTTCGAGCGGCTACGGCTCAAGAATGGGCGCCGGATCGGCGTCGATTTCCTCGCGGCGAACCCGATCAACTACGCCATGCCCGGGAAGCTGAGCTCGGTCGAGGCACTCGCCGCATCGCTCATCATCACGGGATTCTTTGACGATGCCGAGTTCTTGCTTTCGAAATTCGGCTGGGGGCACACGTTCCTCGATCTTAACAAGCCGCTCATCGATAAGATCAAGGCGAGCTATGGGGTAACGTCCCTACACGATTCGACGTGAGGCTCGATCAGAGGTCGGGTGGCGGAGCCGCCCGTTCCCTCGGGCCTGGCTCGTGCCTCGATTTCGGATACTGGGTCTTCTTTACTACGAGACGGAACAAGAAAATAGCCCCCACGAAAACAAGAATCCCTACCACGCAGCCTGAGCCCTCTTTCACCATGTCGTTCATGAAAAACCACGTGGCGGCGATGCGAATAACGACAATGAAAAATGCAAAAATGACATAGACGCAATTATCCGAGAGATCTCCTACATAGAAACTGTATTCCGCCATGAGGATCCTACTTTCGTGTTCCGTATTAAAAAAAGTTCACACGCCAAGACAAATTTGGAAAAAGAGGATATAGAATGACGGAACTCGTTCTAGTCCATGTCCTCGCCGCCTGGAGGAGCACCGCCAGGCCCGCCAGGCGGACCGCCCTTGCCACCGCCGGCCGATTTCTTCGCGGCGATGACGTCGTCGATCCGGAGGATCATGCTTGCCGCCTCGGTCGAGGAGCGGAGCGTCTGCTCGATCACGACCTTGGGCTGGATCACGTTGGCCGCGAGCATGTCCTCGACCTTGCCGGTGAAGAGGTTGATGCCCGCGTTCTTCTGCCCCTCCTTGTGCTTCGAGCGGAGTTCGACGATGGTGTTGACAGGGTCGATGCCGCCGTTCTCGGCGAGGGTCGCCGGGATGATCTCGAGCACGTCGGCGAATAGCTCGATGGCCACCTGCTCCCGGCCGCTATAGGTGTCCTTGTACTTGCGCAGGGCAGAGGCGAGCTCCGACTCGATCGCTCCGCCACCCGCGACATACGCCGGGTTCTCGATGGCGTCTGCTACAACGCAAAGCGCGTCGTGCATGGCGCGCTCGAGCTCCTCGACCACGTGCTCGGTGCCCGCGCGGATGAGTATGGAGACGGACTTTGGATTCTTGCAGCCCTCGATGAAGATCATCATGTCCTTGCCGACCTTTCGCTCCTCGGCGAGTGCCGCCGAGCCCAAGTCGCCCGCCGTTAGCTCGCGGAGACTGTTGATCACGCGGGCATGGGTTGCCCGGGCAAGCTTGTCCATGTCAGACTTTTTTACCCGGCGGATCGCCATTATGCCGGCCTGGGCGAGGAACGTCTGGGCCACGTCGTCGATGCCCTTCTGGCAGAACACGACGGTCGCACCCGCTGCCTTGATCTGGTCGACCATCTTCTTGAGCATCTTCTCCTCCTCGTCCAGGAATGCCTGCACCTGGGTCGGATCCTTGACCTTGACCTCGGCATCGAATTCCGTCTTGGTGATCTCCAGGGCGGCGTCGACGAGCGCGATCTTGACGTTCTCGAGGCGCTTGGGCATGGCCATGGAGACGACCTCCTTGTCGACGATGATGCCGTCGACCATCTTCGTGTCTTGTATGGATTTGCCTTCCTTCTTGATGATCTGTATTTGCTTGATATCGCAAACGTTCTTCCCGTCGCGCTGTTCCGTTATGGCGAGGCACGCGTCGACGCAAACTCCGGCGAGCATCTCCTTCTCGGTTGCCAAGCCCTTGCTGTTCATGCACGTGATGGCAAGGTTCTTGAGCACTTTCTTTTGGTCAGCCTTGGTGATCTTGATGGCATTCGCATCGAGCACCTCGAGAGCCTTGTCCATGGCGAGCTTGTACCCCTTCGTGATGACCGTCGGGTGTATGCCTTGCTCGAGCAGTTCTTGCGCGACCTTGAGCAACGTGCCCGCGATAAGCACCGTGCTGGTCGTGCCATCGCCGACTTTCTCGTCTTGCGCCTTGGCCAGCTGCACCATGGTTTTGGCCATGGGGTGTTCGACCTGCATCTCGTCCAGGACGGTGGCACCATCGTTCGTGATGGTGACATCGCCTAGATTGTCCACCATGAGCTTGTCAAGCCCCTTGGGGCCGAGTGTTGACTTGATGACCTCGCTGATAGCCACCGCTGCAGCGATGTTGTTCTTTTGAGCGTCTTTTCCCGTTCTATGCTCGGTTCCTTCCTTGAGAACAAGGATAGGTAGATTCTGGAGACTCACGTTAACGCACCATTTGATTGCAATATTGACAAGTCCTGTGTGGTTTTGAAATGCATGGGACTAAAAAAAATTTATCGATTAGGACTTCTATATATGCTAGTCCTTTTATGACCTACTTAGAATATAGGATAGCACTATATTGTATCTCAATACAAGTCGGCCTGGGAGATTGCGTTGTAATGCGACAAGAAAGCGGGTAGATTGCCGGGATTGATGTTATGGCGTATGTCGTCCATCGTGGCGGTTAATCCTTGGGACGTGACCACCCGGTGCGTGGCAGGATTGCCAAATGCATTATCTAATTCATGGAAGTCGATCCGTCCAGCCGCGCCGCCACCCCTTCATCGGTCAAGACAATGGTTATTCGTCTCCGCAAGGACGGATAAACTTAAAAAGTCCCGCCGGAATCAGAATAATAACGCAATAGCTCGGATGGATTCTGATGACGTGCGGAAGGATTCTGATGAGGACCATTCCATGGGTTTGGCGGGCCCACTAGACACGCATGAGCTACCGCACTGTTCCCCGAGCTAGCGTCCCTTGTTTGTAGGACCGTCCGCGTGCTTTTTGAACTGCGCGGCGGGCATATAATGATTGATAGATGCAATATTCGAGAAAAGATCGTAGTATTCTATACTATGAAAGAAGGTAAAGACCATGGACATGACAAACCCCATCATCCGGCTCCCGCCGGAGAAGATGCCAAAAAACTACCTGAACCTCGCGGTTCATCTGGGCTATCAGCTGCCATTGATTAGCCCGATGACCATGAAGCCGGCCACCCCAGAAGAAGCTTTGATGATGTTCCCCGGGGGCGTCGTGGCTCAAGAGATGAACTTTAAGGACAAAGAGATCCCCATTGAGGACGAGCTGCGCGCCGCGTACTACTACGCGGGGCGCCCCACGCCGCTCCACCGCGCACTCAGGCTGGAGAAGGCTCTCGGTCTCCACGACGGCGTCCATATCTACTACAAGAACGAGTCCGTCTCGCCGACCGGCAGCCACAAGACGAACACGGCCATTGCCCAGGCCTACTACGCGAAGAAGCAAGGCATCAAGGCCTTCGCGACCGAGACCGGCGCGGGCCAATGGGGCTCCGCGCTGTCGTACGCGTGCGCCCTCTTCGGGCTCGAGTGCCGGGTCTACATGGTGCGCGCGTCCTACCGCCAGAAGCCCTACCGCGGCATCCTCATGCGCACGTACGGATCATCGGTCGTCGAGTCGCCGTCCAACATCACGGACGTCGGCAAGAAGTTCTACGACAAGGATCCCGACCATCCTGGCTCGCTCGGCATCGCCATTTCCGAAGCCATCGAGGACGTGATCAAGCACAACGACACGACCCGCTACTCGCTCGGCTCGGTCATCAACGCCGTCCTCCTCCACCAGTCCATCGTCGGACAGGAGGCGAAGATGCAGATGGAAATGGCCAAGGAGTATCCCGACGTCGTCATCGGCTGCCACGGCGGCGGTTCCAACTTCTTCGGATCCGCGTCCGCGTTCCTCGCCGACAAGATCGAGGGCAAGCACAACCCGGAGATCATCGCCGCCGAGGCTGCCGCCGCGCCCAAGCTCACGAA
>Ga0172366_10000409_pt1 | contig 30390 bp, 17 predicted proteins | sample LakKivSesite69cm_FD_114533 | JGI IMG/M metagenome (GOLD analysis project Ga0172366, IMG submission 114533) | Sediment microbial communities from Lake Kivu, Rwanda - Sediment site 69cm | ecosystem: Environmental > Aquatic > Freshwater > Lake > Sediment | place: Rwanda: Western Province, Lake...
GATACAGCACACCAGGATCTGCAATTGTACGGATTCAAACTCACGGGTATTCCTGATACCTCAATAGAAGAGATGACTGTTGAATGGTGGGGACATCATGGTAGTACAATGCACAATCAACTTAAATTAAGACTTTGGAATACCCTGACCAGCGCCTATTCACTGAAGTTAACCCAGACCGACATTACCAGTGACCAGCTTTTCAGTGTTATTGTGAGTGATGATTCTGCTGAAACCTATGTGGGCAATGATGAATTCTTTTATACCTGTTTAGGTGCTGATGTGTATATAAAATCCTCGTGCCCATTGCTCTTCACACATAATAAGAATCGCGATTACTTTATCGGTGATATTATCACTGGAAGTGATATCGGCACCTGGATTGGTCGGGTATTAGGTGTGAATCTATATGCACCACCAGATTATGACGAATATGTAAAGATTGACGGCGATAAATTGACACTGGTAAATGGAAAATATCATCTGAGTGTGAATGAGATGCTACAGGAAGTTAGTTATCTTGACTATGTGCAATTGTATGTTGTCGATCATCCAGCAGATTGTGATATATCTCTGCAGGAAGCATTACTCTGGCCGGGGTATCAGGGATTAAAATTATACAGTGGTCAGAATAGGCCGATCCTCAGGGCGACGGATGAAAAGGGTCAGGACATAACTCAATATCTAAATGAAGTTGACAGGAATTTTGTGCCATTTAAAGGCACAGGATATGTGGGATTTGCAAAACCGTATACGATTACACTTGATCTTGGTGAATTGAACGAATCGAATAAAGCTGTCCTCTGTCTCTACGGAAGCACACGGTTTCCTGATGCTGGTGAAGTCAAACAGGTGAGCGATATCTACCAGGCGTATCAGAAGGGAATGAAGGTTCAAAATCCAATTGTTGAGGTATTTAATAACAATAAGTGGCATCGGATAAAATCCTGTGGTATGCCTGCAGGTCATAATAAACTTGTGACATATCCCCTCTATGATGGAAAAGGCAATTCTATATTCAAGGGTAAAGACCATAAGCTCAGAATTACATTCCATCATGAGGTCTATCTTGATAAGGCCTGGATAAGTCTGAATCAGGATGAGGCATATCGGATTCAAGAACTCAATCCTAGTTCTGCAGACCTGCATTATTATGGCCACAGTGCTTATGTTTCTGCTGATGGTAAATATCCCGGTGAGTTTGATTATGCTACAAAAGTTCCTGTTGATTATGCCCAGGCTGCGGGATACTATACCCGATATGGAAATGTTCTATCATTACTACAGGAAAGTGATAATAAATTTGTTATAATGAAATCAGGAGATGAGATTGGATTTGAGTTTGGCGCAGACAATTTACCTGAATTGCCGACAGGATGGAAACGCGATTTCATCTTTGCAGCAAAGGGATTCTACAAGGCAATAAGACCGGGCCGTGCCTATGCCTATTCTGTTGACCCATTACCATTCTATGGTATGCGCAGAGATTTATCAGCCAGTGGCACAGGTTATTATCCTTATGACCCTGCTCCAGGGCTCTTTGGTTCATTACTCGGTAGAATCTATGCAAAGATTGCGTGGGGTTATCCATTCTCCATAAAGGATGCATTCATTCTAGTTAAAAATCATATTTCGGGGAAGTTGAATAATAAATATCCTGCTGAACTTACTGAGTATTGCCAGGCCTGGAATACGCGCCGTGTTGATGCATATTATCCTGCCGATTATGCATACATCCTACCGCACAAAAATCTGGAAAATGTGCCATTGACTGAGAAAGAAGGAGAATGGCCATTACACCTTGCATCCTTAGGTATTCCTTTTGGTCCACACTCATTATACAGCAACTATGTCCGACTTTGGGTTGTTACCCATAATCCACTCGTGGTGGTTGAAGAAAGACCAGCACAGCAGGCGAGTGGATTTTCATTTATCGCAATTGCCAATCCCTTCCGTAATACTGCTCACTTAGAATACAATCTGCCTGTGAGAACAAAGGTACACTTGAGCATCTATGACAATACAGGTAGGTTAATACGCGGTCTGGTTGATGCAAAACAGGAAAAGGGTAGTTACGAATTGCAGTGGTCAGGGGATGATGAACAGGGCAGGAAACTGGGTGCTGGTGTCTACTTTGTAAAATTTGAAACCGACCAGGCAAGTTCTGTTCAGAAGGTGATATTGCTGAAATAGAAGAGATTAAAAAGGGGGCAGGGTTCTGCCCCCCCCTTTTAAATCATGACAAAACCCATTAGTAAACTACAACTATTCGAAAAAGGGTGGTCAATTTTTTCCGGTGAATTTTTCTATTTACTGAAGAAAAGAGGGTTAAGTGTTTTATTCCCTTATCTTAGATTATTAAAAAAATCCTTAGAAAATGAATCTGTCATAGAATATGATAATAAGGCAGTAATATTCTTTCTTATACCACCAGTCCCATCACCAGGTTTCAGACGTCATCTCCGGTTGTATACAGATAGATTTATCCTCAAAAATGGTAGAAGATTTGTGGGCCAAGCATTTATTGCGGTAAATCGAAAATGCCCTTTTAATTGCTGGTATTGCAGCTCAGATAATACACCGGACAATGAGTTGACATTGAGTGAGATAGATAAGATTATAAATCTGTTTAAAGAATGGGGAGTAAGCACGGTTGTCTATACCGGCGGCGAGCCCCTGCTAAGGGAAGATATAGATGATTTAATATCAAACTACTCCAAAGAACTCACATTTGTGATTTTAACATCAGGTTATGGTCTTGACCCCCAACGGGCAAAAAGATTGAAAAAGATGGGTCTATTTGCAATATCAATAAGCCTTGACCATTACAAAAAAGAGATTAATGATAAATCAAGGGGATTGTCTGGTGCATTTGATATTTCCCTTAAAGCGATTAAAAATGCAAAGAATGCTGGGTTGTATACAGTAGTTCAAACGGTTGCTTCTGATGAACTTTTACAAAATAATAATCTTTGGCATTTTATAGATTTTATTAAAGGATTAGAGGTTGATGAACTATTCCTTCTTGAGCCACTCTGCACGGGTCGGTTATTTGATGCCCCGGGTGGGGTCCTCTTAGAAAACAAAGAAATTGAACGGTTGAAATCGCTTCATTGTCAGGCAAGTCAGATAAAAGATATACCCAAGGTCATTACATCAAGTCATATTGAAGACCCACATAAGTATGGATGTGGTGCAGGAACCGAGCATATCTATGTTGATACTGAAGGCAATCTCTGGCCCTGTAATTTTCTTCCCATTTCTCTGGGAAATATTCTCAAAGAGCCCGAATTTGTCCAAAAAAGACTACACAAATATTTTAATAAACCGTGCGGTTATTGTATTTTAAAAAAATGCCGTCAAGAATTTTTAAGATTTTATAAAGGTCATTTACCAATACCTTTTGAATCAATTGAAGGTATTCTTAAGAAAAGACTGAAATTTGATTATGAAATACCAGAATTTTTCAAATTGAAAGGAGTGAGCCATTGAAACCCTTGAGCAAGATTTTATCAATCAATTATTATGTTCCGGAAGATGTAGTAAAGACAGTTGATATTGAAAAAAAACTGCAGTTCAAAGAACACCTGGGCATGCCTTACGGCATTCTGACAAAGATGACCGGCTGTAAAGAGCACCGCGAGGCAAGGAGTAAGATGGATGCCTCAGACCTTGCTGTAAATGCAGCACAAAAGGCAATCAGGCAGACAAAGATTAAACCCGAGGATATTGATTTAATTCTGTTCTGCGCCTGTGACCATGATATTACCGAGCCGGCAACAGTGAATGCGGTATTAGAAAAATTGGGTTTAGATGGTGTCTCAGCCTTTGATGTCAAAAACGCCTGCAACTCTTTTATCAATGGTCTTGACATTGCAGACGCAATGATAAAGAGTGGCAAGGCAAAGACCGTGCTTGTAACCACTGGCGAGGTGATCACTGATTGGGTTTGCTATGATATTGGCAAAAAAGAGGATTTAAAATTAAAGGCAGCAGGATTAACACTCGGTGATGGTGGAGCAGCAGCAATCATTGTGCCGAGTGATTCTGATAATAAAGGGATCCTCTATTCTTGTTTTGAGACCTACGGAGAATTCTGGCGCGTGGCAGTTGTGATGGCGCATGGAACAATGCATCCCCGATACCCGGAAAATTCAGACCTGACCTATTTCCTTTCTGATAGCGAGAAGATTTTGGCACTCGCCCTGGAAAAAATTCCACCCGTAATGAAGAAGGTAATGGCAAAAGTTGGCTGGAGACCCGAGGATGTCGACCTGGTAATTGGCCATCAGGTGACAATTAAAATAATGAGGGATATTTTAAATCGCGTAAACATTCCGTTTGAAAAGACGGTTGTTACAGTTGACCGCTTTGGCAATACAGGTGCGGCAAGCATTCCAATTGCCCTTTGCACTGCCCTGGAAACAGGCAGATTGAAATCAGGTATGAAAGTTTTACTGGTCGGAGGAGCAAGTGGTTTTTCTGCAGGGGTGATTGCCTTAATCTGGTGATTTATTGAGATTTTTTAATTTAAGACTCAAACGGTAGCTCCTTATTGTTGCCTGGCGTAAAAAAAGATGAAAGGCGAGTGCCCATAAACTTGAAATTGAATTTTTCGTAGTCCATATTGTTCTAAAAAATTTTTTAAATACCGCAGCCCAATTGTAGATTTTTCTGACAACATATTTGCGTGTATGTTCCAATTCAGTAGATGTAATGGAAAGAGGATGGTATGTAACTTCAGCAAATGTGTAGTGTTCCCAGTCTTCGGGAAATCTTGTGTAAATAATCCGACCTTCAGTCAGTAACTCCTCAAAAAGTTTTGTGCCGGGTAATGGTGTGAGATAGGTTATCTGTATCGCATTGGCATTACTCTTCAGTATATGCTCGGTTCGCTCTTTAATTGTTCTGAGTGTATCTGTATCCATACCAAACATAAATGCGCCAATAACACCAATACCATAGCCATTAATGCGCCGGAAAATGGTTTCCATTTTTTGAGTTCCAGTTTTCAAATTTAATCTTTTATTGATGCTCCTCAACGCGGGCACATCAAAAGCCTCAATGCCGATGAAAAGTAGTTTGCAGCCGCTCTTTGCTGCAAGACAGAGCAATTCTTCGTCCTCTCCAAAGGCGAGTGTGGTCTGGCACCACCATTCTTTTTTGATATTTTGTTCAATTATTCCGCGGCATAAATCCTTTGACCGCTCTTTTGCTGAAGTATAGCCGATGATATTATCGTCAACAAAGAATATCCTTTTTTGCGGAATAGTTTTGAGCTCTTTTAAGATCTCGGCAACTTGCCGAAAACGCTGGACCCTGCCATAGAATGCGCTGACCGAGCAGAACTTACAATCCATTGGACAGCCCCTGCTTGTTTCAATTGAGCCAAAAACATATTCATCAGAAAAAAGTTCCCGACGCGGATTTGGCAGTTTATTCAGGTCCGCAGGTGTTCCCTGATAAATTTTTTTTAAAGTGCCATTTTCAAAGTCATTTATCAAATTTTGCCAGACATTTTCTGCCTCGCCGATAACAATGCTATCGGCAAATTGCAATGCCTCATCAGGGCACATGGAGATATGGAATCCGCCCATAACTACTGGAATATTTTTTTTGCGATAAATATTTGCTATTTCATAAGCCCTTGGTGCTGTTGCTGTGAACGCAGTAATGCCAACGAGGTCTGCATCTTCATATTGAAAAGGAGAAAAATTCTCATCAATGAGTTTTACTTCCCAGTTTTTAGGTGTTAATGAGGCAATCATGCCAAGGCCCAGGGGCTGAAATTTTGTTGCCCTATTTGCCGTAAGACCTATCCGATTTTTGTAAAATAACTGGTTTATGGGATTAACAAGAGCTAGGCATCTCTTCATCGGCAAAATTATACCGATATAAAAAACAAAATCAAGGTGAAAGGTTTATGTCTGTATGCTTGACAAATTAACAATTTCGGTTATAATAAACTGTGTTAATAAGGCGGCGTAGCTCAGTTGGCAGAGCAGGAGAATCATAATCTCTGTGTTAGGGGTTCGAATCCCTTCGCCGCTATATAAGTTATGATACCAATCAAAGAATATCTTAAAGAAACGGCTAATTTTAATAAAAGAGTAGAAGATTTGACGGAATTTTTAAATAACAGTAGTCTGCGGTTGAATGAATTGATAACGCGGTTAGAAGAGATCTTTGAATATTTGAAACGGGGTAATAATCTAATAACCTTTTTAAAAAATTATTCAAAGTCATTTGAAATACAGATGGCTGAATTTGGTGAAGTCTTAATGGAAAGTAGACAAAGAATCGGTTCATACCAGGAGCATCTTTTCAGTATGGAGCAGGTAATACGAAATACCCAGGAGGTTACTGCTCGTATTGAAGAGAATGCCCATACTTTTATAAAATTTGCCAAGATGATTACATATCTTGCAGAAAATATTGAGGTTAAAGCCTATCAGGCAAGGGAAGAGGGCAAGGGTCTGGCAGTTATTGCCCGAGAGGTTTTTAACCTTGCTCAATCTTCTCAGGTTCCATTTCAACATTTTGATGAATTGCTCGAAGTTATCAAGAAAAATAATGATCCCTTGTTGAAAGACCTTAATACAACAATTGAAGAGGCTACGGTTTCTTCAAGTTCACTTTTAGAATTTCTGTCGTCATTGAAGACAATAAATGAATCAATGGATTTACTACAGAAATTCATCAGAGCAATTGAAGAGGGCGGAAAGATTTTTTCAGAATTAGAAATAAAGATTAATGAGCGGCTGACAGGTATCAGACATCAATTATCAAATGCCTTGATGATGATTGATGAAATTTCAGTCCACGGTTCTGAAATCAATAGTCTATCTCAAATTCTGTATGAACTGTATACCATTGTTAATATTCAGCAATATACTCACGGTAGATTTTATTCTTATCAGCAATTTAAACACTTATTACAAGAGAACATAAATATTGTGAAAAGGTTGAAAATTGGTGTCAGACCTTCTCTTTTATTACCAGAATTAACTAATGAACTGCACCATATTATCGATCAAGTAAATAGAATTTATGAAATTATTAACAGTGCCTGCAGTGAGATTGAAAATTTGAGTGTAATGATGGCTAAAATTTCGAACATAAGGTTAGACCTTAATCAATTTTTTGCTGGTGAGAGACTAGTTGCCGAGAAGATTAAGACATTTAAAACGATATTGAAAGACCAGTTAACCTTTATAGAAAACCTCATTACTATCGGTTCGAAAATTATTATAAAAATAAAGACCCTTTCGATATTTTCTCGTCTTGAGCAAAGCCACAGCTCTAAATCAAAAGAACTGATCACGCCAATCATTAAGGAATTTATTCATCTATCAAAACAGATGGGTGCAGCCTTTGCTTCATTAGACGCAGATGTCTTTGGGTTAAGACAGGTGGTAAACCTTTTAGAAAATGTGTATCAGCAAAAAGAATTCTTTCAATTGCCGGTTCCGGATTTTTCCAAGATTAAGATTTTTTTTGATGATGCCCTGAGGGTTTTTGAGAGTTGTCTTGTTCATACAAAAAATTTAAATGAGTTGATTGACAGGTTGGACAAAGAAAATTTTTTGGTGATGCAATACTGGAATGTCTATGAAGAGTCATTAAAAAATATTGCAAATTTTCAAACCAGTCTTCAACAGCTTTTAAATAAAGAGGTGGCTGCACCGCAGGTAGTAAAGGTACGTAGTACCCTAAAGATAAATTTGCTAAATGAACCCATAACTCTGAAGCCAGATGTAAAGACCGACGCTACTTCACAACAGGTAATTGTGAACTACTCGGCGGGTTTGTCCCAATTTGGTTACGGTGTAAGTGTAATTTTGGGTTTGTGCAATGAATGTTTAATTTCTCAGGATGGTAGAGAATATATCTTCCATATCCGAGAAAATTTAAAATATGCCAATGGAAAAAAGTTATCTATCGAGGATATCAAAACTGGTATAGTTAAAGGTTTGAGTGGTCCTAATCACAATCTTTTAGAGATGATTTCTGGTGCACGGGAGTTTTTGAAGTCTAAAGACCCTATTTCTCTTTACATTAAAATCCTTGACCAGTATAGATTGCAGGTGAAACTTGATCATCCATATTTACCATTTCTGGCTAACCTGGCGACCAATATTGCTGACCCATACATTGACGAAGATTTACCTGTGGGAATGGGTCCATTTAGGTTTCTATCCTGGAATCGTGGTAAAGATATTATCCTTGAGGCAAATGATTTTTATTATGAGGGCAGGCCAGCATATGATCTTCTTCGATTTTTTATTACCCCCGATGAAGATACCGGATATGAACTCTTTAAAAGTGGTGAATTATCAATTTATCAACCAGGGCAGAAATCACTAAGGAAAATAAAAGAAGAATTTCCTGATTTATTGATTACCACACCCGAACTGTCAATTCAATTTCTTTGTTTTCACTGTCAGATGCCGCCGTTCAATAATAAACTTGTGCGTAAGGCAATCTGCTATGCCATAAATGTGGAAAAATTTGTTAATGATTTATTGGCGGATATGGCTGTTCCGGCACGGGGATTTTTCCCACCTTCAATGCCAGTATATAATAAAAGACTTACTGGTTACAGGTATGATCCGGTAAAGAGCCGTGAATTACTTGCCCAGGTAGGTTTTAGTGGAGGTTTACCCGATTCCTATGTTCTGGATGTAAACAATACACCAGCATCCATTAGAAGGGCAGAATTTATCCAGTCTAATCTTAATAATATTGGCGTGAAGATTGAAATCAATCCCTTACCCTGGCATGATTTTTTAGAGAAGGTCTATCGGGGAAATTTTTTGTTGTGCCTTCAGGGCTGGATAAGTGATACTGGGGATCCAGACAACTTTGTCTATCCTTTATTCCATTCAAATTCTTTTGGCTATCCGGGTAATACATTTTTCTTTGCTGACCCTGAACTTGATCAGATGATTGAAAATGCAAGGCAGATTCGGAATATCAAACAGCGGCGGAATTATTATCGACAAATAGAAGAAAAAATATTAGATGAGGCACCGGGTGTCTTTCTATTTCATTCATTAAAAAATCTTGTAATCCAAAAAGGTATGCGCGGATTTAAACCCAATCCTTTAAGTATCATAAGGACAAAGTATGTGCACTCAAATATTGATTTATTTGAAAGTAAAAATATTTTATCAGAAGATAGTAAACCTCAGTTAGTAACTGTGTAGAGGGGGTGTTATGGCAAAAAAAGAAGATATAGATATTCTGGCTGACTTAGAAGAAAAGCTTGGTCAGCTTGAGAAGGTTGAAAAGGATCTGGCAGCGAAGGCCAAAGAGTTGAAATCAGTAGAGGACAGATTGGCAGAAAACTATTCTACCCAGATGGAACTAAACAGTGAACTTGAAGAGTTAAAGAAGTCGGTCCAGGATTTGAAAAAGGAAGAAAAAAGTTTTAAGGATGCGTTGAAATCAATGGAAAAAGATGGTCAGAAATTGGATACAATCCAGCGTGATTATAATAACCTTGTCTCAGAAAAGGAAAAGACTGAAACACGGGTCAAGGAATTAAAGGTAGAATATGAGAAGTTGAACAGTGAAAAAAATAAAGTTGAAGAGGTAGTCGAAAAATTTAAAACAAGGCAAAATGAGTTGACTAAAAAATGTGATGAACTTAATGAAAAATATACAGAACAGGAAAAGGAATATCGCACCCAGGAAAAATCTTATAATGAAATTAAGTTGAAAACCGAGGAATTGAAAAATGAGTATCAAAGTGTGGAACAAACCTTGAGGGCGGCTCTCTCAGATTTAAGAGCAACAGAAAAGGATTTAAAGGTAATGAACGAGGAGCGGAATGCATTAAACAAGGAATTAGGTACTTTTAAAAAGACGCTGGAAAAAGATGAGGCAAGGCGCCAGAAGATTTTAAGTGAAGTGGAATCATTGACCGAGGAAAAGGACCGACTACAAAAGACGATTGAGCAATATCGTGCCGAAGATAAGGAATTGGGTGGAAAGTTAAAAGAAATAAGGCAATCATTTGAAGTGGAGAGTGCCGAACTCGATAAACTGCAAAAAGAAGTTGCTGAATTGAGTGATACAAAAGAAAAATTATACAAAGAAAATGCGGAATTGACAAATTTGAAAAAAGAGCACGATGCACTTGTGAAAAAGCTATCCGATATGAAAAAAGAGGAGGGAGAACTTGTTTCTAATATTTCTAATTATCAACTTGAATACAGCACACTTGAGGCATCATTTAATGAATTAGATGCAAAATATAAATCCGAGAAGAAAGACGAAGCTGAGTTGCAAAAATCAATCAAACAATTGAATAAAGAGCAGGATGAGTTAAACAATAAGGTTGATAAACTACAAAACGAATATCAGAAACTGGAACCGACTGTTGCAGATTTGAAAAATCAGGAAAAAGAATTGAAGAAGATTGAGCCTGAGTATAAAAAGACAAAAGAGGAATACGCACAATTTAAAGAAGAGGCACAGGAATTGGGTAAATCTATTGAACTTGCCAAAAAGAAGATTGCTGAACTGGAGCCACAGGTTTCAAATTATGAAGCAATGGATAAGGAATATAAGGTAAAGAAAGAAGAATTAGAAAAGGTAGAGGAACAGTTAAATAAGAGCGAAGATAAAATAAAACATATTGAAGAAGAATATGAGAGAATGCAGAGAGAACTGCCAAAATTGAGGGATGAATATGAAGAGATGCAATTGGCACTGGAAGAAAACGAGAAGATTAAACAACTCGTAGAAACGAGAAAGAAAGAACTGTCGATGGTTGAAGATAAGATTGAAGACCAGCGAAAAGAACTAGCATCACTCAACGAAAAACTTGAAATATTAAAGAAGGAAGAAGAGAAGGCGGCAGCTGATTTAAATAAAGAGACTAAAGAGTTACTCCGGGAAAGGGATAGGTACCAGGATGAGATTGAAAAATTGAGTGGGCATAAGAAGGAAATAGAAGATAAAATAAGTGATCTGAAAATTATTTTTTCTGAGACCGAGGGTAAGATTGAGAAGGAAAAGGCAGTAGAGGCGAATATGCTTGCCAAAATTGATAAGCGACGTGAAGAGTTGATGAAGATTAATGAAGAGATAGAAAAAAATAAGACAAAGATTCAAAAGGAATGTGAAATAGAATTAAAAAAATTGGAAGAATGCAAAGCCGAATATAAAGACCTTGATGCAAAGAAAAAAGAGGCTTCAATTATTATTGCTAAGGCTGAGGAATTCAAAAAATCAATTGTCCAATTAAAGGCGGAAAAGGATGAACTTAATAAGACAATTACAGAAAAGACAAAAGAACTTGAAAAAATTAAAATTTTTATTGCCCGACTCAGAGAGACTCAATCACCAACCCAAAAAGACGGTGGCAAAAAGCAGGAAATATCTTTCTAACTAAATCTGATAGACATAAGAACAAATGGGTATTGTCTTTCTTATCGTCGGAATAATATTTTATTCATTAAGTTACGCTGTTTTTTTAATCCCGCACAATATTGTGCCCGGTGGAATTTCAGGACTGGCGATCATTTTGCATATTCTATTCCATACACCAGTAGGAATTGTCGTGATAGTTTTGAACATTCCTTTATTTATTCTTGCTATCAGAATCTTAGGTTTTTCCTTTGGACCAAAATCCCTCATTGCGATTATCGTTACCAATCTCCTGATAGACTTTTTAACTTATTCCGTAAAAATTTCATCGCCCACCGATAATGTTATACTCGCAACGATTTATGGTGGTGTGATGTTAGGCATTGGACTGGGTTTGATATTTCGTAGCGGTGCCAATACTGGAGGTTCAGATATCATCGGGCAGATGTTAAATCGTTTTACTGATTTTTCTGTAGGAATGTGGATATTAATTGTTGATACTTTTATTATAACTGTTGCTGGTTTTGCTACAAATTCAATAGAACTTGCATTGCTCGGTTATCTTGCCCTTTTCCTCTCTACCAGGATTATTGATTTAATCCTTGAGGGCATTGATTATGCTCGTGCCGTATTCGTCGTCAGCGACAATGCTGAGAAGATTGTTGAGGGTGTCTATCAGAAAATAGGAAGGGGTGTTACGATCCTTGATGGTTTTTCACCCTATACAAAAACAAAAAGGCCAGTGATAATGTGTGTAATAACAAAACGGGAGACCGAAAATTTCAAAAGGTTAGTTAAGGATATTGATACGGATGCTTTTGTCATATTGACCGATGTATTTGAGGTGCTGGGTCACGGCTTCAGACCGAGGGTATAAATGATTTGAAAAAAATTATTTTCTTGGTTGGAATTGGGATGTTGGTTTTACTCCTATCCTGCCCAGCAAAGAGAAATCTTTTTGCTCCAGTATTATTAGAATACAAAATTGTTTATCCTGATGCAGCAAGGCAAATGGGGCTTGAAGGAAAGGTATCCCTCGGCGTCTTGATAAATGAAAATGGTGGGGTTGAACAAGTAAGAATTTTAAAAACATCATCCAGCCCGATCCTTGATTCTGCAGCATTAGAGACCGCTCGCACATTTATCTTTTCGCCTGCATTGGTGGGTAACAAACCGATTAAAATATGGGTTAATCTACCAGTGGAATTTAAATTTGAAGAAGTAAGACCTGATGAGTGGCTCTTGAATGTCAGAAATTTGCAAAAGACAATTGCAAAGGATTATCAGGAAGAAAAGATAATGGATTTATATAAGTTATACAAAAAACTTATATTTTCGCCCAGAAAAACCATTGATACAAAAGTGAATGAATATATTAAATTAGCGGTTCTGGATACTACTGCAAAATTATGGGATGGATACTGGAACTTATATCCCGCAACACCAATTTTATTTTTTGATATTATGTATCGGTATCCTGAATCCTATGCCCGTTTTGAGGCAGAACAGGAATTTAAAGAATTTTTTGAAAAGGAAGCAATATCAATACGCAGTAGTTTGCTTTCAATATCTGCTGATACTCTTATTACACGCCTGCGTCAGACAATTAGCGAATAGCGCTAACCTCACTTTTTATCAGTATTGCTGCACATATTACTGTACCCTATAACTGTCTCTACAGAATTGGTTTTTATTATTAAAAAAAGATAGTAATTATGCTTGATTTATTTAAACAATTTTATATAATTTAATTATGGCCGATATGTTCAAAATTACCCCAATTCTGCGGACCAAACTTCAACCACCACAGGTATTGGATAAGATATTACATCGCGAAAGATTGTTAAAACTACTTAACGAAAATATGGACAAAAAATTGATTCTTATTTGTGCGGATGCAGGTTACGGCAAGACCACGCTCTTATCTCTTTTTTGTGCGAAGTTTGATAAACCATTTATTTTTTATGATCTGGATGACTCAGACAATGATCTGGCAATTTTTTTCAACTATATTATCAACGGTATTCAAAAATATTATCCCAACTTCGGACAGAGAACAATCAGTGTCGTGAGTCAGGTAAGACAGATTGGGATAATCGTCGGTACTTTTATCAATGAATTTATAGAGCAAACCTCCCGTTTTATAAGCGCGAATGATGTTGAAGGTGAAGCCTTCTATATCGTCCTTGACGATTATCATTATTTACAGCAAAACAGTGAAATTGCTAACGCCGTAGATTATCTCCTGCGTCATATGCCCGCCAAGCTGCATTTAATTATTTCCTCGCGCTCGACTCCATCATTAAACCTGGCGCATTATCTTGCCAAACAAGAATTATTTAAACTTGAGAAAGAGCAACTGCGGTTTAATTTTAAAGAGATTAAGGAATTTTTACAAGAAGTGCATAATTTTAAAATTCCGGATATAGAGATTAAACAAATAGAAAAACATTCCGACGGTTGGATAACAGCAATTCAATTGATACTGCAAAAAATATGCATTAATGGCGCAGAAAAAACCAGGGAAACCATGGATAGCTATCTTATATCTGGTGAGGATATTTTTGATTATTTCGCGCGTGAAGTTTTTGAGAGTCAGTCCGAAAATATTCGTGGATTTTTATTACAAACTTCGCTGCTAGATGCTTTAAGTGCAGATATTTGTGATGATCTTTTGAATATTAACGCCTCAGCAAAAATTCTGCACTATCTTGAAGTCGAGCATCTTTTTATCTCCAGAAACAATGGTAAATACAAGTATCATCCCCTATTTCGCAATTTTCTATATCAGAAACTATGCGCGGAATATCCGGACAAGACAATCAAAAAATTACATCATAGACTTGGTATCTACTTTTTAAAAAACAAAAATTATGATTCAGCCGTGAAAAGTTTTATTGATGCGGAAAACTACAAACGCGCAGCACATATTCTTGAGAGCGATTTTGAAAACTGGCGCAGTGTAGGAAGATATAATGCGTATATCGCCTTGGTTGACCGTTTTCCCGAGACAGTCATCACATGTTTTCCAGGTCTTGTATTGAGAAAGGCAAGGTTGCTTGAATATATGGGTCGGCAGGAGCACGTTATTAGAATAATGAAACCTATATTTAAACGATATAAGAAGACTCATAACAAACGAATATTAGCTGATGCTTATTTCATAATGGGTTTGTATTATCTTAACCTGGTTGATGTCCGCAAAGCACTATCTTACTTTCGGCTCAGTCAGCGATTGACGCCTTCAAATGATATAGATCGTAAAATAGAAATACTTTTGGGCTATGCCTCCTCAAATAGACTAATCGGTAGGTATAAGAAGACTGAGTTTTATCTGAAAGAAGCCCTGAACCTGACAAAAAAGAGCAATAATTTAGACCTTGAAATTCGTGTGCTCACAAACCTGGCATATCTTTGCTGGGCGAAGTACGATTATCAGAAAGCTGAAATTATTTTTTCAGAAATTATTGAGAGGTTTGAAGATAAGGAAATACAGTGTTACGACACCGGGAGAATCTATGCTGATGCAGCCATGGTTAGTCTATATAACTATAATTTAGCCATGGCAATCAGAAATCTTGATAAGGCAAGGTTGTTTGCGGAGAGATTTAACGATGAAAGTGTCAAAGCCTACTGTGTTTTCGCAGAGGGTGATTTGTATTTTACTCAGCAGGACTATAAAAAGGCGCTTAAGTGTTATCAACAATCAGCAGAACTGAATAAACATCTGAATGAAAGGCTTTTTGAACTCGCTATCTTATTGAGCACGGTTTTAACCTGCTTGAAGCTGAATCGAATAAACGAATGTCTGATTAACATTGGCCACTTTGAGAAACTCGTAAAGGCAACATCCCATCCTTCTTATCAAGTAGGCCTTCACAAACTCAAAGGGCAAATTGAATTTGTGCGTTGCCGATATAAAGCAGCATTTGACCATTTCCATCAGGGATTGAAAATAAGCACGAAATTTCACCAGCCTTATCTCAAGATGCAAATATATTATGAAATGGCAAAATGCTGTTTGTCAATGAATGAACCTGCTCGAGCGTTGGTCTGGTTTCGGAAATCTTTGAACATTGGTCGAGCAAATACTTATGATTCTTTTTTTATTCACGAAGGCTCAGGTGAACTTGCAATTATTGAGCTGGCGATGGAAAAGGGCCTTTTCATTAATTACCTGACAGGTATTTTGAAGAAAATTAATACCGATGATGCCCGGTATATATTAACCAAGATAAATATCAAGAAAGGTATCTGCGATATCGAATGCCGCTTTCTTGGTAACCTGGAGTTAATAAAAGAAGGTAAAAAAATTGATTCACCACGCTGGCGTACACAAAAATGCAAAGCCATTTTTGTATACTTGGTTATAAATCAACAAAGGGGATGTACCAAGGATGAATTGCTTGAGGCATTCTGGCCGAAAAGTGACCTACACCACGCAATGCACAGTCTGCAGGTTGAAATCTCCTCATTGAGACATTTATTGACCAAATACATTGATGCCGAAGCCAAAACTAAAGACCTTATTTGTTTTCGAAACCAGCGCTATTTTTTAAATTTCAGCGTCAAAACTGACATACAAAAATTTGAAGAACTAACAAATAGCGCCTTAACTAAAGAATCAGTTGATATTGAAGGAAGCATTAGGTTATATAAGCAGGCATTGTCTTTATACCGTGGTGATTTCTGTCAGGACATTGCCTTTGATTGGTGTGACAATATCGGATCGTATTATAAAGAATTGTTTTTGAAAGTTCTAAAAAATATAGGTAAACTAAATTTTGCTAAAAAGGTTTACGAAGAAAGTCTCCATTACTTTCGGCAGGCCCTAAAACTGAATGCATATGATGAGTCCATCCATGTTGATATAATGCATTGTTATGCTGCTATAGGTAATCGAAATGCATTGCAAAAACAATATTTTGAGCTTTTAAAGAATTTGGAGAAAATATCCATTTCTCACCCGTCTATAGAAGCCGAACAGATTTTTAAAAAATACTGCCAATAAAGATAAACTAAAAAAAATTCTACCATCAGGGTTTTAAGGTGAAAAGTCAATGAATTTCGAAATTCTCAGAATCTTTTCAAATGGTCTAAAGCAAAGTTGTTGCCTGCTCCATGCTGTTCACCTGAAACTTTTTCCATTGTTTTGCGTATAATTTAGTAAATAAGCATAATTGAAAGGAGGTTGTATGGTATCCACGGTTATAGCTCTGCTTGCATCAATATACCTTTATAGTGCAGGCACTGATTCAGGATTGAATGACTCGAGGTATGTTCGTTATATCTGTGATGGCAATGTTACCTACATAGGGACGGATAATGAGCAGAACTGTTCTATCATCAAAGAAATGCTGAAAAACGATAATGAGAAATCTCTTACCTATGTTGTGGTCAACAGCGGCATCATCCAAAGGGAGCTGATGACATCTTTTCTACAAGAATTCAAGAAATACTGCCGCGCAAAGCGGATATCATTCAGGAAGATAACTGATTACTGGTCAGATATTTTCGATATGCCACTGCAGATTTTCGTCTTTGGTTGTAATGATAACACGGATGAAGATATTTTTGAGAAATTCAATAACTCTTCGCTGTGCCGCGATATTGCAGTAAAATCTTTAGAACTCCGATGCCGATTTTGGTGGATGGGAACAATGACAATCATTGAAGATGATGTGAAGAAACTTCTGCAAGTACCTGAGTCAAGCCATCTGATCGCCACAATTTTCTTTGGCAATATCGAATCAAGGCAAGCGTTGCGGGAGAATTAACATGCTTCCAGATGTCTATGAAAAGTATGGCTGTTTTATAATAGCGACCAGTTACTATTGTTGAAATCATCAAAAAAAGAAAACAAAAGCAAATGAATGATAGAAATACTTTGTATTCTCTGGCGGTGTTGCTGTTTTTCATGGTCGGAAATGTTCAGGCTCAAGCATCATATAAAATAGTCAACTATCACATAACCGTAAAATTGTCTGAAATCTATGACCGGTTTGAAATAAGGGCCAGACTCGATGTGAAAAATATTAAAGAATGTGAACAGAAAACAATGGAAATCATGCTCGGACGAAATTTCGGTGGTGCAAAAATAGATAATATTAAGATTCTTGACGAAAACTTTCATAGAAATTTAGACTATGTTCAAAATAATGATTCTTTGATTATTAAACTGCCCGATTCGTTCACCGATGGTCGAATTATCATCAGTTACGATGTACTGGAAGACACAACCTTTAGAGACCAGTATGCAAATTTTTCCTTTTTGATAAGCGATAGTTTGAATCATATCAATGCGGCAATAACCCGAACTGACAACTGGTTTCCAAAGATTGAAGGAACGGTTGCTGAACGACTTCCACCATTCTCTCTTGAAATCGATGTTCCAGCAAAGTTCGAGGTAATGGCATCGGGTAAACTAACGAAAGTTTATGAAGAACAGGGTCGGAAAACCTATCAGTGGCAAAATTATGACAGTATTACTGATCGGAGTCTTTACTTCTTTGCTGCTGAACGGAAGAAAATAATCAAGGAATTTTCTGACGGTTTCAAGGTGATAATGTATTTACCATTTCAGGTAATTGACAGCAATGTTACATTCATCGCCGAAGTTATCCATAAGACCTACAGATATTTCGAAAAAATCTATGGTCCTGTGCCCGGCAATGAATACAAAATTATGGCATTCCCTTATGATTATTCTGGATTGTTTAATTCAATGACCGCACCGGTTTCACTTTTTACTGCGGAGATTCGTCATAATGAAATATATTATCCGACAAGAACTTTGCTCCATGAAATCTCCCATACTTGGTGGGGGAATCTGGTCTCAAGTAATGCAGAAGAAAACTATTGGTTGTATGAAGGTTTTGCAAAATATTCTGAAATAATTGGCTTAAAACCAGTACTCGGTGTTGATGTTGATAGCCTCAGTTTTTTCCGCCTTAAACTTTGCACTTTGCCCTACTTGGATTATGTCCGGTCGATAGTTGAGGCTGGTAAAGATGAAAATCAGTTTTTGAAAATGACTTCTGCCTATCATATGGGTGCCACTTATCTGAAACTCTTAGAATATATCCTCGGTAAAGAAAACTTCTTCAGGGCAATAAGGAAATATGTGAGAACCTTCCGCGGCCGGTCTATCGCAACCGAGGATTTTATTAGAATAATGCAGCAGAATTGTCCCAGAAAATTCTCCGCTTTATTTGCTGATTACCTGTATAACCCCGGGTATGCAAAATATCTAATAATTCAAAAGGAAATTAAACAAAGAAAAGGTTATTTTATACATTGCTATGAAATAAAGAATATTGGAGATAAAGACATCTGCAGTGAAATGCAAGTGAAGAGCGATAAGGAAAGCTACACCGGTAGGTTGTGGTTAGAGAAGGGTAAAACTATCACCGTAGATGTGAAAAGCAGTAGTCAGAATGATAGCGCGTTGATAGTCATTGACCCCAGAGAAGTCCTCCCTGTCTGGCCATCTGGGTATAGATGCCTTGGGGGAATGGTCTACAGAAATGACAAAAATGAAATTATTTTTTTTAACATCATTGAAAAATGCCCTTTAGCAGCTGCGGGGATAAAAAACGGCATGCATATGTTAAGTGTGGATGGCGAAAATCTGGCTGAAAAGGATTTACGCTCACTCAATTATCTGCTGATTAGACCAATCGGCACGAAATTGAAATTATTAGTAAAGGAACAGCAACCATCTCCAATTGAAGTGATTGTCTCTTACTGAACGATAATTGAAAAGACTCAACAGCGTCAAACAGTGGATGTCTCTCTATATTTCAGAAATTCTCTTCAGCGAAACCTTTGCGAAAATTCCATTAATTTCAAGGTCCCTATTGATTTCTCCTTTTCTATCAACTTCCAAGACCTCAAGGGCAAGGGTTTCGTTTTTTAGATAGTTTAAATTATTATTTATTGCGGATTTTAATTTTTCTGCAGTTTGATAATAAATTTGTATTCTATCAGTCAGATTGAAATCCGCTTCTTTGCGCAGCAATTGAATCTTATGGATGAGTTCTCTAACCAGCCCTTCAGCCTCAAGTTCCTGCGTAATTATAGTCATAATTGCAACAATGTAATCGTCTTCTTCAACCACGACCCAGCCTTGTTTTTCCTCTTTGTTTATTTCTACTTCTTCTTTTGTGATTTCCATCTGTTTATCATCAAATTTATTTTTTAAGGCGCCGGTTTTGATAAATTCTTTTATCTCTGTTTCACCAAGTCCTTTTATCCATTCTCCGACCTTTCCCGAGAGCGGACCGAATTTTGGACCAAGACGCTCAAATTTCGGTATCAGATTGTATGTATACAAATTTTCAAAATCAGAAAGGGTGCTTACTTTTTTAATATTCAATTCTTCAAGGATCGTATTGATGGCTGATTCATCAAAGGGTTTTTCATCTTTTGGTAAGCCGATGATTATTTCGGCAAGTGGTTGACGTACCTTTATGTTGATTCTATTCCTTGCTGACCTGCCCATTGAAACAATCTTCTGTACCTGGGCAGTCTCTTTTTCAAGTTCTTCATCAATCAATGACTCATCAACAACAGGAAAATCACATAGGTGAATACTCAGTGGTGCATTTTCATCAACACTTTTCGCTAAATTTTGATACATATCCTCAGTCCAGAAAGGCACAATCGGCGAGATGAGTTTAATTAAATTCACAAGACAATTGTATAATACGAGGTACGCAGTTTCTTTATCCAGGTCATTTTCTGATTTCCAGAATCTCCTGCGGTTTCTTCGCAGATACCAGTTTGATAGTTCATCAAAGTAGAATTCTACTTCTTTTACTACAGCTGCAACATCGTAATTATTATAAAATTCATCACACTTTTTAGTCAGAGAATTTGTACGGGAGATTATCCAACGGTCAAGCTTTGTCAAATTTTCCCGGGTGATTTTTTTGCTTACGGGATTGAATTTATCAATATTGGCATAGGTGATAAAGAATGAATAAACATTCCATAGGGTCAATAAAGTTCTTTTAATTTCCTCTGCTGGTCCATAACCGAAATTGAGATTCTGGATTGGATTATGTTTCGCAAACATCCAGCGCATCACATCGGCGCCAATCTTCTCAGCGGCATCATCAAACCAGATAGCATTGCCTTTGCTTTTATGCATTTCTTCGCCATGCTCGTCACGCATTGTCGCATATCCTTGTAAAACTTTGAAAGGTGGCAGTTTTTCAAGCACTGTGCTCATGGTGAGGATCGCGTAGAACCAATGGCTGAACTGTCCGGGAAGTGATTCGGAGATGAAATCAGCCGGGAACCAATCCTGCCAGTATTTTCGGTCGTAGGGGTAGCCATTGTGTATGTTGTACATATCATCAGGCGGGCGCAGTGTTGAAAAGGGCACAATCCCTGCATCAAGCCAAACGTTCCCGACATCCGGGATACGCGATACCAGGGCGCCGCACTTTTCACACTTAATTTTTATCCAATCGATCCAGGGACGGTGCGGGGAATGTCCTTCAAATTCATTCCATCCCTCAACCGCGCGTTCTTTCAGCTCGTCGTGCGAGCCAATTACCATAAAATGACCACATTCACATTTCCAGATCGGCAGTGCCAATCCCCAGTAGCGCTTCTTGGAAATACACCAGTCACCCATGTTCTTGAGCCAGTCCAGTTCATGCGAGAGTCCGTATGCGGGTATCCAGCGCTCCACTTTTTTGGCAGATTCAGCAATTTCATGGCGAAGCGTTGTCATGGAAATGAACCACTCATCGACCAGACGGAAGATTAGTTCACTGTCGCACCGCCAGCAGACCGGGTAACGGTGTGTGTACTCTTCAACCGCATAGATAATTCCGCGTCGTTTCAGGTCATCAATGATTGGCTGGGTAGCGTCCTTTACGTCTTTTCCCGTAAGCCAGTCAAAGCCGTCGATGTAAATACCGAGTTCATCAAGCGGGGCAATCGTGGCAAGACCGAATTCTTTGCCGAGCATGAAATCCTCTTTACCACAGCCAGGTGCGATATGAACAAGGCCAGTGCCATCCGTTTCGCTGACTTCTTCCCACGGAATAACTTTATGAACAACATCTTTCTGGGCTGGCAGATAATCAAATGGTCCATCATAGATTAAATTTAATAAATCCCGACCGGGCATTTCTGCTAAAATTTCGTATTTATTTTTCAGCACCTTTAAAAGATTTTTTGCTAGATAATATATTTTATCATTACTTTTGACTTTCACATAGATAAAATCTGGATGCACTGCAACAGCGGTATTTGAAGTTAATGTCCAGGGGGTAGTAGTCCAGACTAAAAGATATTCGTCATTTCTATTCTTTAACGGAAATCTGATGAACACCGCAACATGGGTCAGTTCTTGATATCCTTCAGTAGTGATCTCCATATCGCTTAATGCCGTACCGCAGCGTGCGCACCACGGCATAACGTCCACACTTTCATGGATAAATCCACGTTCGTGGCACTTTTTCAAAAAATGCCAGATCGTGTAATTGTTAATGTCGCTCATCGTGTAATAGGAATGGCTTTTCTTCATCCAGTCCGGATCATCCATTGCGGTTTTCCAATCACCCCAGTCCATCCACATGCCGAGCCGGATAGATTGTTCAGTCTGGATCATTGAGTATTTATGAACCCGCTCCTTGCACTTCTGGACAAATTTATCAATCCCGTATTTCTCAATATCTTTTTTCGTTTTAAATCCAAGTTCACGCTCGACCTGGACTTCAACCCACAAACCCTGGCAGTCAAACCCATTTTGATATCTTTGTTCAAATCCTTTCAGGGTTTTATACCGCTGGAATATGTCTTTATAGGTTCTTCCCCAGGCATGGTGTACACCCATCTGGTCATTGGCGGTAATGGGGCCATCTTGGAAAGACCATTTCTTCTTGTTTTTGTTCTTGTTTTTATAAAGGGAAAAGACATTATTTCTTTCCCAGAATTCTAATATCTTATGCTCAAGTTCAGGAAAGTTCAATTCTCGTGAGACTGATCTAAAATTCATTATGTTAATTATACTCAAAAAATACCCAATTGTAAAGAGTATAAGTTATTCTTTAAAGCTCAGTGGGATTAATATACCTGCACCATTTAGGGCGTATAAATCTATTTAAATTGGATATTTTGCTTGCAGGCTTGATATTTTATAGTTTTTGATTATAATAAAGAATAATATGATTGGCAGATTTAAAGTTTATTTGAAAATAATCTTTGCTGTCTTTTTCATAACAGGTTGTGCCCCAAAATTTTTCTATAATCCTGAACCAAAAAAAGATATAAAAGAATGGATTAGGAATTTTACACGGCAGAAATCTTTTAGTTATACCTATGAATTAAAGACTGCAACATTAACGATCACCGCACGTGGCGATTGTATTTATGGATGGGCAGAACATATAAAAGGAATATGGAATTATGAAGACACGGTAATTCCGTTTGAATATATTGGTATAAATGACCGGGAATGGACAAAAAAAGATAAAAAATGGGAAGAATCGGTTCGGGGAGAAGAGTCAGATCTTCTTTCCCAGATTCAAAGGGTTCTTGAATTTGAGCATTACGAACTTTTAAGTGACAAAAATGACTATTTTTATCAATTCAATGCCACCCTTCCATTCTTGGCACCCGAGCGGTGGCGTGAGATGGTGGCTTACATAAAAATCTCCAGAAATAATTATCTGCCTGCGTTTATCTGGGTTGGATTACCAGATTCTTTGGTCTGCTGGCAGGTTTCACTTGCTAATTATAATTATAATATAAAGCTTGAGTCCCCATATTATGAGATGAAGAATTATGAGATTAAAATTGACAGTTCTATTAATCCGGCGCAGGCAATAAAAAAAATAAATAGGCGTTTGAAATTACTTAATCTAAGATGGCGACTTAAAAAAGAGGACAAAAAGATTGTTCTACAGGCACCAGGAGTTTATAGCATTGATGATATAAAAGAATTACTCGCCCCGGGCAGGACAGATTTTTTTGGTATTGCCCAGAAGAATACTGATGCAGTAAGAGTTGCGTACCTGCAAAGTAATCCTAATCAGAACGTTTATTTGAGTGATTGGCAATGTAGTGGAGATATGGTGAAGGATGTGGTTATCAAATTTGATAATCTTTTAAAGCCATTTATGCTAATAAAATTAAAGAGAAAGATTGAACTGCCAGAGAAGATTGCGATTGAAGTGGATAGTAATATTGTGGCGCTCGTGCCTCTTGACAAAGACAAAAAAATGGATAAGATTGTTATATATTCAAATATGCGATATTTTGATTTTTGGAAATTGAGGTCTTATATTGCCCAATCATTATTCAGAATTGATGTTCTACCTTTGGCCGAGGGGTCTGATTGATTGGTTTAATACTTTTTATATACACAATTGTATTGATTATGTTATTCTTCTATTCTTTACACTCTTTTGTATTGCTGTATTATCACTTTAAATTTAGAAAAAAGAAAAAAAATCAAAAACCAGGAAAGCAATTGCAATGGACTTTAAATGATCATCCTTTTGTCACTATCCAGCTTCCTGTTTATAATGAAAAGTATGTGGTTCGTCGTTTGATTAATAGTGTGTTAATGATTGATTATCCAGAGGAAAAACTTGAGATTCAAATTCTTGATGACTCCAATGATGAAACTACTACAATTATTGACGAACTTATTCAAAATAAAAGACATAAAAATTATAATATAGAACATATCAAAAGAAGGACAAGGGCAGGTTTTAAGGCTGGTGCTTTGCAGTATGGATTAAAAATCGCAAAGGGTGATTTTATTGCGGTTTTTGATGCGGATTTTGTGCCACCCAGGGATTTTTTGAAAAAATTAATGCCCGAATTTCAATCACCCGATATCGGTGGAGTCCAGGCCCGATGGGGTCATCTCAATTCCGACGATTCCTTACTCACAATGAGTCAGGCAATTGGGTTGGATAATCACTTTATTAATGAGCAGGAATTACGTCATAAAGCAGGGTTTTTTATAAATTTTAATGGCACCTGTGGAGTATGGCGTAAGTCCGCAATTATTGATGCTGGAGGCTGGTCAAGCGATACCCTTGCCGAAGATCTTGACCTATCATATCGGGTCCAACTGAGGGGTTGGCGCATAAAATACCGTGGTGATGTGATCGTCCCCGGTGAGTTGCCGGATAATGCTGATGGTTTTCGTTTACAGCAGAATCGCTGGGCAAAAGGAACATTCCAGGTTGGGCGTAAATTGCTCAAGGATGTGCTCAGAAGTGACCTGAAACCGCTTGCCAAATATGAGGCATTTGTCCATCTTACCTGTCACATAAATTTTGTTGCAATGCTTTTACTGGGTTTATTTTCTTTACCTGTAATCTATTTTAAGGTAGAAAAAATTGTCTCGGATGGCTATTATATTTTTGCTTCTTTTTTTACGATCGGTGCATTTGGCTATCCACTGCTTTATCTTTTTTCACAAAAACTAAGTTATGTAAATTACAAAAAGCGGATTCCTTACATTGCGGGCGTAATTGCCTATAGTATGGGACTTTCTGTTTCAAATACCAGAGCGTTAATAGAGTCCCTGTTTAATAAAAACAATGTATTTACGAGAACACCAAAGTCCGGAGGTTTGCGACGGGCATATATTTTAGAATCAAAGTCTTTACTCCCTGCTATAGAAATCTTATTTGGAATTTATATTCTGATAACCCTTTTTTATGCGTTATTTAATGCCCAATATATCATTGTTCCATTCCTTTGTGCCTATGGCTTTGGTTTCTTAAATCTTGGTTTCAATTCTTTAAAAGAGAAATTTTTATTTGGCAGATCCCAGGAGGTTTTATGCTCAAAAGAGAACTTTTAGATATTCTTGTATGCCCGAAGTGTCGGGGCGATTTGGAATATAATAAAGATAAACAGGAACTAATCTGTTATAAATGTAAACTAGCATATCAGATTAAGGATGATATCCCAATAATGCTGATTGATGAAGCGAGAAAATTAGATTAATCCGATTATGCTTCCCATAATATTTTTAGTATTTTTTAGCAGCTTTAATATAAGCGAATTAGGTGACCAGGGTGTTCAGATTGACTTTAATGGTTCAAAAATCAATATACACGATTTAAGATTTTCAGGAGCAGTTTCTTTTGCAAAGCCAGGAGAGCCTGATATTCCTTCATTAAATTTTATTGTTGGTGTCCCTCAGGATGGTAGTTTTGATGTTAAGATAATGGAAAATCAGACAGAGACCTTCCGGGGAATAGACATAAAGCCGGTTATCCCGCTTGCCATATATGAAGCACTTGTTTCAGAAGAACATGATTTTCGGAGCGAGGTTTACAAACAGGGCCGATTATATCCTGAACAAATTATTGAGGTTTCCAAACCCGGTTATCTTCGTGATATCAAGGTAATTAATATTAGATTAAATCCAGTGCGGTATAATCCAGTAAAGAAGGAACTTATAATCTCCAGGGTTCTTAAAGTAATGGTCAATTTTAAAGGGACACATAGGATAAGGCCAATAATGGACAACTCTTTTGAAGGGATATATCAGCGGACTATAATAAATTACGAGCAATGCAAAAACTGGCGTCGTGAAATACTACAACAGCCAATAAAAAATCCATTTTCTACTGGTGTTTGGTTCAAAATTGAGACTGGCGAAGAAGGTATATACAAGATTGGTTATGATGAATTAAGAAATGCAGGCATTGACCCAAAGCAGTTTGATCCTAAAACAATGAAGATATACAATGCTGCATTTGACCTATTACCCCAGAACGTACAAAATGCCTTTGCAGATTCACTTATTGAAGTCCCAGTCTTTGTTGAGGGTGAGGACGACCACAATTTTGATAAGCAGGATTATTTAATCTTTTTTGGTTTTCCTGCAAGCCATTTTATTCCTGATACATCTTTGAGGTGGTTTGAAAATGGCTACGCATTAAAAAATGTATACTGGTTCACATTTGGCGGTACTTATGGCAAGAGGATGGAAAGAATAAATGCTGCCTGGAATAACTCCAATCCTGATACCACTGTTAAAGAAGTTTTGCACATTGAACAGGATTTATACAATCCAACTCGTTCAGGCATAAACTGGTACTGGCAGGATTTATCCCTGGGAACAGCGGAAAGCACAACTATAAGATTACCTGTGGCTCACCCCTCAGCCTGTGGGCAGACACAACTTACTGTATCAATTTTTGATTCAATGGCACCAAATTCCCAACCTTTCTGGATTAGATTTAGTTTAAATGGAGCAAGTTTTTTTGATGATACAATTATTCTACCACAGGCGATGTCATTACCAGCAGTTAAGCTGACAGGAAATGGTACACTGAGCGGTGATTCTTCAGACTTTGAATTCAGCACAAGAAGACCAACGGGCACAACAGTAAAACTCACAATGTATCTTAACTGCCTTGATTTTGAGTACCAGCGCTTAGCTGATGTAACCTATCCATTTCACGCCTATTTTAAAAATTCAGGCGATTATACAATTAGATGCAAAAATGCAAATTCTAAGCCTTTTATTCTTGATATAACAGAATTACGGAGTCCAAAGATGTTTTATAATTTTACAACCACTGGCAAAATTATAACCTTTTCCAGCCATTGCGATTCATTCCAGTTATTATACCTTGCCCAGTTGAATTCCACATTTAATGCTGCACTGATACCGGCAAATCCCGGTCATCTGAGAGTCGCGGATAATGGTTGTGAATACCTATATATTACCCATAAGAATTTTTACAATTCAATAATGCCTTTAGTAAATTATCGCCGTCAGGAATATTCCACGAAGGTGTTGACGGTAGATGCCATATTTGATGATTTTTCATATGGTAAATATGATCCCCTGGCAATAAAACACTTTTTGTATCATACTTACAACCACTGGACCACAATACCAAAATTTGTTCTTCTGGTTGGTGATGCCACATATGATTATAAAAATAATTTGGGTAAAGAGAATCCACCAAATTTTATTCCAATGTATGAAGCAGGGACTACACTTTCAGGCAATCCGGGGATACCACCCAATTACATATATGAGGGTGAATATGTAAATTTCTTTGGAACCGAGGCAATGGTCTTGGGTAGAATAACCGTGCGTAATAATCAGGAGGTGCGTGATTTCGTTGATAAGTTAATTGCCTATGAACATAGCGATATTGACGGTATCTGGAATAAGAGGATTATCCTTTCGGCGGATGATGAATATGCAACCGGCTGGGAAGGAGTTGAACATAGTGCAGCCTGCGAGACTATGAGTGTTGTTGTTTCGGATTCCCTCTATGACCGGGCAAAGGTCTATGAGTTGAGTTATCTACCTTTTCCACCCCATGAGACTGGGACAACAAAACCACTTGCCACGGCAGATTTTATTAAAGAATTGAATAAGGGTGCATTGATCGGTTGCTTTTTTGGCCATGGAAATACGCATCAACTTTCCCATGAAAAACTATTTTATGGAACTGACATTCCATTGATAAATAATGGTAAGAGATATTTCTTCTTTTATTTTGCATCTTGCACAGTTGGACGTTTTGATGATTCTGATTATGAGTGCATTGCCGAGGAATTTGTCAGGATAAAACATGGTGCAATCGGCACTATGGGCGCGCATGCGGGCTCAAACACTGGAACTAACTTGCCCATAGGTCTTATCCTTTTCGGGCTTTTTACTGAACCTGATACCAATCTTACCATGGGAGAATGCTACCACATTGCAAAGCACAGTGGTGGTGGTGTTTCAATATATCTATTATTAGGTGACCCGGCAACAAAGATAAGAAAGGTGAAGCAAAGTTTCAATGTTCAGGCAATACCAGATTCAATAAGACCGCTTGAGAAATTAAAAATTGTATCTGACAAAAAACCATATTATATCAGCGCGTATATCAAAGATACAACCCATATCAAATGGATTGATGCCACAACTGCAAACAAAATCAGCGGACACATAAGGCGTGCTGTGCGTTATAATGTTGGTTCTGGTGATACGGTTATATTTGATTACAACATAGAAGGTAAAGAAATCTATCAGGGTTACTGGACAGGTGATACTGCAAGGGTTGTCGTCCCGCAAATTTCTACAACCAATATGCCAACTATTAAATTGAGCGGATACAAAGAACAGACCAGTGCCTATACCGAATCAATCAGAGTTTATGGAACTGCAATACCTTCAACCGACCATAGTGGACCAGAAGTCCAGTTATATGATGGGGCAAGGAGATTAAAGAACGGGGATTGGGTGGATAAGAATTTTACCCTTACTGGTGTGGTTACAGATGAGAGTGGTATAAATCTGCTCAATTCAAAAGAAGATGCCCGGGGTTTCTTTTTATACATTGGTAAAGATAATGTTGTAAATCGGGTTGACCTGCGTAATAATTTTATATATAATCAAAATTCTTATTCAGAAGGTGAATTTAGAACTGAGATAACATTGGAAAACCCACAGGAATCCATTACTGTCTATGTCAGTGATAATAATTTTAATCAAACAATAAATAAGGTCCTGCTCAACACAAATATCTATGAGCGTATATCAATAGAAAATGTTCTTATCTATCCTAATCCAGTAAAGAATGATGATGGAATATGGATGACATTTATTCTTTCCCAAAGCGCTAAAGTAACAATAAAGATTTATACAATTGCGGGTCGCCTGGTAAAAATTATACCTTATATTTCCTGTCATCCAGGATATAATCAGAAATTATGGGATGGCAGGGATGAATATGGTGATAATTTGAGCAATGGTGTTTATCTTGTTCATATCCTTGCCGAGGGGAGTTCTGGGGTCGATAAAAAGATTGAAAAATTTATAATCGCCCGATGAGAATCTCAGGTGTTTAGTTTATCCAATTAAAACAAACATAGATATTGACATTTCAAAAATTTTGTTTATATTTAAAAATAAGAGGGGGCTGAAATGAAAAATCTCAAATATGTTGCATTTGTAATAAGTATTATTACAATGGTGATTGCTGTGATCGCGCGTCTCTTATTACCGGAAAAGATTTTCTTAGGGCTGGCAGCCTTAACCTATCTGCGTCTTACAATAACGATGTTACTCTTTTCCCTTGCCTGCCACTTTTTATTCGCCAAATAAAAAAAGGGGCAGATTTATCTGCCCCTGAAATTTTCAGGATTTAATTACCCACCTGTCTGGGGTGGTTTTAATACCCGGGTATTTTCTTCGATGGCAAGGATTACGAGAATTATTTCGGCAGCGGCAAGAAGACTGACAAAAATTAAGGCGCCGTAAATTAAAATAACAAAGGCGATGCCAACGCCACCAAATGCGCCAAGTGCTCCCATACCACCATATCCATAACCACCATAACCCCGGTTCATTATTGAGGACATTGCAGCACCACCAACGAGCATAACAATAAAGCCAATTACTGTTAATACTGCAACAATCCAGGCAAGCACCTTAAAAATCACCGACACAATACGCAATGCCGTGAACTTTTTTTCCATTATGCCTCCTTAGATATTAATAAACATAATCAAAAATTCATTCAAGTCAAGTCCGATCTTCAGTTTTTTTTTAATTTATCGGATACATCGCTTACGTAGTGAAGACAATTGCTAAATCCCCCTCACCTTAATCCTCGCTCCAGAGGGGTGAGGGAAGGGAGAGAAGATTGTCACACCGTGATAAATCAGGACTCGCAATGACTGTTTCAGTTTGGAAGGGGTGAGAATGCCCCCTTGACATTTTGAGAATTTTTATTATAATTATAATTGAAGGCAGCGAAGGCATAAGAAATTAAGGAGTCAACTATGAAAAAATGGCTAATATCTTTTATCTTTGCCTTTGGGATTGGCCAAGTTATGTGGGAGCGAGAAGTAATTGATACAGTGACCTGGCCAAGCTATATTGCCCGGTTCAATTCTCTGGCGCTTGATACCAATGGTATCCCTTGTGTGGTCTATTGCGACGATGATATCCATAATATTTTTTATGCCTGCCGGCTTGACAGTGGATGGCAAAAGGAA
>Ga0172366_10000410_pt1 | contig 30349 bp, 24 predicted proteins | sample LakKivSesite69cm_FD_114533 | JGI IMG/M metagenome (GOLD analysis project Ga0172366, IMG submission 114533) | Sediment microbial communities from Lake Kivu, Rwanda - Sediment site 69cm | ecosystem: Environmental > Aquatic > Freshwater > Lake > Sediment | place: Rwanda: Western Province, Lake...
CAAGTCGCCCAAACCGTTGAGACCAAGCATGCATCTTTCTCGCCTCAATAAGCCCGAATCGGCCGTCTTTCACAAATACAGTATTATCCAAGCTTTCATTTATAGTTTGTGGACCAAATCGTTCCGCAAAGTATAGACGAGCCGTCCTACGGGCGCCTTCATGGCCGCGGGGCGGTTCGGAACCGTTCAAGACGGTTAAATCAGGTCTGTTTGACTTCGCCTGTCAGATAGAGCTTGTTTGTGCGCTCGAATCTCTCTTTCCTGACAAGCTTGAGCTTCTCAAGGTGGGTCACCAGCTGGCTGATACGCGCCTTCGAGTAGCCCGTGATCTTCATGAGATCATCCTGCCTCATCTCTCCGCCGGCATCGAGAAGGATCTTCAGAACTCTCCTTTCCCCCTCCTCCAGAAGAGCAAGCGTGTGCTCGGTCTTGGTTTGCACCGTCCTCTTCCTGAGGACCAAGAAGATTGACAGTCCGCCCAAGCAGGCTCCAGCGACTGCGGCCAGAACGATCGCCCAAACCGGCGTCCTGATAGCGGTCCCCGGGAATGTGTAGGCGACGAAGAAATCGAATCTATCGCCCGTGGCCAGACTGTCCCGGCCCCACACCACCCTTAGGTTCGTACCGTTCGAGGTAACGCTTGCGTCCAGTGGTTGTACGGGAGAGCCCGTCGGGGTGGCGTACTCACTCAGCGAGCGCGCAAGCCAAGCCCCCTCCGGGAGGTTGACCCTCGCCTCAAGTCTCTGGATCGGGGCCGGGGCTAGGAAGGCAGCATTGATGATCCTGTCCTGCCGCTCCACGCCTTCGGCATCCACGAATGTGCTCTTTCCAACCATGCCCGCCACGTCGAAGGAAATTCGAATGGCCGCCCGGCCTCCCTTCCCTAGCGGCGAACGGTACCTGTACGTGATGGTACTCGCGCCATCTAGATCGGATGAGGAGTACTGCAGCAGGCCTTGCTCGTCGAAGACCTCGACGTTCTGGATGCTGGCAGCGATTGTGTAGTTACCTTCTTGGAGGACCTGGTCCTCATCGTTCGAGATCGTGAATTGGACGGATTCGCGGGTGAGATCGTCGGAAGGCTCCAGCTCCACTAGGTACGTCTCGAAGACGTATGCTGAGGTGGGCGGAAGCATCCCCAGGCTGGCGCCCAATAGCAGCGCGGTTGCGACAATTGCAGATATCGGTAGTTGTCTCAGCACCAAGATCAGTACAATCATCTTCTAGGTTGACCCCCCTTTCATAACTGTTATACGGTTGGCGATCTCGGTATTGCGTGATATTCCGCGTTCGGCAGGTGTGTATTCCGCTTTCCGCAGCGGTCAGCCACAGCGCCAATGGCTCCGAGAAGAAGGTTGTCTAGGGGGGGATGGATCGCCTCAACGCGTGCGAGCAATAGCCTTAAGTGGTACGTGCGAACCATTGTGTTGGGTACAAGGGGAGAGGTGCCCGGTTTGGGTCTTCTAGGCAGAAAAAAGAAATGCTACGCGTGCGGAGGGGACTTCGACATCAAGAAGTGCTCGTGCGGTAGGTCCTACTGCGCAGCTCACGGGTTTGGGGGCCGCTGCTACGTCTGCCAAGGCAGCTCGATCGGCACGATCATGGCCCCCCTAGAGTCTGCTCAAGCAAGCGAAAAAGGGGCAGTTGCCGAGATCTCAAGACCGATCCAACAGAAGGGGGCCCTCCTGCCGAACATTGTTCGGGCATCATTCGAGTACGACCTCCTCGACGCTGGACCGATCCGGGAGAATCTGATTCTGGAGATGAAGAGGTATCGACCTGTTCGATCCATCCTAACCGATATCCAAAGCAACCACGAGATAGCCTTTCACTACAATGTCCGGAATGTGGTGTCCAGGGTGACGGCTGAGCGGACAGGTCTGCAACTTGTCACGGATCTCCGGAGGGCGGAGGAGGATCTTGGGGACCAGGGGTTTGCGTATCTGGCGGGGCTCCTCCACAACGAGATCCTGTTTATGTGCGAACTTGTCGCGCGTTCGCTGGGGGCCAGCATCACCAACCTGAAGAATGATCACCCTATGGGGAACCTTCCGCCGGCGATCCTTCAAACATGTCCCTGGTGCGGCACCATATGCCGCGGAAGCAAGAAGTGTCCCACATGCGGCAAAGAGATTCCAGACGCGATCGCTTTGCGGCCTTTCCTGAAGATGCATGTGAGACGACAGTTGATGGACAAGCTCATCATGGTGAAAGGCACCAACATGAACGAGGGGGCGAAGGCCTCGCTGATTGCCGGGATAAAGGCTCGCCTGAAAGCTCTCCAAGAGATGTGACCTCGAGTTGAGGGATCTCAGTCCACCTCGTCCGGTGGGACGGTCGATCCCCGATTGGCTCTGGGCAGAAACATTAGAATGACAGGCTTTGCCGGTTGGGTCGCCATGAACATCATCCTGATCATATCGGACACACTTCGGCCCCAGTATCTTGGCTGCTATGGCAATGCGTGGATAAGGACCCCGAACATCGACGCACTGGCCAAGCAGGCCTGCCTGTTCACGCACTTCCACGCGGCAAGCTTCCCCACGGGCCCGATGAGAAAGGACCTCCATTCGGGCAGGTACACTTTTCCCTATACGAGCTGGAAGGATGAGTGGAAACCAAGGCACAAGGTTCTTGCCGAGTACCTTTCAGGTGCCGGCTATCTGACGGCCATGGTGTCCGACACGCCGGCCAACCAACACTACCAAGCCGGCTTCGACCATTTCGAGATGATCCCGGGGCAGGTCGGCGGGGGCATGGACCTCGGCCCCGATGAGAAAATGGATCTTCCGGCGGACATCAGGAAATTGCGCACGCCGGTGGAAAGGTTATACAGGATTGTGAAGACGGAATCGAAATGGAAGGGGGAGGAGGATAGATTCGCTGCGCAGACCATGCGGGCCGCCGCCCGGTGGCTCGAGGGCAGACATGGAGGCGATAAGCCCTTCTTCCTATATGTGGACACCTTCGACCCCCACGAACCGTGGGATCCGCCCCGGTACTACATCGATCGCTACGACCCAGGCTATGAGGGGGACGAACTTTTCGAGCCGGCATATGAACCCGCTGGGTACGCGACCGACCCGGAAATCCGACACATGCGCTTCATGTACGCAGGCGAAGTGAGCATGGTGGACCGATGGGTCGGTCACCTGCTTAGGACGGTCGAGGAGATGGGCCTCGTCGACGATACCGCCGTCGTTCTGACGAGCGACCACGGATTCTACCATGGCGAGCACAACTTCATCGGCAAGGTACAGCTGCACAGGGACGGGAGGATCGTGCTCAGATATCCTCTGTACCGAACGATCTCCCATGCCCCCTTGCTGGTGAGGATCCCCTGCTGCAGGAGAAGGAAGTTGGAGGGCTTTGTTCAGCCGCCTGATCTGATGCCGACCTTGCTGGAGATTGCGGGGGCCAAGGTCCCTTCACACGTTCAAGGGAGGTCCCTTTTGCCTGAGATCCGGGGGGACCAGGCGCGTGGGCCGGGTTTCGCCGTGTCCAGCTACACATACAGGCAGGACGCGGAGGTCAGGTGTCCCACGAGCCTCCGTACGAGGGAATTCCTCTACGTATACGGCGGAGACGAATGGCAGAGCGAGTTCTATGACCTCAGGCGGGACCCTGGCGAAAGGAACAACATCCTAAAGGAAAACCCCGATCAGGCGCTCGAGGCCCACAGGCTCCTTGTCTCCTTCCTCGACAAGATAGGATGCCCGAGGCAGAGCTTGAAGATGCGGAGAAGTCTTAGCCCCAGGCCAAGGAGGTCCCTTCCCCCCAGCCGGATTCTGTAGTCGCGGTTCGATATAGGCCCTACCTGAGGTCGGCCCCGCATTCCGGACAGAAGCTCCTCCTCTTGCGCATGAGGGCTCCACATGCCGGGCACGTCTTGGCCCAATCAACCAGCGACCCGGCGGACTCATGCTTCCGCGATCGGACGCTTTCTGCCATCCTGGCCAGCCCGACGGCGAGGATGGCCCCGAAGGCCATGCCGAGAAGGACCGAAGTATCCATCACGTCTGTCATTCTCAGGGCCGAACCTTCACCCGGCAGGAATAGCGCGAATGCCACGGTTGACACTATGCCTGCCGCCCCGATGCCAACCAACGCAGTCTTCATACCTATCGACTTCTCCACTTCGAGTTGCGGAGGTCCGATGATGGCCCCCAGACCGGGGGTAACCGCAACAGGCGACCAATGCGCTCTTATTGGTTGCCGAGGGTGGGAAGGGGTTGTTTGTGAAAACCGTAACGGAAGCACGCTGGATGCTACGGGACGGATGCCCCTGCGTTCGCGCGCATCCTCCTGGATGTCTCCGGGACGCCAAAGGCCACAAGCGGCATCCTGATCCCTACATCTATGGCAAGACACATGATGAAGATGAGCTTGGTCCAGAACGAGTAGATGATGCCACCCAGCAGGGCCGCGAAGATGACGGGCATGTACCAGACGAAGGCGTCCATGCTGGCCATCGCGCTCCTGGATTCCGAGGGAACCAGCTCCATCCTTATGACGGTCCATACGGACGCGGATCCATCGGCAACGCCCATCAGGGCATAGCCGAATGTGAGGACCCATGGGTCCCTCGAGAATATGAAGCAAAGGATGCCTATATGCATAAATGACCTGCCGAACAGAAGGGTGAACTTCCGCCCCCTGCGGTCGGCAGCTATGCCCCATGGGAGGGCTGAAACCAGCTGCCCGACCGTCCTCAGGCTGACCATCAGGGCAAGTCCCGCAGGCGATATGCCGATGACATAGGCGGCGTACACGAGCCAGAAAGGGCTCGCCAGCCCCATTGCCGCGGCGCCAGTTCCCTTCATGGCCAGCCATGCCTTGACGCCCGGAAGGCCCAGCATCTTGCCCACGTCCTGCCTCAGGCTCCCTTCCGTCGGCTCTGCGTTCCTGCTCCTGTACCACGCTGCTAGCAGCACAATGGGGGCGCCAGCCATGAGCATGAGGGGCAACAAGCCCCTGACTTCGATGCCTTCGGCAAATCCCATGACGAGGCAGGCCGCCGGGGGGACCGCGATGAAGGGGCAGAGGAAGAGGAGGTCCTTGGCCCCGAAGGCGGATCTGAGTCCGACCCAGTTCCGGCCTTCCTCGGTTAGGAGAACCAAGATGAATAGCCAGAGGGCACCTAGGCCGATCAGCTGCAGCAGGTAGAGAGGCCTGATCTCACCAGCTGTGATCACGGCGGGGCGTCCCATCAACTCAACCGCGGCGATTGGGGCCAACATGACGGGCAAGCTGGTCAGCGTGGTGCCGACCCCGAAGGCAATCCCCCTGTCGTCCGGCTTCACGGAGCTTGCATACATGGCCTGGTAGGCCGGTTCCCTGAGCGCGATCATCACATTGGAGAAGATGTAGGCAGGGACGAGCCAGATCCAGTTCCCCGCGAGAAAGTAGGCTATCGGCGTGAGGAGGCCCACCGCACTCCCGATTAGGAAGAGCTTCTTCCTTCCACACCTGTCCGCGAGGAAGCCTCCGGGCAAGGCAAAGGCGGCAGCGAAGGCAGAGCCGACCGAGGACAGGAAACCTAGCTCCACGGGCGAGGCCCCGAGTTCCTTGGCATAGACCTGGTCGTAGGGGGCGGTGAGGTTCCCAAGGAAGCTTCCGAGGGTCGTTCTCGCGTTCAACACCTTGAAGTTGGCCTTCTGCCTCCGGTAGAAAGAGAGCCCTCTGCCGAGTCCGAGATCAACGTCCAAGCCTGACATCTCTTGTCTGCCTAGGACTTCGACAGGCCGGCCTGCATTCGCTGATAAGTGTTCCCGGGATCTTCGGAAGAGCTTGGGGCTTCTGAGCCCTTTGGATCCCATACTGCTTGGCAGTGCTTTTGATGCTCAATGGAAAGAGTTAAAGAAGTCGATATGCTCGAACGAGCACATCGGTGCCACGATGTCAGGTCACAACGATCGTAGGCTGCAGATCGGCCTCCTCGTATTCTCGGCCGCCATCCTCTGTGGAGGGCTGGCCTACCTGAGCCTACGTGCCAAGGGCACGGAGGAGAAGGAGAGCTACCTGAATGTCACGATCACGGGCAAGAACGGCGCCAGCCGCCTGCTGAACTACTCGGAGCTGGAGGGCTTGCCTTTGACGTCCGGGAATGCGGCCTTTGAGAACAGAATGGGGAACTGGGACGAGTCAGCAGCGTACGAGGGAGTCCTGCTGTCAAGGTTTGTGGAGGAAGCTGGTGGAATGGCCCCCGGGGACGTGCTCAGGGTGACCAGCACCGATGGATACGTGCAGGAGTATTCCTACTACAACGTGTACCCCGACTCCGATCAGCGCTCCATCCAAGGCGATCTGATCCTCGCCCTGTCAATGGACGGAAAACGAATCCCGGACTGGCTGGAGGGACCCCGGACGGTCTTCCTTCCCGAGGATGGGAAGTTCAGCAACGAGGACGCCAAGTATACGTCGGCCTTGGGCCAGGGGTACTTCCTCAATCCCTCGGCTGGTGGCCGAATGGCGAGAAACGTCTGGAGAATCGATGTTTTGGCTGGCCCGACCTCCGGCCAGGAGTGGGTCCTCGCGCTCCTAGGGTCCCAGATCAAGAACCTGTCGAGAACGGAATTTGGGACTCTGTCCTTTGATGCTAGAACCAACCTGACTGATTCCGAGGGAAAAGCCTGGAGTGGAATCGCCTTGTGGAGATTGCTTGCCTTGGTCGACGGCGGCGAAATGAGGGGCGAGAACTCGTTCAACCAGAGCTACGCCGACTCAGGCTATGAGATCAGGCTGATGGGCGAAAGGTCCGTGAGTCTGGAGAGCAACGAGGTTGCCGGAAATGACGCCATAATCGTTGCGGACAGCCTGAACGGGCAGGCCCTGATCGACCTCCCGGCTCTAGCGTCCTCGAACTGGTCGCTTGCGGGTCTGGCCAAGGCAGAGCTCCTTCCGCTTTGGGTGCTGGAAGTCCAAGGCACCCAATCGCGCAGCCTCTATCTGGGCGACCTATGCGCGCTCCAGCAAGTCAGAGGCAGGGCGGGATTCTTGAAGACGACGGGGGCTATAGTTGGGCCCTACGATCTTGTTGGGGTTCCGTTGCTGACGGTCTTGCAGCAGGCCGGGGATCTTCCCGGGAACTACAGCGTGGAGGTCACGGCGGTGGATGGCTATGCCATGATGCTGACGCAGGCCGAGGTCGAGGGAAGGGTGAACACCTACGATGCCCAGGGCCAGAGCACCGGCATCGGGTCATTGACCAGCATCCTGTTCTACGAGCAGAACGGTAGCCGCGATTTCAGCGGAAGGCCGCTGCGGCTGGCATTCCTGGGTCAAGGCGATACGATCACGGACAGCCACTACTGGGTCAAGGAAGTTGCGAAGCTCACCGTAAAGATGCCCGTCAAAGATTGGAGCGTGATGCTCTCAGGCATCTCGGAGTACGTCCTCAACAGAACCACCTTCGAGTCTGGGGCGACATGCGTGGAGCACAGGACCGCGCTCAACGTCACCATCAAGGGGGAAACCCATCTATATGAGGGCCTTCCGCTGTGGATCATCCTCAGCATCGTGGACGGAAAGGATGACCCGGAGGGCCACTTCCTGTTCAACGATGACCTTGCCAGAAATGGATACCAAGTCAGGGTAGTTGCGTCGGACGGCTTCGCGGCGACGGTTAATAGCACGATGCTCTGGCGTAACGATGAGATCGTGCTCGCCTACCTGAGAGATGGGTCCGTGCTTACCGACGAGTGGCCCCTCAGACTGGTCGGCAATGGACTCACCAGCAAACAGATGGTGAAGAACATCGCAAGGATTGAGATGGTTATCCAGTGATGAGTTCGGATCAGGGATTGCGGCGCGATGGGTTGAAGTCAGCAAGATTGTCCCTTGATCTTTCGACTGCTGACATCGTCAGCATCGCAATCCTAAGCGCGCTTGGCGGTGTCCTGAGCACCTACGTAGGCTACCTAGCGAACCTGGTCAACGATTTCGTCGGAACCCCGTTCGGAGCGGGCCAGTTCCTGGCCGGCCTTCACGTGTTCTGGCTGATTCTCACGCGATGCATGACTGGGAAGTCCGGGTCCGGCACGCTCGCAGGTTTGCTCAAGGGCTTGGTCGAGATGCTCTCCGGGAGCGTCCACGGCGCCATGGTTGTCCTCATCTCAGTGCTTGAGGGGTTCATCGTTGATGTTCTGATGATCGGTTCTCGTCCCGACAGCACGCTGAGGCCCCTCTTGGCCGGTGGGCTAGCCACCGCGTCGAACGTGTTCGTCTTTCAGGTGCTGTTCCTCTCGGGGGTGCCCGTCTCCTTCCTCCTCGTCATCGGCCTGATGGCGTTCGCCTCGGGCGTGATATTCGCGGGATATTTCTCGCATCATGTGCTGGCCTCCCTGCTGAGCTCGGGCCTGCTGCGGCAAGGGACGACCGCTGCCCGCAGTGCCTCCCGATGGCGCATAGGGTTGGGCTATGGACTGGTAGTGGTGTTTCTCGGGGGAGCCCTGTGGTTCTATGCTACCACATACAGCTGGGAGGGTCGGGGGGCGTTTTCAGTCCAGGGCATGGTCGACAACCCCTTCGGCTACAAGGAGTCCGATTTCGGTCAGCACATCGTGACGGTCGAGGCCGAGCTGAAGGGATCGTACGTACACCTGGAAGCAAGGAATTACACCGGCGTGCCGCTGTCAGCCATATTGGAAAGGGCATCCCCCCGCGCGTCCGCTAGGAGCGTCAGGCTGGTCGCAACCGACGGATACTCGGTGGTGTTGGATCTGAAGCTCGTGATGGACAACCCAGAGATCATCATCGTGGAGGACAAAAGCCAATATAGCCTGGTTGCGGACAGACTGGATGGTTCCCAGTGGATACAGGGGATCAGCAGAATCGAGCTGGCATGAAGCTTGATCGAGTTCCAGGGATTGTCATTCAGGTACCCAGGGGGCGGTCTGCCCGCCCTTCGTGACATCAGCCTTCGCATCCCGGATGGAGCGGTCTACCTGATCATCGGCGAAAGCGGCAGCGGGAAGACTACCCTCGCCAAGGTCCTTTCAGGTTTCCTCGGGCCCGAAGATGGCGATATGACGGGGAGGGTAACGATAGATGGAATGGACATCCACGGCGTGCCGCGGAGGAATTTGGTTGACTTGGTGGGGTTGGTCCAGCAGGATCCGGAGTCCCAGATGGTCACGCTGAATGTGGAGGATGAGGTGGCCTTTGGCCTTGAGAACCGAGGCATGGAAAGGGGCGAGATGGCAAGCAGGATATCCTGGGCCTTGCAGGCGGCGGGGGCCGAAGGTCTTGCAGGGAGATCCATCGCGACGCTGTCCGGTGGCGAGCTTCAGAAGATCGCCATCGCCTCGATCATCGCGCTGAGACCGAGGGTGTTGGTCCTCGATGAACCCACCTCAAGCCTCGACCCCCCTTCCGCGTGGAAGCTGGAGGAGGTCTTGGGCGAGTTGAGCTCGAAGGGCATCACGGTCGTCGTGATCGAGCACCGCTACTCCTGGATGGCCCACATCTCAACCGGGATGGCAGTCCTGTCCGAAGGTCAGATATCTGCCGTGTGCTCTCCCGCGATGGTCGAACGGGTGTCGAGAAGGTCGCCCCCAAGCATGTCGCGGGTGGAAACGCCTGCGTTGAAACCGATCCTCTCTCTGGATCGCATCAGCTTCGCCTACGAGGGAAGGATGGCGCTGAGAGATGTGTCCCTTGATATCCATGCGGGCGAGGTCATCGGTGTGATGGGCGATAATGGGTCGGGCAAATCAACCTTGCTCTACATCATCATGGGTTTGCTGAAGCCTTGCGGCGGATCCATTCGCTTCCCGGATGGCGGGGTCAGGACGACTTCCCTCCTGGCCCGCCATGTGGGCATGGTCTTTCAGAACCCCAATCATCAGATATTCGAATCCACGGTGAACGAAGAGATCCTGTTCGGTCCCCGCAACTTCGGAATGCCGAAGCAAGAGGCAGAATCTCGGACGAACGGCATGCTGGAGGTCATAGGCCTGCGCAGTCGGCGTGATTCATCGCCTCATCTCCTCAGCCTGGGCGAGAAGAGGAGGCTGAACGTGGGTTCGGTCGCGGTCTACGACCCGGATCTATACCTCCTCGACGAGCCCTTCGTGGGCCAGGACCCGGCAAATGTGGAGAGGATCATGGCCATCGTGCGCGAGAGAGTAAAGCGGGGAGCCTCCTGCATGGTCGTCACCCATGATCCTGATTTCGCACTCCAGACGTGCGACCGGATCGCTTTCCTCAGGGAGGCCAGGATGTTCGTTCAAGGGGTGCCCTCGGAGGTATTCTCCTTTCTGCAGAAAGAGGGCGAGGGATGGTATCTGCCCTCAGGATGGTCAGGGCCTTGAGCGTGCTTGGATACGTCCAGGGGCAGTCCTTCGCACATCGCCTCGATCCACTGACCAAGATCGTGATGCTTCTGTCCCTGTGTGCGCTCGCGGTCCTAGCACGCAGTCTGTGTCTGATGCTGGCGGGCCTGGGTCTCGCGCTCCTGCTGCTGTGGAGATCGAAGGTGGGGCTGAGCCGGAGCCTGGCCAGGCTGAGGTTCCTTGTCTGGTTGGTCGCAATCCTGTTCCTGCTGCAGGTACTATTCAACAGGTCCGGCAGACCGCTGCTTGGCTTTGACCTTCACCTCGGGGTCAGCATCGACTTCATGCTGACATCGGGGGGGCTGGCTGCCGGAGCCAGAATCGCCTCAAGGCTTCTGATAATCCTGCTCTCCAGCCTCTTCTTCGTCAGGACAACCGAACCTTCGCGCCTGGCCTATTCACTGATGAGACACGGTGTGCCGTACAGGTATGGATTCATGCTGGTGTTGGCCCTCAGGTTCATCCCCGTGTTCCATCTGGAGGCCAACACCGTCAGGAAGGCCCAACTCGCCAGGGGTCTGAGGATCGATGCCCCTGGACCGAGGACCCTCGTGCGCCTTGCACGGTACACGTTCATGCCGCTGATCGTCTCAGCCCTTGGAAGGATCAGCGTCATATCGATGTCCATGGAGGGAAGGGGCTTCGGCTTGTCGAGGAAGCGAACCTCCCTTAGGGAAAGCCGCTTCGGGCTACCTGACTGGGTCGTTTCCCTGGCTTCGCTCGGGACCCTCGTTGGGGTCCTCCTCCTTGTCAGGTGACCCTACAGAGGGACCGGCCCTCGGGCGCCCGTAGGCTGTCGAAACATACTTCAACCGATGCCCATCACCTCCGATGGAGGGGGAGAGGACATGCGGAGATGGGACGCGGTCCTGCTCATCGTGATTGGTCTTGTGATTAGATCCTGCGGGTCCCCTTCGGCCCCCGGGATCGAGGTCAACTCGACGGAGACGCATCCTGGGGCGGCGATCAGGATCGATGGCTCGGGGTTCGCAGGCGAGGCACCCTTCCAGATCTACCTCGATGGCCTGAATATCGCAAACGACACCACGAACTCGGCGGGCGGCTTCCATCGAGTCGTCACCCTTTCCCGTCGGGTCCCGTTGGGTCTTCGCAGACTCTCGGTGCTGTGTGCTGGGGAGAGCGCAGAGACCCAGGTTGATGTCGTCCAGTGGCCGGCCTGGATATCCGTCACACCGGGGAGCCTTCGCCCAGGAGAGACCCTAGCGATCCAAGGCGGCGGCTTTCCGCCGGTTGCCTACTACGAGATCTACATCGCAACAACCCTGGTGCTCAGCGGGGCGACGGATGGCGCTGGCAGAATGGCCGCGCAGTACACGATCTCGAAGGATACCCCTGTGGGCTCGCTCGTCGTCGAAGTCAACGCCACAATGTTCAGCGGACCCCCTTCAGGGATGCAATCCGTCGAGGTTGTCCAATGGACCCCGGAGCTGGAGGTTTCGCCTTCTGCCACCAATCCAGGAAGGATGATCACCATAGATGGCTGGGGCTTCCCTCCGATGGGCCTCTACAGGATCCTATGGGATGGACGTGAGATCCTCGTGGGGACAGCCGATAGGTCAGGCCATCTGTCGATGAACTACATCCTGCCCTGCGATACCAGCATGGGCCAGCATGCCGTCGCGGGGCAGGCCACGGAGTTCGCTGGACCACCCTCGGCAGCAACACAGGTTAGTGTCGTTCAGTGGCCAGTCGAGCTTGACTGCCAACCTTCCGATGGCCATCCAGGGTCCGGGGTGGCGTTCCTGGGGCGCAACTTCCCGCCCAGGACTCCCTTCCATGTCAGCTTCGACGGCGTTCCCATAGCTTCCGGGAATACGACAGAGGATGGCGAGCTTTCCGCAAGCCTGTTGCTTCCTGCAAACCTGACCCTTGGGTACCACGAAGCCATTGCCTCGGTGGTTGGATACGCAGGGCCTCCCAGAGCGGTTTGCGGTCTGAACGTGACCCAATGGCCACTGGCGCTCAGCCTCTCTCCCCCGGGGGTCCACCCAGGTTCATCGATCTCAATTCTGGGATGGGGCTTCCCACCGAATGCACCCTTTGAGATCCAGTTGGATTCCCTGCCCTCCATTCTGACCGGAAGCTCAAACGGAAGCGGGTTCATCCAGAGCCCGTACCAGCTTTCCCGGTCCAGTTCGCTGGGGGAACATAGCCTCGTCTGCACTGTCAAGGGGTACTCGGGTCCGCCACGAAAGGAATTGATCTTCGACGTGACCCAGTGGCCCGTTGTCACGCGGATGCTGCCGGTCGCCCTCCACCCCGGTTCGGCAGTCCATGTCATCGGGGAGGGGTGTCCGCCTGCTGAGGTCTACACCGTTCTGGTGGATGGTGCACAGATGGGCAAGGGCATTGTGGGCCAGGACGGCACGTTCAACGCCAGCTGTGTGCTGGAGAGGGACATCTCACTGGGAGCCCATCAGCTGAGGGTTGAGACGAGCATGCTGCAGCTTCCGCCCGTGGACTCCACCTTCCTTGTGAGCCAATGGCCGACCAGCCTTCGATTGTCGCCATCAAGCGGCCCCTCCGGCACGACTTTGTCGCTCAATGGCAGCGGATACCCACCCGGCTCACAGGTCCTCGTCTTCTTCGACGGGTACTGCATGAAGGCAGCCGAGTCGACTGAGGTCGGGGATTTCGCGGTGAAGACGGTCGTGACGGCCCGCCAGGATGAGTCCTATCACCTGCTCCGCGCGGCGGCTGCTGGCGGTTACACCGGGGACCCCCAGTGCGTTGCCTACTTCTGGCTGGGAACAGCTCCGCCTGAGATGGTGGCGTTCGCGTGCGACGAAGACGGGTCAGAGCGGCGCAGCTTCTTCACCGAGGAAATGGTGAACGTTGCCGGCAGCGGCTACCCCCCCTCTGTCACGATGAAAGCATACATCCTTTTCGGACCAGCGTTGACCCCAGGGTCGGCGATGGCGAGCCAAGATGTCAGGTCGGACGAGAGCGGCAGTGTCGCTCCAAGCAGGATTGCAGCGATTCAGACTCCCGGGAGTTGTCGGATATGGATGGACGTGAATCTCAACGAAATCTTCGATTCGAATGATATCCTCGGAAGGGAGGAAATAACCATACTTCATCGACCTGATCTCGCGTTGGGAGGCCTTTGGCTTTCGGTTCAGGAAGCCATCCAGGGGCAGATGGTTTCCATGAGAATGAACGTGTCAAACCACGGGAAGGTGGGGAGCGAGGGCACCTTGGTTATGACACACGGAGACAGGGAGGTTGCCGTGATCCCAACTGGCACCATACAGCCGGGGGCGACGAGGGTGGTGAGCCTTGACTGGGACACATCCACTTTCCTCCCCGGAACGGACGTGCTTGTAGTCGAAATCCAACAACTGCCGGGTGAGACGGATATCGAGGACAACCGGGCGGAGCAGGAGGATTTCACAATCAAGCCCAGGCCCGACATTTCCGTTTCATGGCTTGTGCCCGATAGCAGGGAAGTTCACAAGGGCAAGGTGGTCGCGGTTCGCGTGGGTCTGATGAACAACGGGGCCTCCTCGCAAGCCTTTTCGGTTCACCTCGTGTGGGGGGCCCAGTCAATCGCCGACATCGTGGTGAACTTGGCTGCGGGCCTCACGCGAGGTCTTTTGTTTGAGTGGGACACGTCCGATGCGAAGACTGGCACCGAAACACTTGGGTGTACCGCCGAGGTTCTACCCTATGAGAGGTCCCCGGCCGACAACGCCATCGTCAACGGGTCACTGACGATCCAGCCGCCCAACAGACCGCCGATCGCCGATCCGCATGGCCCCTATCAGGGGGAGGTCAACAAGCCCGTAACGTTTGACGCGACATGGTCCTACGACGCAGACGGCACGGTTGTCCTCTACAGATGGGATTTCGGCGATGGCTCGTTCGACTACGGGGCAAGAGTTCAGCACGTGTTCACATCAGCCGGAAGCTACGACGTGGCCCTCACGGTGAGGGACGACGATGGGGACACTGCGGCCGCGAATGCCACAGCGTTGATTGGACCCTGGATGGGGGTTCATCTTGTAACGGTGCGAATCATGGATGCGATCAAGCTTTCCCCGGTTTCAGGAGCATCTGTGGAGATGGCGGACACAAGCCACGAAAGCTCCACCGAGCCCTTGTCCTTCGAGGTTCGAGGGGGCACTTGGGCCCTGACGGTCAGCAAGGCGGGCTACCTTACGGTGAGGCAGACCGTGATCGTTGGCGGGGACTTGAGCCTCGCCGTCGAGATCATGCCCATCGTTGAATTGTTCGCATGCGATGCGCTGGGACGTCAGAGGAGTGACTATGCGTCGGGCGAGACTGTCTATGTCGGGCTCTCCGCCCCAGACCAGTATGGGGTAGGGATCTATGTTATCGGCGATGGAAGGGCAACGGAGGGCAAGGTCTTGCAGGACGTTACCAGCGATGGTTCTGAGTTCCTGATTTCGTCGAACGGGACCATTGTGACGGCGGTCTGGACGCGCCCTGTTCCGGGAAGCTACGATCTCGTCCTCGATCTGGACGGCAATGGCGCCTTCGACGCTGACCGGGACGTTCTGGAAAGCCCCTATCAGCCAGGCTTCAGGATCGCGGAGGCCGTTTGGATCGCAATGCTCGTCTGCTGTGTAGCGCTTGCCCGGCTTCGCGTCAGGCAGTAGGGCATCGAAACGCGCAACGGATACCTATTTCCGATTGCGCAAGGCTGTGTCCGACTGATCCCTATGACCCAGATGGGAAAAGCTGTCAGGATGGAAAGGATCATGAACAGGGAGACGGGCAAGACGGTGATCGTGCCCATGGACCATGGCGTCACCCTCGGGCCCGTGCCAGGCCTCATAGACATGGCCAAGGCGGTGGATCAGGTGGCAAACGGGGGTGCAAACGCCGTCATCGGGCACAGGGGCCTGGTCAGATTCGGCCACAGGCACTACGGCAGGGACATCGGCCTCATACTGCACTTATCGGGCAGCACCAAGCTGTCGCCCGACCCGGACAACAAGGTGCTGGTGATGACCGTTGAGGAGGCCATAAAGTTCGGGGCCGATGCCGTCAGCATCCACATCAACGTAGGTGCCGGGTATGAATCCGACATGCTGGCGAGCCTGGGCTACGTGTCAAAGAAGTGCATGCAATGGGGCATGCCCCTCGTTGCTATGATGTACCCCAGAGGACCAAAGGTCCGCAGCGAGTTCGATGCTGACTGTGTCAAGCTGGCGGCCAGGGTCGGGGCCGAGCTGGGTGCCGACATAGTGAAGACCAACTATACCGGCGACATCGATTCGTTCAGAGAGGTCGTCAAGGGATGCCTTGCCCCTGTGGTGATAGCGGGCGGGCCCACAAAGGGGGAGGAACGCGAACTGTTGCAGACGGTATGGGAGGCCATGCAGGCGGGCGCCGCGGGCGCAAGCATCGGCAGGAACGTCTTCCAGGCCAAGGATCCGACGAAGATGGTCAGGGCAATAGCGGGCATAGTCCATCGGGACATGGCGGTGGAGGACGCCATGCGGGAGCTGGCAAGGCGCGGCTAGGCGGATACCGAGGGGCTGTCTAGGCAGCCCTTCTTGGTTCCGGCAGAATGCCGACGCCCCATCTATCATTTCGTCGGGGAAAGTCTTTTATCTAGATCACATGACGCCGCGACCGGGGTTGGGCCCATGGCATCGGAGGGTTTCGTTGCGAAGGTCAGACGCAAGCTCGTGGACGCCCTTAGCCTGCTGGGCGGCGAAAGACCCACGAAAGCCTTGGTCGGCCCTACCCAGGATATCGGGGATACTGTGCTCGAGGCCAAGGGGCTTCGCAAGGTCTTTCCGGGCGTCGTCGCGAATGATGGCGTCGATCTCACCGTGAGGGCCGGTGAGATACACGCCCTCTTGGGTGAGAACGGGGCGGGGAAGACGACCTTGGTCAAGATCCTGTACGGTGTCTACACCCCGGATGAGGGGGAGATCGTGTTAGGCGGCCGGCCGGTGAAGATCGGGTCGCCCAGGGACGCGAGGGATCTCGGCATTGGGATGGTCCATCAGCACTTTATGCTGTCCGAGGCCAACACAGTCGCGGAGAACGTCGCCCTTGGCCTGCCCGAGGGGCGAATGCTGTTCCCAGAGAAGGAGATCAGACAGCGGATCCAGGATTTCTCGGGCGTGTACGGGCTAAGGATCGACCCCGAGGCGAAGGTCTGGCAGCTGTCGGCCGGAGAGAAGCAGAAGATCGAGATACTCAAGGCCCTTCTGGCACGGGCAAGGTTGCTGATACTTGATGAGCCAACTGCGGTCCTTACGCCCCTAGAGACCGAGGAACTCTTCTCGGCCCTCAGGCTGATGGCCAAGCAGGGCAAAGCAGTCATCTTCATAACTCACAAGCTTGACGAGGTCATGTCCCTGGCAGACCGCGTCACCGTGCTCAGGAAAGGAAGGGTTGTCGGGAACGTCAAGACATCGGAGACCGACCGGAGGCAGCTGGCCAACCTGATGGTGGGGGTCGACCTTGTGCCCTCGAAGAAGGCCGTCGCGCAGGCGGGCGAGCTGGTCTTGGAGGTCGCCGCACTTTCGGTGATCGGCGATCGGGGCAACGAGGCATGTCGCGGCATAGCGTTCAACCTTAGCGCGGGCGAAATCCTGGGAGTTGCGGGGGTCGCCGGGAACGGCCAGCGAGAGCTTGTCGAGGCCGTTGCGGGCATCAGGAGGGTAGCTTCGGGGTGCGTCAGGATCCTTGGCCGCGATATCACGAACCACGGACCCAGGGCAGTCGCGAACCTCGGCGTTGCCTACATACCCGAGGATCGCTTGGGCATGGGTATCGTCCCTGACATGAGTGTCAAAGAGAACCTCGTCCTCAGGAAGTACTGGCAGCCCGAGTTCTCGCGCGGGATGCTCCTGCATGAGGGTGCGGTGGATGTCTATGCCGGGGAGATGATGGACGCATACCAGATCATGACACCGAGCTCGGACACGGTCGCCCGGAAACTTTCCGGCGGGAACATCCAGAGGCTGATCCTCGCCAGGGAGACTTCCGGTCGGCCGAGGCTCATCATCGCCTCCCACCCCACCTCCGGCCTCGATGTGAAGGCCACCAGCGAGATCCGCGCCAAGCTTCTTCGGGCGGCAGGTGATGGCTCGGCCATACTTCTGGACTCTGAGGACCTGGAGGAGATCTTCGAGCTAAGCGACAGGATCGCCGTCATCGTGAGGGGGCAGTTCGTTGGCATGGTGCCCCGAGCGGAAGCGACCCTTGAGGAGATCGGTCTACTGATGGGAGGAGCCACAGGATGAGTGCGTCTGCCCGATGGCTGTGGAGGATGCCAAGGATCTCGGTGCAGAAGAGGCGAGAGCCGCTCACCTCCAAACAGGGTTTCATGCTCATGCTTTCCGCCATCGCGGTTGGCATCATTCTCGGGGGTCTGCTCTTCAGCCTCGTCGGTGTCAGTCCCCTGTATGCCTACGGCAAGATCCTTCAGGGATCCTTCGGGAGCCCACAGGGATGGAAGGAGATAGGGAGGAAGTGCATCCCCCTGATGATGGCTGGCGTCGGACTGGTGATCGCCTTCAAGGCCGTGTTCTGGAACATAGGGGCGGAGGGCCAGATGCTTGTGGGGGCCGTCGGGGCGACCTGGATCGCCCTGAGCTTCAAACAGGCCCCAGCTTGGGTTCTCCTGCCAAGCATGTTTGGCTGTGGCCTTGCCCTGGGGGCCGCGTTCTGCGTGATCCCGGCCATCCTGAGGTCCAAGTTCAACGTGAACGAGGTCATAACGACGCTCATGCTGAACTACGTCGCCATGCAGCTTGTGTCGTACCTGATTGACGGGCCCTGGAAGGGCAAGACACAGCACGGATACCCCTACACGGATCCCTTCGTTGAGGCGGCTCGGATACCGAGGATCCCCGGCACCTTCATCCATTACCCGACCCTCATCATTGGGGTGGTCGCCTGCGTGCTGCTGTACTACTTCATGAAGAGGACCAGGGCGGGCTACGAGATCAAGGTCACCGGGTACAGTCCACGGGCGGCGGAGTATGCGGGCATAAGCTACGTGAAGACGCTGCTGGTGGTGGCCTTGATCAGCGGTGGTCTGGCCGGGATAGCGGGGGTCGGAGAGGTGGCCGGCGTCCATGGCAGACTGATGTACCCTTACTACATATCCGGAGGGTACGGTTTCACGGCGATCATCGTTGCCTGGCTTGCTAGGCTTCATCCTGCGGGGGTTATCGTCTCAAGCATCTTCGTCTCGGCGGTCTTGGTGGGCGGCGACGCGATGCGGCTGAGGGTCCCCCTTGCCTCGGTCAACATCTTCACCGGGCTGATACTACTCCTGCTCGTGAGCACTGAGATACTTAGAACCCATTATGTCAAGGTAACCTGGGGTGAACCGACACGACCCTCCTGAGTGAAGTCCTGTACATACTTCACAGAAGCGTTGCCTTCGGCACCCCGCTGCTCCTGGCGACGCTCGGTGAGCTTGTCGCTGAGAGGTCCGGGATCCTGAACCTCGGCGTGGAGGGTATGATGTCCGTGGGGGCAGTCATCGCCTTCGGGATTTCCGTCATCACGGGTAACCCCTGGGCCGGTGTACTGATCGCAGCGGTGTGCGTGGGCGCGCTCTCGCTGCTGCATTCCGTTGCCAGCATTAACCTCAGGGGGAACCAGGTCGTTTCGGGGCTGGCGCTGACAATGCTTGGGCTGGGCGTCAGTGGCCTTGTGGGGAAGGGCTATGTTGGAATGCCGCCAGGGGGGACCATAGGGGCCTTGGAGCTTCCGGTTCTGAAGGAGATCCCGCTCCTGGGCAAGGTCATCTTCAACCAGGATCCGCTTGTCTACCTTTCGATTGCCCTGGCCTTGCTTGTCTGGTTCGTCCTTTTCCGGACCAGAATTGGCCTGAACATCAGGGCGGTGGGGGAGAACCCCGCGGCTGCTGATGTGTCAGGGATCAGTGTCTATCGGGTGCGCCACCTCTGCGTATTCGTCGGAGGGCTCCTTGCGGGCGTCGCGGGGGCCTACCTCTCGTTGGTCTATATCCCGTCGTGGACCGAGGGGATGACCGGTGGGCGAGGGTGGATAGTCATCGGACTGACCATCTTCGCCTTCTGGAGCCCCTTGCGGGCAATCGTTTGCTCCTACGTCTTCGGCTTGTTCTACGTTCTTCCCTACAGCCTGCAGCCCCTTGGGATCCACGTCAGCCTTCTGCAGTCCATGCCCTACCTCGTCACGATCATCTCGCTGGTTGCGATATCGAAGGAATCCTTAAGGAAACGCATGGGGGCACCGCAGGCGCTCTCCAAGGCCTACGTGCGCGAGGACATCTAGTCCTCCCCTGGCATCAGCCAGATCCACGCGCGGCCGGGGGCCGCCTCAAAATGAGGCAAATCTTTTTCAAGGGAGAAATGTCTGACGCGGACGGCGCTAAGCGCCCCAGGAGAGGGTTTAGTGGGTGAAAAGCTCAACTATGTGATAGTGGCCATAATCGTGGCCCTGATCGCCGTGGTAGCAACCTACTACCTCGCGCCTGGGAAAGCCAAAGAGAACGTCACCGAGACTAAGAAGATCAAGGCTGGCTTCATCTACGTAGGGCCGATCGGAGACCTAGGTTGGACAAATGCACACGACAGAGCAAGGGTGATCGTCGACGACAAGTTTGACTGGCTTGACACCGTGTACATCGAGTCGGTGGCAATCGATCAGACGGGTGCAATGGTCGACAGGCTGATCAACGACGAGAAGTGCGACATCGTCTTCACCACGAGCTTCGACTTCATGGAGCCGACCGTTCAAGCGGCCAAGGACCATCCCTCAACAACCTTCATGCACTGTTCCGGCTACCAGACCGCGGCGAACCTTGGGGTCTATTTCGCTGACTTCTACCAACTCTACTACCTCAATGGCCTGATGGCTGGGGCCCTTACCAAGAGCGGCAAGCTGGGCTACGTCGGTGCCCACCCCATCCCCGAGGTGCTGAGACACATAAACGCCTTCGCCCTCGGAGCCAAGGAGGTCAACCCGAACGCCAAGGTCTATGTGCGCTGGATCAACAACTGGTACGATCCCACGAAGGCGAAGGAGGCAGCGGACGCTCTGGTAGGCGAGGGCTGCGACGTCCTTGCCTTCACGGAGGACTCGGCAACTGTAGTTCAGGAGGCGGAGAAGTTCACCAATGAGGGCAAGCAAGTCTACTCCTTCAGCCACTACAGCCCGATGTGGAACTTCGGGAACAATTCCTGCGTCAGCGGGCAGCTGGTCCATTGGGAGGACCTCTACGAGATCATACTGCAACGGTTCTACACGGGGGCTTGGGACAACCGCGGTTACGACTACCTGCTTTCGGAGGGGGGCGTTGAACTTGGCTCTAAGTTCGGAGAACCCATCAACCCCAAGTTCATACCCGATCTACAGGCAAAGAAAGTGACCGATCCGTTGCTGGGCCAGATAAGCGTCTACGACCTAGTCATGAAGAGGATCGACCAGATGAAACAGACATCCGTCGCCTTCGATCCGTTCACCGGACCGATCTACGACCAGAACCAGAATCTCAAGTTCAAAGCAGGCGAGAGGGCAAGCTACCTTGCTCTCTACGGGTCCGACATGAACTGGTTCGTCAGCAATGTCGAAGGCAGCCCGAGCGGCTAAGCTTTCCCAGAGAACAATCAAACTGGGCGGCCCGAAGCCGCCCCTCTTTTTTCCTCTTCCCTCCAAGTCAGAGGCCACGTCGTATCCAGGTTTCGTTGGTGGCGACGTGCTTTATTGTCTCCCGATTGTAGGTATAGGTGATATGGATCCGACCGTCGTCCGACTGCGCAAGGAACGGGTAGGCGAAGCTGCCCGGCTTGCTTTCCCCGCCTTCGATGATCCTCCGCCAGGGCCAAGTGCGCCCATCGTTTCCGGAGAGGGCGATGTTCAGGGGGTTCCTGTCCGATGTGCTGTCGTTGAAGGCTAGAGCAAGCCTGCCACTGGCTAGCTTGAGCAGACACACGGCTGCATTGGGGTTGTTCAGATCGGTGGCGACGGCCGGCGACCAGCTGCGGCCCTCATCCCTGGATTCGGACATCCAGATGCGATCCGCATCGGTCCTCATGTACATGAGCAAGGAGCCGTCGTCCCGGCGGACCACCGTTGGCTGGATCGCCCCTCCGGGTGAGTCAAGGTCGCCATACGCCCTCCAGGTCTTGAACCAGTCGCTGGTAATGATGACCATGGAGTGCCAGTTGACCTCGTTGTAGACCGGCAGCAGGATCTCCTCATCCTTGAGAACCAGAGGGGAGTTGCGGGTCATCCAGCCGAGCTCGTCCCTGAGTATGACCTCCTCCCCCCAGGTGCCACCATGGTCTTCGGAGATCTTGTACTTGATCTTGCAGTCATTCCAAGAAGTGCCGTACATGGTGACGTAGAATAGCCAAACCGAGCCTCCCGGATCGACCCAGAGGACCGGATTGCCCTCGGACTGGTCCGGCGTATCGGCGATGGCCCTTGGCTCGCTCCAGCTGTCGCCGCCCCTCGCAAGCCTAGACGAGTAGATTGCCACATCGGGGGCTTTCTCCCCCGTTCCGGTGTACCAGGCTGCCAGCAGGTCCCCGTTCTGCGTCTGGACTACCGTTGAGGCGTGGCTACTGGGGTATTTCTCGCCGTGCTCGAAGATGAAGCGGTCCTTCCTGTAAGTCGGCGCGGGGAGGCCGGGGACCGGGAGCCTCGCCGCCCTCAATCCTGCCAGGGTTAGAGCCGCAACGGTGGCTGCACCAAGCCCGAGCCCTATCGCCCTTCGTCTGCTAACCAGCGTCTTGGCCCCGGGGCAGGAGTGAGCGCCGGGATCCAGGTGTCGCTTGCAGAAGATCTTTCCACAATGTCGGCACCGCTCGGCGGCATGAAGCTCCCTGGCACAATGAGCACACCGAGCCCCTGCGGCCACGGGCAGGGCAAGCTCTTGGCGGAGAAAAATCTACCGATGTTGGCGATCGCCCGCAACATACAATTTTCAAGGTTGTGTTCCCACGTTGCGCCCGTTGCCTGACAAAGAGATAGCCGACCGCATCGAGGCATTCATCCGAAGGGAGAGGCGGCCAGTCAGGCTGATCGAGCTCAGGAAGTCCATCGGGTTTGAGGCGTCCGAGGCCGATCGCCTCATCAGGATACTCAAGGAAGATGGGAGATTCTACAAGGTCGGATCGTCCTGGCATGCCAGAAGATCCCCGCTCAAGATCACGGTTAGGTTCTGCCCGAACTGTGGGTGGAAGGCCGTCAAGTACGAGGGCGGATTCTACCGCTGTCCAAACTGCGAGATCCGGTTCCACTTTACATGGTTGGTCTAGGTCTTATCTAGTCCGCCACGCCGTAGAGCAGGAACAGGAAGGTCTCGACAACCGCCGCAATGGCGAGGAGCACCAGCACGAGGAGAAAAGAGGTAAGTACCTTCCTGAGGTCGGACACAAGTATCCTAGTTGGGGCTTCACCTTCGCCCTTCATCCAGTACCAGATGACGAGGAAGGCATCGGTTCCCAGGAGAAAACCGAAGGACCCAGCCAGGAAGGTCGCCGGGAGTTCGAATGCACCGTGGGGAAGTATTGCGGTCAGGAAGGCCTCGACGGGCCGCCCTGACCTAGCGAGCACCACTCCCAAGGGCAATCCGTTCACCAGCAGAACGAAGGCAGGTGGGACCCCAAAGACGATGCCCCCGAAGGCCATGAGCACGCATATGGACAGATTGTGTATCAGTATCTTGGAGAAGATCCTGGTTGCTCCTTGTATGCCCTCGAAGTCGGATTGCATCCTTTCCACCACGACGTGGTGGAGTTGGTCAGCAAGGGGCCGATTGTAGCTGTTGATGAGGACCCCCGCTATGAATCCTGCTAGGTAGATTCCGGCCGCTGCAAGTAGCATTTTCTTCTTTATCGCAGTCCTTCTGCCCACGAAAGGTGTAATGCGGGCTAGTTTCTGATATAGATATCCTCATAACTGCAATCCCTTTCAGGATTTCCTCAATCTTTTCCTTGTGAATGTCGCGAGGAAGTCGCAACCATCCGGGCAAAAAAGCTATTTATACCTTGCAGGGATACCTGTAACGCTACACGTCATTGGGTCCCACGGAGAGTGACTGGTTTATCCCGAGCGATGATCCGTCGGACAACCCCGCGTAGCAACAGGGAACGCTGACAAGACCCTCCGCGAGGACACTTGGGCAGAGGGAGGATTGACCGCACGAGGAAGCCCAGGGGTTAGTGCCGGGGGCAACAGGCGCTCCCACAGCGGGGTCAGACGGTGTAGCAAGAGGCGCATAGGGAGGCTCGTAGGAGTCAGGGTAATTTCGACTCGGATCACTCATCGACTCAGGAAAAGGAGGATGGAATCGAGGTCAAGGTAACCTCACTGGCAAGAGGGAAGGCGGATAGATCGCTGCTATTGATCCTTTAACCACCTTTCGGACTTGGTGCATGGAGACAGTGGATGGGTAGAAGAAGACGAAGGTAGTCTGTCAATAGAACGCTGATCAAGGGACCGACGATTCGGCCATCGAAGAGTTCATCCGCGGTAGAGCCCACGGACGAGGGTCGCGTAGCAGCCTTCTGAGATCCCATGAGAAGGGATCCCAGCCTCCTTCCTGCTGGGATTCGTGCTTCCGGGCCGGAATTACTGGAACAAACATGGTGATCATATGGCGATGGACAAGAGAAAGGAAGGCAACGGTCAGCCTGAAACCACTACGACCAAGTATGAGATCTACGCTCAGATCGAAACGGACGGGGTCGTCGAGAAACCCGACGTCATAGGTGCGATCTTCGGCCAGACCGAGGGTCTGCTGGGGGATGATCTGGACCTCAGGGAACTCCTGAAGACCGGACGCATCGGAAGGATCGAGGCGGAGATCACCTCAAGGGGTGGCAAGTCGACGGGCGTCATACGGCTGCCGAGCAGCTTGGACAAGATAGACACCGCAATACTGGCCGCATCCCTCGAAACGGTCGACAGGGTCGGGCCCTGTGAGGCGCGCATAAACGTCCTCCGAATCGAGGATGTCAGGGCCGCGAAGAGGAGGGTGCTCGTGGAGCGGGCCAAGGCCATTCTGAGCAACCTCTTTGAGGATGTTGCGATAGACACGACCGAGATCAGCAGCGAGATCAAGCAGTCGTTCAAGGTGGGGGAGATCGCGAAGTACGGCCCGGAGAACCTGCCGGCGGGCCCGGGCGTCGATGAATCGGACTCGCTGATAATAGTGGAGGGAAGGGCGGATATCCTGAACCTCCTGAAAAGCGGCGTGAAGAACTGCATCGCGGTCGAGGGCACCAACATACCCAAGTCCATCGCGGAGCTCTCCAAGAACAAGACCACCATAGCCTTCGTGGATGGCGACAGGGGCGGCGAGTTGATTCTCAGGGAGCTCTTCCAGGTCGGGCATGTGGACTACATCGCGCAGGGCCCTCCCGGGAAGAGCGTCGAGGACATGAGCCGCAAGGAGATCATCACCGCACTGAAGAACAGGATCGCGGTGGATCAGTATCTGTCCCAGCGGGAGAAGAGGAGGATCGACCAGAGCCCCGAGATGCAGAAGTTCAAGGACATGCTCCGGTCCATTCAGGGGACGAGGAAGTCCAAACTCCTTGACGGTGACCTGAACCCGATCGGCGAGGTGGACGTGTCGAACCTCATTGACAGCTTCAAGGGGTCACAGGGAGTGGTCGCCGTCGTCCTGGATGGCATAATCACGCAGAGGCTGATCGATGTGGCCGCGGATGCCAACGTGAGGTATCTTGTCGGAGCCAAGATCGGAAACGTGACCAAGAAGCCGCCCAACCTGAGGATCCTCTCTCAGAGAGACTTGCCCTAGGGCTTTGGGGCGGAATCCCGGGCGCTGGTGCCGGGCCGGGCGTCTGAAAATATTTATAATTCCCGAAAGGGAAGGCGCGTAAGAGGCGTTCTTGCCGGAACCTCGCTGGAGGCTTCCGCCCAAGGGCGTTTGGGTTGATTCCAATGCCGATGAGGCCATCCAGGTGCTATCGCAGGCTTGAGGCCAGGCCGTATTCTAGGGCCGACTTCGTCAAAGGCGTGCCCGGTTCGAAGATAGTGACCTTCGACATGGGGGGCAGGATCGAGAAGTTCCCGGTCAAGGCCACCCTGTATGCGGATGAGGGGATTCAGATCCGGCACAACGCCCTAGAGGCGTCCAGGGTCATGGCCAACCGGTACCTCTTCAAGGTTCTTGGGAAGTACGACTACCACCTCAAGGTCCGAACGTTCCCTCACCATGTCATGAGGGAGAATGCCATGGCAACCGGGGCGGGCGCGGACAGATACCAGACCGGCATGAGGGAGTCGTTCGGGCGGCCCATCGGGTACGCCGCCAGGGTGACAAGGGGTCAGCCGATCATGACGGCGTGGGTGTATGCTGGCAAGGACCTTGAAGCCAAGGAGGCCCTGCGCAGGGCAAGGATGAAGCTTCCCGTGAAGTGCCACGCAAGCGTTGAGCACGTCAAGGTCGACACATCCAGGCTCGCAAGGATAGCGGAGCTGGAACGCCTTGAGAGCGAGCGCGAGGCGAGGCGGGCTGCGGAGGAGGCCGCCAAGGCGGAGGTCGCTGCGAAGTTGGCGGCCGAGGCTGTCGAGGGCGAGGAAGGCAAAGAGGCCGCGGAATCCGAGGGAGGCGAGGAGGCCAGGGCACCCAAGGGGACCTAGGCCGGGTTTGGGCCCTGCCTCTTGAAGACGATCTGCCTAGCCCTCTTCATCACTTCCTCGAACACCGCTGCCACGGTCTGCTCCACGGTCACGCTTTCGATGATGACGGTTCCCTCTTCCTTTGCCCTGGAGATGAGGTACTCCTGGATGGTCCTTATCTTGGGGAACTCATCCAGATAGCTCTGCACCGGCCTCTTGGTAAGCAGCGACTCCGAGCGCATGAACATCCGGTTGCGGTGCTGCTCCTCGTCGCTGGCGGTGAGCACGACCAAGACCACGTTGGGGCGTGCCACTATCTCCTGACGGAGGAAGCCCGGGACGAGGTGCACGCCCTCCAGGATGAGGCTCAACCCCTCCCTGAGCGCCCTTTCGATGACCGCCTCCACTCCGACCAGGACATATTTGGCATGCTCCTCGAAGCCGGTGATGGTCCGATCCTCGCCAGGCGCGATGGGGGTCCTCACGGCCTTCCAGGCCGTGTAGGAGGAGAAGTGGAGGGTGGGCATCAGTTCCTGCGATATGATCTTCCTCATGACTTCCCTGACGGCATCAGTGCCTATCACGTGCATGATGCCGAGGCGGGCGGCGAGCTGTGCGGCGGTGGTCGATTTGCCCACGCCCGTGGCGCCGTTGATCAGGATGACTATGGGTTCCCGCCCGTGTTGAACCTGCCTCCAGGTTATGTACCTCTCCGCGCCCTCCTCCCCGATAAGGGCCTCTATGTTCTGCCGCGCCAGCTCTCTTATCTCGGTCCTCTTCACCCGGCTCCTGCCATCGCTGATCAGATGCGACTCGATGTTTCGGGCGATCCTGTTAGCCGACTCCGCGTCTATGCCGGCGGCGGTCAGGGACTGGGCAAGGATTCCCTTAGAGAAAGGGGTCACGTGCCCCCCGGATTCCACGAGTATGGTCCCGGATCCCAACTTGCATCCTCTCTACGGCGGTCCTAGGATAAAACCCCCAATATGGGCGTCCAGGAATATAAAGGGTTGGGTCTCCCTGGCCTAGACCCTCATCGCGTCGATGGCCGGCATAGGCTCCCCGCCAAGGTAGCTGATCAGGGCACCACCTGCAAGGCTTACATAGGAGAACTGGTCGTAGGTGAAGCCAAGCTTCTGTATCGAGTCCGTCGTGCTTCCGCCTCCTAGGAGGGAGAAGGCCTTGGACTTCGTCATAGCCGCGTATATCTCCTTGGTCCCAAGGCTGAACTGGGGATCCTCGTACACCCCTGCGGGGCCGTTCATTACGATGGTCTTTGCGCCCATTATGAGGTCGGTGTAGGCCCTGATCGTCTTTGAGCCGATGTCGAAGATCTCCAGATCGGTCGGGAGGCTGGGGACGTCGATGTTCACCCTCTTGCCTTCCTTGGACGCCGCCACGTCGACGGGCGTCATTACCTTCTTGCCGTACCGGGCAATGAGGTCCTTGGCCTTTGGCACGAAGTTGAGGAAGCCCTTGGCGGCGAAGAACTTCTGATCCTTTGGGCCGGTGTCGACCCCTTTCGCAATAAGGAATATCCTTCCTATCACGCCGCCGGTGATGGCGGTATCTATGCTTCCCCTTTCAAGCCCGTGGGCCATGACCTTGAATGCCTCATCCGGCTTCAAGCCGCCCAGGACGTACAGGCATGGCTTCTCGGGATTCTCCATCGCCTTCGACAGGGACGAGATCTCCCTCTCCATAGTCCTTCCTAGGGCCTTCGGAAGTTTCACCGCGAAGCCTACGAGGGAGGCCTGTGATCTGTGGGCAGCGGAGAAGGCATCGTTGACGAAAAGATCGATGAGCGGGGAGAGCTTGGTCACCAGAAAGCTCTCAGCGTGCTGCTCGGGCGTCCTATTCAGCGTCTCCTCGGCAAGGAACCTGACGTTCTCAAGCAGGAGTATGTCGCCGCCCTTGAGCTCGTTTATTGCCCTCCTCGCAGCGGGTCCGAAGATATCATCTATGAACTTCACCTTCCTGCCCGCCGACTCGGAAAGTAGCTTGGCGTGGTGTTGCAGGGAGGCGAAGTCCTCATCGCCCGCCCTTCCCTGGTGCGCCATCACGACGGTCTTCGCGCCCTTCTTCGAGAGCTCCTTGAGCGTTTCGCCAGCCGCCTGTATGCGCTCGCTCATCTGGGGCACGCCCTTCTCGTCAAGGGTCGTGTTTATGTCAATTCTCAGGAGCACGGTCTTCTTCGAGACATCGAAGTCGTCCAGAGTCTTGAATCCCTTCAAGCCGATTCACCTTCACCCCTCGACAGCTCAAGTCCGAGGGCTCTGGGAGAGGACGTCTGGGTTCGCGAATTACATATAAATAGTTTGGGGGGCGGTGGCGCGTCGAATGATAGTGGGTCTGATCAGCGATACTCATGACAACCTCCCGATGGTCGAGAAAGCATTGAAGCTCTTCCAGAGGGAATCCGTGGAGTGCGTGGTCCATGCCGGGGATTGGGTGGCCCCGTTCACGGCAAGGAAGTTCGACGTCTATGCGGGGAAGCTGTACGGAAGCTACGGCAACAATGACGGGGAGGTGCTCGGCCTCTCGAGGGTCTTCAAGGAGATGAATGCCGTCGTGAGGGGCGAGTTCACGGAGGTGGAGCTTGATGGCGACCGCATGGCGGTGATCCATGGGACTTACCCCTCCGTGGTCGACGCCGTGGTTGCCTCGGCGCGGTTTCCCACAGTGGTGTCCGGCCATTCCCATATGCCGGTCATTGAGCGAAAGCCCGACGTGCTCTTGGTCAACCCCGGGGAGGCGTGTGGATATCTCTACGGCCGGGCAACAGTCGCGGTGTTGGATACAGCCGATCGTCAAGCGAAGATCCACGAGTTGCGGTGAGCTTTTCCGGACCGTTCGTGGCGTGGCGCCATGGAAAGAAAGGAGATAGTTGAGAAGTTCCTACAGAAGGGGATACTTCTGCAGCCAAGGGCCCTTGAAAAGGCCTTGAAGCTGCCGCCTGAGATAGTGGACAGGGTCATCTCCGACCTTGCGGCCCGAGGGCTGCAGGTCGCGGGGGAGGAGGACCTTGAACCACGGGCGGTGCCTGAGGAGAGGCCTCCGGCTCCAATGGTGGAGATCGTCCAGGAACCGTCCGTCCCGACCTCGGATTCAAGGACGGACTACCTGAGGTACTTCCAGAACAGGTTCGATCGTCTGGCATCACTTGTGAGGAGGAAGCCAGCCTTCGAGGCAAGTCGAACCATCGCCGAGATCAGGGCAGACGGCACAGGCCCCACGGCCGCGATCGGGATGGTGTGTGACAAGGCTGCCACTTCGGGGGGGCACATGGCCCTCATGGTCGAGGACGGCACCGGGCGGATCAGGGTCTTCGTTCCTAGGAGCGCGCCCGAAATCACCATGGCGAGGAGGCTTGTGTTGGATGAGGTAATCGGGGTCGAAGGAACCTACGACTCGGGGAAGAAGGTTCTGGTCGCCAGGGGGATCGTATCCCCGGATATCGAGGAGCAGAAGGGCGGCTTGGCGTCGCAAAGGGTCTACGCTGCCTTCCTGTCAGATCTCCACTTCGGCAGCGAGGACTTCATGACAGATGCATTCTCCGCGTTCGTGGACTGGCTGGGAGGGCGGTCCGGTGATCCCGCGCTTAGGGAGATCGGCAAGCTCACCCGATATGTTGTAATCTGCGGCGATCTAATTGAAGGAGGCAAACAGCTTCTGGAGAGGTACACGCGCCTGGCGGGGATGCTCAAGGGGATCCCGCCGGATGTCCTGATCCTGGCAATACCGGGGGAGCACGACGTCGCGGGCATGCTCGAACCCCAAACGGGCTTCTTGGACGAGGCGCTGAAGGCCTTCTCCGACCTGAGGAATTTCCGCCAGGGTGGGAACCCTTGCTTCGCGCGGCTTTCTGGCGTGGCCGTGTTGCTCTACCACGGGAGGTCCCTTGAGGACTGGGCCTCCAGCTTGGGAACGGAGGAACCCTGCGAGCTGTTGAGGGAGATCATGGTCAGGAGGCACATAGCTCCGATCTACGGGTCGGCCGTGCCGCTGGCGCCCGTGGGAAGGGACCCGTTCCTGATCGGGGAGGCGCCTCGCATCTTCCAGGCGGGGCACACCCACCGAAAATGCTCATCCAGCTACAAGGGGGTCCTGCTGCTCAGCTCTCCATCATGGAAGTCATCCGAGAGCGAGAGGGGGGCGGGCACCGTTTACGTGGTCGATCTCTCGAACCTGGAAAGCAGGGAGATCAACTTCGGCGGGTCAAAATGCCCGTGAGATCCTCGATCTTGGCTTTCTGCTCCTTGCCGGTTGCCATCTCTCGAAGCGTCACGACCCCATTGTTGAGGTCCTTCCTCCCCACTATCATGGCATACTCATGGCCAGCCCTGTTCGCGGACTCCAAGCTCCTCCTCAGCTTCCTGCCCGTGACGTCGACCACGGTCGGCACGCCG
>Ga0172366_10000413_pt1 | contig 30335 bp, 33 predicted proteins | sample LakKivSesite69cm_FD_114533 | JGI IMG/M metagenome (GOLD analysis project Ga0172366, IMG submission 114533) | Sediment microbial communities from Lake Kivu, Rwanda - Sediment site 69cm | ecosystem: Environmental > Aquatic > Freshwater > Lake > Sediment | place: Rwanda: Western Province, Lake...
GTCTTGTACTGGATCAGGATGGGAGCGGCCAGAAGGGAGACCAGGTTGATGACCTTGATCATAGGGTTGAGAGCGGGACCGGCAGTGTCCTTCAGGGGATCGCCCACGGTATCGCCCACAACAGAAGCCTTGTGCGGCTCCGACCCCTTTCCTCCATAGAGGCCGTCCTCAATAGTTTTTTTGGCGTTGTCCCAGGCGCCACCGGAGTTGGCCATAAACACAGCCAGAAGTTGACCGGAGAGGATCGCTCCCGCGAGGAACCCTCCCAGAGCCTCCACCTGAAGCACCATTCCAATAATCAGCGGCGTGAGCACAGCAATCAGCGCCAGGCCCACCAGTTCCTTCTGAGCAGCGATGGTGCAGATGCTCACGGCCTTCTTGTAGTCGGGCTGGACTTTCCCTTCCATCAGGCCGGGGATGCGGAACTGCCTGCGCACTTCATTAACGATCAGGGAAGCGGCGCGGGCCACGGAGTTGATGGTCAGGGAGGAGAAAAGCCAGGGTATGGAGCCGCCCACAAGCATCCCGATAAACACCCGGGGGTCGGAGACCCGGATTCCGGTGGTCATCAGGCGCAAGACCTCGGAAATCCCCATCTGGGCCTGCACCTTGGTGACATCAGTTAAGAAAGAACCGAAAAGGGAGACTGCGGCAATCACCGCCGAGCCAATGGCCACTCCCTTGGTGATGGCTTTAGTAGTATTTCCCACAGCGTCCATGTTGGCAAGGACCTGCCTGGATTCTGGATCTAACTTGACCATCTCGCCAATACCGTTGGCGTTGTCCACAATGGGGCCGTAGGAGTCCATAGCCACGTTGTTGCCGGTCAAAGTGAGCATGCCGATGCCGGTCATGGCCACGCCGTAGAGCACGTAAACCACGGGTTGGCCCCAATAAATAATTACCGCCGCCAGAATGGTGCCGGCGATGACGATGATCTGCCAGACAGAGGCCTCAAAGCCCACGGCCAGACCCCTGAGGATCAGGGTAGCAGAACCGGTCTTCGAGGCGGAAGCGATATCTTTGACTGGCTTGTGGTGCGTGTCCGTGAAGTACTTGGTGATCTCGTCAATGATGATCGCCAGGATAATGCCCACTCCCACGGAGAGGAAGGCGCGCAACTCGTGCATGTAGAAGAGGGCCAGAAGCAGGAAGGCCACGATGGAAATACCAGCGGAAGTGTAGAATCCCCGGTTGATGGCTGTCATGGCATTCCCCTTCTTCTCGCCCTTTCTCCCTCTGACAAGGTAGGTTCCGATGATGGAGGAAAGAACGCCGATTCCCCGAACGAGCAAGGGGAAGATGATCCATTTTAGCTCATGGGTAATAGACACGAGCGCCAATCCCAGAATCAGGCCGGAGACGATGGTTACCTCATAGGACTCGAAGATATCCGCCGCCATTCCTGCGCAGTCGCCCACGTTGTCTCCCACGAGGTCAGCCACCACGGCAGCGTTGCGGGGATCATCCTCAGGGATGCCTGCTTCTACCTTGCCCACTAAATCAGCGCCCACGTCGGCGGCTTTGGTATAAATTCCGCCGCCCACACGCATGAATAAGGCCAGAATGGTCCCGCCGAATCCAAAGCCTAAAAGGGCATCGGGAGCGGCAATGCCGAAGATCATAAAAATGATGGTCCCTCCCAGCAGGCCCAATCCGTCCGTGAGCATCCCGGTGATCGTCCCGGAACGGTAAGCGATCTTCAGGGCCTCCGTGAAGCTCCTCCTGGAGGCCGCTACCACGCGCACGCTTCCCTGAACAGCCATGCGCATGCCAAACTGGCCCACGAGCAGGGAGAAGCTGGCGCCCAGAACGAAGGCAATGGCGCGACCAAACCCCACCACCACCCTAACTTTATCCGGGGTGAGCTGGGGGAATCTCTGCAGAGCTTCCTCGGTGGGAGGCACGATGTAAACGGAGAAGAAAAGCACCGCTGTGAGAACGATTATTAGAGGAAGGATGGTCTTGAGCTGACGGCTCAGATAGGTATCGGCGCCCGCTCTGATCCAGCTCCAGACCTCCTGCATTTTCGATGTCCCTTTGTCCTTGCGAGCTACTTGAGCACGAAGGAATAAAGCATATGCCAATCCCAGGAGGGCGATGATGAGGACCGTCCAGATGGCAGCTACCTCGAACGGACTGGCATTTGCAAGGCTAGACATAATCTCATCCTTTCTCTCAATGAATTAGTTAAATTAAATGAATTTTATGCATTTTAACCGGAGGGCGCAATAAAATTTTCTTCAATCCGGAAGAACGACGAAAGGGGAAAGTCCGGGAGGGGAATCGGGGTTTAAGCCCCTGTTTAAGCCAATCCTTAAAGCCAGCGCCTGACCGAGCAGGAGCTGGATGAAAAAGCTCTCCCAGAAGCTCATGGCCGAGCTCGGCCTGAAGGAAAGGGGGTTGGTGTGGGTACCCCGACAATCTATAGCCAGATGGGGAGATTTCCCTTCTAACTCGCGGTAGAGAATAACTTCCTCCGGATAGGAGGGGCTTTCCGGGTGGGTCAGAAGGAAAAAAAGCGAATCTTTCTCAAGGAGCAGGCGGGGGCCGTGTCTGAACTCCAGCGAGTGAAAGGTAAAAGCTTTACCTCCAGCCATCTCCACAACCTTCAATGCCAGCTCCCGCGCCAGCCCGTAAAAGGGACCGCTTCCCAGAAAGATCAAGCTGGAAAAATCACCCTTCAGGCGTTCCGAGAACTCCAGAGCCTTCTCCGTTTCAACCTTCAGGCGCGAGACCACATTGCTGAGGTCAACGGTCACCGGGAAAAGCTCGGAAAGCACCTTCAAAGCGAGGAAAAGCAGGGCGGAGAAGGTCTTCACTGAGGGCACGTTCTCCTCCTGGACGTCCGCGATAAAGAGGAAATCAGAAAGATGAGAAATAAGACCCTCTTTTGAGCAGAGGAAAGAAATCGCGACCCCCGAGCCGGTTTTTCTGTAAATCTCCAGGGCCTTGCTGGTCTCGGTGGTCTTTCCGGAACGCGAGATGGAGATCAGGGCGCAATCGCCGTAAAAGTAGCTCTGAGGGTAAAAGATGAGCTCGGAGGAGGGAAGGGCGACGACCTCCGTCTTTAAGAAACCCCGAAGGATGCTTTTCAGAATCAGGGCGAGGTGATAGGAGGAACCGCACCCGTGGATGACGACCCTTTTTCCCTTAAGGGATGCGCTCAGGCCCGAGGTGGAAAACTGCGCCTGCAGCAGTTCCTCGAGTGCCCCGGGCGTTGAGAGAATGGCTTCCCTTACCTTAACTCCGGGCAATTCCTTCCCCTGTCTCCGTTTTTATAGGCATTTCATCTTTCTGCAAGCAGTTCCAGAAAGGCTTTCATGAAAAAAGGCAGGTCTTCGGGGCGCCTTGAGGTCACGAGGTTCCCGTCCACGACCACTGGCTCGTCAAAGTATTGGCCACCAGCATTTATCAGGTCATCCTTGATAGCCATAAAACCTGTGAGCCTTTTTCCCCTTATGATCCCCGCAGAGATAAGCACCCAGCCACCGTGGCAGATGCTGGCTACGGGCTTTCCGGAATCGTAAATTTTTTTCACCAGATCGAGGGTGGCCTGGTCCCTCCTCAGGAAATCGGGTGCGAACCCTCCGGGGACGACGATTCCTTCAAGCTCCTCAGGCTGGACCTCCTTTGCTGCCCGATCGGCCTTCAAAAGCAGGCCCACTTTGGAATGATACTCCCTGACCTCAGGGCCGATGAGCACGGCCTCGTAGCCGGCCTCCTTTACTCGGTAAAGCGGGTAAATCACCTCGAACTCGTTGTAAAGGTCAGCGATTAAAATACCAATCTTTTTCATCTGAAGACCTCCTTGAAGGTTATTTCCTGTTTATAGTTTCCCGCTCACTGCTCCAATTTCTGACAGGCGATCCGGGAAAACTGGTGCGCCAATCTTATGGGCTCAGGTTTCCGGTACCGGGAAAGGAGAAGCGTCCAGCGCACGGCCTCCTCTATGGAGAGCCTCTCCCCGGGAGAGACGAAAAGCTCCCTCACCCCGTCCTGAGTCCTCAGAGCCGCCCCTATCCTTTTTCCATTCAAGCAGAGATAGCTGAAAGAGCCGCGCTCGCGATCAGGAGGAGAGAACTCTCCGACAAAGGGTTTCTTGGTGATCCCGACCGAGGGGATGTCCAGCTCCTGCTCAAGGAAGGTGGCCAGGCCGTAGTTGAAGGGGTGCGCGGAACCGGCACCATCCACGAAGAGCAGGTCCGGTTTCTGGCTCAATCCTTTCACGGCCATGGCGCAAAGGAGGCCTTCCCTCAGAGCCAGAAATCCAGGGACGTAGGGAAAGTCAGGGGTGCCCGAGTAATAGGAAACGCCCATGAGCTTGAGGCCCGGGAAAAGGACCAGAACCGCGCAGGCTATGCCCTTTTCCCCGGAGTAGGAGACGTCCACCCCGGCGATGCTTTTTTCCTCCATCTGAGCCTGGCTCGAATTTTCCATCTCTGATATGCTTATTTAAGCACACTGGGACAGAGAGGTGAAATTATGCCTGTTGCGGAAATCAGCGTTGTTCCTATTGGCACCGGTTCCACGAGCCTGTCCGACTACGTGGCCCAGGCGATTAAGCTCGTCGTTAAAAGCGGACTGCAATACGAGCTCACCGCTATGGGCACAAACATTCAGGGCACACTTACGGAGATCCTTTCCCTGACCCACGAGATCCATGAGGCTATGATAAGAATGGGGGCGCAAAGGGTGCTCACTACCCTAAAGATTGACGACCGCAGGGACAAGGAGTTGACGCTTAAAGGAAAAGTGGAGGCGGTCAGAAAGAAAATCTCCTGATGATCAAAGCCCTCTGGAATTGCTCCTATCTCCCACCAGAGCTTCCGCTACAAGCAGGGTTCATTCCGGTACGCTTGAAGGCAAAATCAGGAACCACACCCCGCGCGGATCGTTTCCTTTCGGCAAATCTTTGTTCTTACGCCCGGGCTTTTCTTGAGCAGGCCTTGAGCAATGGGGATGACTCCCTTTTCTTGATCGCGGACTGCTGCGATTCCGTTCGTCGCCTCGCTGACGCCCTGATGCGGAGTTTTCCCGGGAGGGTTTTCCTCCTCTTCCTCCCTCGTTCCCCGGAGCACTGGCCATTTTTTGCTGGGGAGCTCAGGCGCCTGTGGGAGTTCTTACTTGAGGCGAGCGAAAGAAAGCTCAAAGAAAATTCCCTCTGGGAAGCCATTGAGGTAACAGCAGAAAGAAGGGCAAAGCTCCGGGAAATGGAGAAGGGGAAATTCAGGGGAAAGATCCAGCCTCTGGATTATTTTCATGCCCTTCAGAGCCTGAACGATTTTTCCCAGAAATTCGAGCCCGCGCCGGAAAATGAGAGCTCAGAAAACAGGGCGTTCCTTCTGGGGACGAACCTGGACGATCAGGAGATATGGGAGATTTTCCAGGAGCTCAACCTTCGGATAGTGGGAGACGACCTCTGTTACGGGGAAAAGCAGGGGGAGATGATCTGGCAGTCCAGAGAGGGTGACCCCTTCGATTTCCTCGCCCGCCTTTACCTTTCGAGGCCCCCCTGCCCGCGCATGAAGAACCTCGAGGAGCGCTGGGGCGACCTTTCTGAGAAAATCAGGGGAAGAGATGTTAAAGGGGTGCTCCTTTTCCCCACCAAGTACTGCGACCCTTTCTTTTACGATCTTCCCATCCTCGGGGAAATGTTCAGGGAAAGCGGCATTCCCTTCGTGGTGCTGGAGCAGGATTACTCCCAGAGGCCCTCTCAGCAATTGAGGACGAGAATTGAGGCTATGCTCGAAAAAAGATGAACCTGAGCAATTTCGTGCAATCTAAGCTTCAGGACGGTTCCGCTCTGAGGCTTTTGCGTTCTCCCTTAATTTACCGTTTCCTCTCCCTCTTTTTAGGAAAGCAAAGCCCAAGCGTCAGGTTTTCCTTCCACCTTGCCCGGGACGCATATCTCAAAAGGAAGCCCGTGGCTTTCGCCTCCCTTTTTTTTCCCACGGAGCTGGTCTATGCTCTGGGGATGATCCCCTTTCCCCTGGAAGTGATAGCCGGCCTGATATCATCTATGGGGATGGCGGTACCTTTCCTCAAGAAGGCCGAGGAGAAGTGGTACTCCCAGGACCTCTGCTCTTTTCACCGCCTGGCCATGGGGTTAGCTCTTGAGGGCTATCTGCCCCAGCCCGACCTGGTTCTTTCCCTCACTTCCCTCTGCGACGGTTCTTATCGTTTCTTCAACAACATAGCCCGGGAATTCAGGGTCCCCCATATTTTGGTCGAGGTTCCGGGAAATGGGAAGGCAAAGGACAGGGAGTTTTTGGCCTCCCAGCTTCGAAGGGCACGAGCGCAGCTTGAAGCTCACCTGGAAAGGAAAATTGCCGCAAGCGACTGGCAGGAAGTTTTCCACCACTCCAATTCCCTGAGGGAGGAACTTTTAAAAATCAGCTCGCTCCAGTCTCAGGTTCCCTGCCCGGTCTCGGGAGAAGCAGCTCTGGGATACGTGGGCCTGATCTTCACCTGCGCTGGCAGCCCCTGGGGGTCAGAGCTTTTCGCTTCCTGGAGAGAGAGCTTGCCCGGAGGCCCGTATTTCGAAAAACACCGCCTTTTCTGGCTGCACCTGCGGCCCTACTATCCCTCCCCTATTTTTCAGTTTCTCAGGGAAAGAGGGGTTTCCATCGTGGGAGATGAGCTTTCTAGTTACCTCTGGAAGGAACTCGATCCGGAGAAACCGGAGGAAAGCCTCTCTTCAAAAATTTATTCCAACTTTGGCCTGGGGCCGATTCAGAACCGCATCTTCAGCATTCTCAGCCTTGTCCGGGAAAGGAAGGCTCAGGGGGTAATCAGCTTCTCCCACAGGGGTTGCCGCCAGAGCACCGGGGGTGCCTTCCTGATGAAGGAGGTCTTGAAAGAAGAAGGAATCCCGTGTTTGATTTTAGACGGGGATTGCGTGGACCCGCGCGAGCTGAACTGGGAACAGATGAGGACTCGCATTGAGGGCTTTTTGGAGATTTTATGAGCGTTTTTTGCGGCCTTGACATAGGTTCTCTTGCTACCAAAGGAGTGCTGCTTAAGGATCTGCACCCTCTGGCGGAAAAAATAATTCCTACCGGAGGGAACGCGCCGGAAACCGCCCTTTCCCTATTTCAAGAGCTGCTTGAGGAAGTGAGGGTGCCCGCAAAAGAGGTGAAGGCGGTGGTCGCCACAGGTTACGGCAGGATTTCCGTTCCCTTCGCCACCAGAACTATCACCGAGATCAGCTGCCACGCTCGGGGGATCGCCCACTTCATGCCGCAGGTGAAAATGCTGATCGATCTCGGCGGCCAGGACTCCAAGGCCATCCGCCTCAAGAACGGTAAGGTGCTGGACTTCGTGATGAACGACAAGTGCGCTGCCGGTACGGGTCGCTTCCTGGAGGTGATGGCTCAGAGTTTCCGGCTGACCCTAGGAGAGCTTGGGTCACTCTCGCTTCAGGCCAAAAGCGAAATAACTATTTCTGCAACCTGCACCGTTTTTGCGGAGTCCGAGGTTATCGGGTTGATCGCCCGGGGCCTGCCCAAAGAGGAGATCGCCCGGGGCATAATGAACGCCATCGCACAAAGGATGGCGGGAATGGTGAACCGACTGGGACTTGAGGAGCCCCTGGCCATGTCTGGAGGGGTAGCCAAAAATCCCGGGGTAGTGAAGGCGCTGGAGAGGGAGCTGGGGACGACAATACTCATCCCCGAGGAGCCTCAGATGATCGGGGCCTGGGGCGCAGCGCTTTTGGCTTCAGAAAATGTTTGAAAATCTCAAGAGCAAAGTACAGGGGGCGCTTATCGGTTTCGTCCTTGGGGACGCTCTGGGCATGCCGGTAAGGCAGTTCTCCTACCAGGACGCCAACAGGTTATTCAAGGAAGGGATCAAGCCCAGGGATGGAGACGTGCTTAAGGCAGGGCAGTTCACCTCTCACTCCCTGATGCTTTTAGCCACCCTGAGCAGTCTCCTTGAGAAAGCTACGTTCGACCCCGTGGACATCGCAGAGCACCTGGCCGGAGCCTACGAGGAAGCTCTGGCAAGGGGAATGGGAGCGAGCACCCAATCAGCCTTACGAAGGCTCAAGCGGGGGATCCTCTGGTTCCAGGCCGGAGATTTTGGGCCGCTGGCAGTGGGAAGAGGGCCTCTGATGCGCGTGCTTCCTGTCGCTCTATGGACTTTAAGCCAGCCGGAGAGCATGGTGGAAGCGGCTACCGCCATTACCATGATCACTCATCGGAGCGAGGAGGCCGTGGCGAGCGCCATCGCCTATTCCAGAGCAATCCAGGAAACAATCCGCGGCCAGATTGAAGGGCTCTTCCGCAGGTGTTCCCACGAGGTCAAGGGAACAAAGACCTCCCTGAAGCTGAGGCAGGCGGAGGAGCTTTACAAGAAGAGGGTCACTCCCAATGAGGCGATCAGGGCTCTGGGCAACTCCGGTCTCGCAACTGAGACCGTTTCCTCTGCCCTTTACTCTTTCGTCTATTTCCCCAGAAGCTACCGGGAAGCAATCACCGGTCCCCTGCTCGCGGGTGGGGATTCGTCCGCAACCGCAGCGCTGGCGGGAGCGCTTTCCGGTTCATTCCTTGGCCTGGATAAAATACCCCAGGAGTGGGTGGAAGCACTGGAAAGGAAAGAGGAAATTCTCACCTTAAGTGAGAATTTCGCTCGTCTGGTGGCCAAAAGAGTGGGAGACGCCAACCAGAGCAATTGACCTCAGCTGAAGCGCTCTTCCTTCCAGGGGTCAGCGGAGTTCGAATAGCCCCTCTCTTCCCAGTATCCTAACACTTCGTTTTCCAGAAAACGGATGGATTGCAACCACTTCAGGGATTTATAAGCGTACTTTCCGGGAACTACCAGCCGCAGGGGTCCTCCGTTTTCCGGAGGAATCCTTTTCCCATTCAAGGAATGTGCGATTATCGCCGGCTCCCTGAGCAGGTACTCAAGTGACAGGTTCGTGGTGTATATGCCCCTGGCCAGGAAAAGCACGTGCCTGGCAGAGGGCAGTGGTTTTACCTCTTCCAGGAAAGTGGAAAAGAGCATTCCCTGCCAGAATAAATCCAGGGCTGACCATCCGGTAACGCAGTGGAAGTCTCCAAGAAGGGAATCCCGGGCCTGGGCTGTGAATTCCTTCAGGGGCCAGCGCACCGGCTTTTCCACAAGGCCTCCCACCTCTAGGTACCATTCCGCCTCGGGAATTTGGGGAATGGGGCTTTCGATGTGCAAGGGAATGAGCCCCGAGGAAAGGCGCTGACCGGGAGGTACCCTCGCTTTCATGCTATTTTCTCCCTGCTCAACAGTTCTCTGAGGCTGGAAATAACGTAAGGAGAGGGAGGAAGCCGGCCCCGGCGATCGACTATGTAGGCCCGAATTCCCATGGACTGAGCGCCCGCCAGGTCCTCCTGAGGGGAGTCTCCAACGAAGACCACGTCTTTCACCCCCAACCCGGACTGCTTGAGGGCCAGAATAAAAGGAAGGGGTGAGGGCTTGATCTCTCTTACGGACTCCCTCCCTAAGACCAGGGAGAAAAATCGGGAAAGGCCAAATTTCGCGAGCTTCTGCTCTACACCCTCAAGGGGACGCGATGAGATAATCGCCAGGTAGAAGCCTTTGTCCTTGAGCTGCTCAAGGACGGGGAGGGTCTCAGGATAAAGCCTCCCCTTTTCCTTCCTGTCCATCCCTTCTCTGATTTTCTCAATCAGTTCCTCATCGTGCTCCTTAAGGCCCAGGCGCAGGAGCACTTGATCGGCAAAGCCTATCCAGAGTTCCTCTCCTGTACGATAAGAGTTGGCGCTCTCCCGGTACCAGACCCTGGCAGCCATGTAGGCTGAGTACACTTCCTCCAGAGGGTAGTTGAGCCCCAGCTCGAAAATTGTCTCGTAAAAATCCTCTTCGGGGGCTCTGATCAAAGTCCCGTCGAGGTCGAAGAAAAATCCCTTGAGCATCCCCTGTACTCCAAAGAGTTTTTTCAAGAATACCACAGGCGCCTGATTACCTCTACGGGCCTTGTGGGAGAATGAAGGAAAGGAAATGAGGCACAGTCAAAACGGAGGAATCGGTGTGCTCTTGCGCGGGGAGTCCCTGGACCGACTATCAGAACGGGGATCATACTTTCCATAAATGCCTGATTTAAAAGGACTCCGGGAAAATTGCATTCTTTTTGTGCCGTTCTTTAAAATCTTGCATAATGTTCCAATTCAGGAGGCGGAAAAATGGAGCTAAAAGAGGCAATCCTGATGGCTCGCGAGTTGATAGACCGTTCGGAAATAGGTCTCCTGGGCACTAACGGAGAGGATGGCTGCCCCAACATCAAGGCCCTGATTAAGATGGAAAACGAGGGCTTAAAACGGGTCTGGTTCAGCACTAATACTTCCTCCAGGCGGGTAAGCCAATTGCTGAGAGACCCAAGAGCCTGCCTCTATTTCCTGGATTCCCAAAAATGGATGGGGCTGATGCTTGTTGGTCGAATGGAAGTCCTGCAGGAAAAAGAGGTAAAAGCACGCTTCTGGCGCGAGGGATTTGAGAGATATTGTCTTCTTGGAATCACTGATCCAGATTACTCAATCCTGCGCTTTACATCCAACCGGGGAAATTTCTATTACGCTTTATCCAGCGTGACTTTTAATCTCTAAGGCCTGGTTGCTCTGCTAAAACTACTTGATTCCACAGATCAGAGCGGGCACCATAAAAAATCTCCTTTTCCAGAGAAAAAGGGCACTGCCGCTCTTTTTCCCGCACCTCTTTTAAATTTAGAAGCCGAACTCCAAGAATTTCCAGGGGTGTTTGCAGGGCAATTTTCCCCCTTTCAGGCTGAGGAAAATTCCAGGTAATTGAGAAATGGGGATCCACAGTGAACGATACTCCCTCAGGAGGGCGTTTACAGAAACAAGAGAGATGTGGTAAAAAGGCACGGGTATGCTCTCTTTAGTAATCACGGCGATTTTTATCGCCCTGGTTTTCGATTTTTTGAACGGTTTTCACGACGCAGCCAACTCTATTGCTACCGTGGTCTCCACGCGAGTCCTTTCGCCCAAGCTGGCTGTCGCCTGGGCAGCTTTTTTTAACTTTGTTGCCGCATTTGGTTTCGGCACCCAGGTAGCCCGCACCATTGGCGCTGGGCTGATTGATCTCTCGGTCGTGGATTATTACGTCCTCCTCGCGGGGCTCCTGGGAGCAATTTTCTGGGACATCGTCACCTGGCGGCTCGGCCTGCCCATCTCCTCCTCTCACGCCTTAATCGGGGGATATGCTGGCGCCGCTGTGGCCAAGGCCGGTTTTTCCGTCCTCATCCTTCCGGGGTGGCTCAAGGTCCTGGCCTTCATAGTAATCTCACCCCTTGTAGGGCTGGTTTTGGGGTATATCTTCATACTTACGGTTTTCTGGCTCTTCCGGAGAAAATCCGCCACCAAGATGGACAGAATTTTCCGCAGGCTTCAGCTTCTGTCAGCTGCCTCCTATTCACTGGGGCACGGCACCAACGATGCTCAAAAGACCATGGGCATTATAGCGGGAGTGCTTTTTACGGCTGGTTACCTCAAGACCTATGCTATCCCGTTCTGGGTGGTGCTCATGTGCCACGCGGCCATTGCCCTGGGCACATTTTTCGGTGGGTGGCGCATCGTCAAGACCATAGGCTCAAAAATCACCAAACTTAAGCCCGTGGGAGGTTTCTGCGCGGAGACAGCCGGAGCGATCTCCATTATCGGTTCCTCCCTGGCCGGCATCCCTGTCTCCACCACGCACACCATCACGGGAGCGATAATGGGAGTGGGCTCGGCGCGCGGCACGAAGTCCGTGCGCTGGGGGGTAGCCCGCTCCATTGTCTGGGCCTGGGTCTTTACTATACCGGTGGCGGCCTCTGTGGGCGCTATCTTCTATTTTTTGATCTCCCTTTTCACATAATTTTTTTGGGGGACCAGACCCATTCATCCCACGATATGCATCAGCCGGGGTAAGTGCGTTCGGCTCTCACACAAGTGGGGGAGGGTTAAACTTCGTTTGCTTGAGGATTACCCTGCTCGAGATGCCCGTCGCAGGAACCCTCATCGAGGATTCCATCCAGGCATTCCTGCGTCATTTAAATCGGGTGGGTCTTTAATAAACAACCGGCCCAAATCAGCGAACTGATCAGAAGGATTCTTTTCAACTCTGCTCCCGAGAGTGTCATGCGGGGCCCAGTGCGAATGCCCAATAGGGCAATATCAGGAGTGCTTGATCACTATGTTCTGGATCACTGTGGCCACGTCCTCGGCTTTATCTGTGGCCATCTCCAGGATGTCGTAAATTTCCTTGAGCTTGATGATTTCCAGAGGATCTCTGGAGTGGTCCTGAAAAAGTAAAGCAATGGCTTTGCGATAGGTGTCATCGGCCAGGTTCTCGTAGCTGTGCGCTTCGATCCAGTGGGGGGCGATGTTCTTGAAGGTCTGGAGTTTGTCCACAGCCAGTTTCAGTTCCTTGGTCATCTTTGTCAGGATTTCAGAAAGGGCGACCATGGCCGTGTTGGGTTGGTTCACTGAAAAGAGGACCAGGCTGTCTGAGGCGGCCTCGATGAGGTCCACCACATCGTCCATAGCCGATGCCAGAGTGTAAATGTCCTCGCGGTCGATGGGGGTCACGAAGCTCTGATTAACGCGCTGTGCGATCTCGTGAGTAAGATTGTCGCACTCGTGCTCCACGTCTTTGATGGCCTTGGCTTTAGAAACAGGGTCCGAGTAATCCATGAGCAGACCGTGCAGAAGCTCAGACGCCTTGACCATCCTTTCCATAGCGCAGGAAAAAAGCTCGTAAAAAATTTTGTCTTTGGGAAACAAATTCAGCTTCATACCTCAAATTTATTCCATTTTTTCAGGCTTTGCAAGGAATGGCTTTGAAGATTTTCCCAAGGGCTTAAAATTAAGGAAAACGATTAAGGGAGGCTTTTAATGTTCCAGGTAACAGGGGACCTCTGGCAAGTATTCTTGAGGACCGCCATAGTATACTTAATAATCCTTCTTGGGCTAAGAATCCTGGGGAAAAGGGAAATCGGCCAGATGACGCCCTTTGACTTCGTGCTTCTTTTACTCATTTCGAACGCCGTGCAAAACGCCATGACCGGTCCTGATACTACCATCTGGGGTGGATTGATCGCCGCCACAACATTGCTCATCATCACCTGGGGAATTTCTCTGATTTCGGGAAGATACAAAAAACTCAGGGGAGTGCTTGAGGGTCAGCCGACAATTCTCGTAAGCAGAGGGAAACTCCTCGAGCAAAACATAAAAAGGGAGAAAATCGACAGAGACGAGCTGGAGATGGCAGCCAGGGAACACGGTATTGAAGACCTGAAAAATGTGGAGCTCGCTGTGCTGGAAATAGACGGGTCTATCAGCATCATTCCCTATTCTGAGCACCACGTGCGCGTGAAGAGAAAATTAAAAGCGCTGCGCCACCGCTAAGCCCCTGGCCTCAAAAGACGGCGAATAAACTCCTTCGCTCCTTCCTGGAGGGCAAGCAAAGTCACGAAGGGGTAGGCAATGGGGCTGATAGCCCTTTTGGTCAAAGATTCCGTCGCCCGCGCTTTCTGGCTCAGTTCCTTCAATCTGTGGCCCACATCTTTTTCTGCTCTCCTCGTAGCGCTGGCAAAAAAGACAAGGAATATACACAGAGCAACAGTTAGGCCGATCAGAAGAAGGGCGACAAGGAAAATGGCTAAGTCCCTCCAGAAAGTTAGGTCCATATCAGAAGCCCCAGTTTCCCATTATTTCCTCTTTCTTCCTCCTGAAGGCTTCCTGACCTTTTTTCCAGGCCTCCTGAAGACGCTCCCTAATTACCTGTCGCGTCTTAGAACCTTCCTGAGGAGCAACCAGCAGCCCAATTGTCGCTCCCAGGATTGCGCCTGCCAGAAACCCGCACAAGAACCTTTTCATCTTTTTTTCCTCCTCATTCTTCCCAGCATCCGCAAAATTCTCAAAATCCAGGAGCTTTTCCCCTTGAATCTAAAAACCTCTTCCAGGGGACCGCTTAAGGAGTCTCTGACCAGGTTCAAAAGTCCCGATGCCGCGCGCAGAGTTTCCTCCCCTGAGGCAAGGATGGGCTTTAAGTCTTCTTTCAGCGTGCGCAGAAAGGAGCGGAGGACAGAGATAAGCCAGACAAAAAGGGCGAAGGCCACTACGGTTATCGCCGCAAGGACAATGATCGCAATGTCTCTCGCTGTTTGCAAGTTCTCACCCCTCCTCGTTCAAGCTAATTCTTTTATAGCACAGAGACGAGGTTTCCGCTACACTTTCAAAAAGGATATACTGGTAATCAAGCTGATTTTTTAATTTATAAAACGATGGGTGGGAAAAGCGGAAAATGAAAAAACTAAAAATTTTTATCACCGGAGCCTCTTCAGGCATTGGTTTGACTACCGCCTTACACCTTCTCTCCCGAGGACACTTCGTGGTGGGATCGAGCCGAAATCCTGACAGGCTTTCCAAGGATGAGCTGAAGGAAAAGGTCTTAAGGGACCATACTCGTTTCCGGGTGAAAAAGGACGGGCAAATCGATAAGGTAAGGACCAACCTCCCCCCTGAACTGCAGGATCTCGAGGTCCTGCTTGAACGCCTGAAATTCATCCGCCTTGACCCCGCTGTGGAAGGGTCGCCCGGACAGGCTAAAGAAGAGCTTCTCTCCCTCACGGGCGGGGAACTGGACATCCTTTTTCTGAACGCCGGAATGAGCATCTTCGGCCCCATCGAGGAAACAGAGGATGAGCTCCTGCGCCAGCAGTTTGAGGCCAACGTCTTTCAGCACCTTCTGGTTTTGAGGGAGCTTTTGCCGGTAATGAGGGAAAGGAGAAAGGGCAAGATAATCTTCACCAGTTCCCTGGGAGCTCTTGTGACCATTCCCTTCGAGAGCCACTATTCGGCCACGAAAGCTGCGCTGGAGCGCCTTGCGGAGGGGCTGGCGATGGAGCTTAAGCCCTTCTCAGTCCAGGTAGCGGTCGTGGAGCCCGGGGACATTAACACCTCCTTCAACCTGACCACCGCGCAGGTCCTGAAAAGGGCGGCGGTGGGGGCAAAAAGCGACGACCTCCCTCATTTGCTCAGCTCTTTTCCCCTCCCCAAATCCTCCCCCTACTATTTCCGGGCTCGGAACTCCTGGAACTATATTTTCAGAAGCCTGCTTTTGAAACCCTCACCCTCGGTTGTGGCCAGGCTGATGGTAAAACTGGCGGAGAAGGAGCGCATCGCTTTCCGCTACCGGGCGGGCGACCCCCTGCAGACGGTCCCTGTGTGGATCGGGACGAAAATCCTCCCCCAAAAGGTCCTGCAGTGGGCAGTAGAAAAAATGTACGAGTTAGACAGAAAATGAAGGTGGTCATCCTCCTCAAGGGGAAGTTTTCCCTTTCAAAGGAGGACACAAAAAGAGAAAAACAGCAAAATAAGACCGCGTTCGCTGTGGAGAGCGCGCTGAAAGAGCTGGGCTATACTGTGGAGCGCCTAAACCTCTCTCCCCCCGATCTTTCTCCCCTTCAAAATCTCCGGGCTGATCTGGTCTTCAACCTCTACACGGCAACCGGAAGGGAGCAGGCATTGGTTGCGGGCGCTCTGGAACTTGCGGGAATCCCCTTTACCGGATCCACCGCTATGGGCCATTTCCTGGCACTGGGAAAGCACCTGGCAAAGGCGGTGTGGGAGAAAAACAGTATCCCCACTCCCCCATCCTTTTTCCCTCCTCAACCTCAGGAAAATGACTTTCCCCTGATCATCAAACCGGCTTTCGGGGGCTCGGGGGAAGGGATTTCCTCAAGCTCCGTGGTGCGCAGCTTTCCCGAAATGGAGGGGGCCTTGCAAAGGATCGAGCGCTTCTCCCCGCTTCTCGTGGAGAAGTTCATCCCGGGAAGGGAGCTGACTGTGGGACTTCTGGGAAACCCTCCCCTCGCTCTCCCCCCACTGGAAGTCTCCTTCGATCGTCTCCCTCCTGAAGTCGCTCGCATCAACAGCTTCGAGGCGAAAACTGAGTACGGCGACCTGGTGGCGGTAGAGCCCGCCTGCCTGCCTGAAGAAATAGAGGCCCGGGTCAAAGAGGCAGCAATTGGAGCCTTCCTCTCCCTCGGCCTTAAGGATTATGCCCGGGCAGATCTCAGGCTGGACGAGAGGGGTAACCCTTACGTCCTGGAGATCAACAGCCTACCTGGCCTGGAGCCCGGCTATTCCGACCTTCCCAGGGCTGCGGAGGCGGCGGGCATCTCTTACATTGAGCTGATTGCACGAATTTTGCAGGGTCGCACAAACCAAAAGTACCGCACTTCGTAAATTATTCTTGAAAGCAAGGGCTTCGGCTCCGCGGTCCCTGTATTGTTTTCAGATATTGGCTCCCAGGGCGATGAAAATTTAAATCCCGGACTTTGTTGAAGTTCCTCAAAAAAATTTTTTTGTTCATTATTCTAAAACGATGTTTCAAAATTTTAATTAGAAAGCCATAAATTAGGCTCTCAAACACTATTTTTTGCCACTTTACAATTTCCAGTTTCACAATACAATCTGACCTTAGGAGGAAGAAATATGGCGTTTAAAGTTGTAATAACCTCAAGGTCTTTTTCCAAAGCCTCCCCAGAGCCTTTGGAAATTTTGAAGCGAAACGGCTGCGAATCCGAATACAAAACGAACCCCAATATTAGAGACGACCAGGCCCTTGCTCAGTTGATCGGGGATGCAGACGCAGTCATTGTAGGCGATGATCGCGTCACGGAGCTCGTTTATTCAGGTTGCCCGAATCTCAAAGTAATCTCCAAGCACGGAGTGGGCGTGGACGCTATCGACATCGCAAAAGCAAGGGAGTACGGGATAAAGGTCACGAGAGCGATCGGGGCCAACCATGAGTCTACTGCCGACCTCACCATTGCTTTTATTCTGGCCCTTTATCGGGAGCTCTTCAAAGTAACCCGGGAAATGAAAACCAACAGGACAAGCAAAGCTTCCCTGGGAACAGATCTCTTCCAGAAGACGCTAGGAATTATAGGCTTCGGTCGCGTGGGCAAAGCAGTGGCCCGAAGGGCGAAGGGATTTGATTGCCGGGTGCTCGTTTATGACCCCTACGTTCTTCAGGAGTTTGCAGGGGTAGAGTTCGTGCGCCTGGACGCCCTCCTCAAAAGTGCGGATATCGTAAGCCTGCATTGCACGCTAACAGAGGAAACCCGCGGGTTCTTTGGCAAAAGGGAGTTTTCACTGATGAAGCCCTCCGCACTGTTCATCAATACCGCCCGCGCAGAGCTTGTGGACGAGAGTGCCCTCATCGAGGCCCTAAAAGGTGGGGAAATATTTGGAGCAGCCCTCGATGCCTACTCGGACGAGCTTCTTAATTCTTCCATAATCGAGCCGGATAACTTGATCCTCACCCCTCATATTGGGGCGCACACCAGGGAAACAAACATAAAGCAGGGAATTATTACTGCAGAAAACGTTGTCCGGGTTTTAAAAGGCGAACCCCCTTTGTTCGAAGTTTAGGCAACCTCTTTAAAAGGAAGTGAGGAGCATGAAAAAGTCTGAGCTAATTCAGAAAATTGGGAAAGAAAAGTTAATTACTATCCTAAGGGGAACCGGCCTGGAAGAGACCACGAAAACCACGGAAACTCTCTTAAAAGCGGGAGTAAAATTCATCGAAGTCACCCTCAACACGCGCAACGCCTCTTTTATCCTTAACTCTTTAACCAAAGAGTTCGGGGCAGATGGTCATTTCGGAGCAGGCACAGTTCTGGACGCGGAGTCCGCAATAGAGGCTCTTAGGAACGGAGCCGAGTTCCTCGTTACCCCCACCGTGAACCCGGAAGTCATAAGGGCTGCCAATAAGTACGGCAAGCCCTGCGTCATCGGGGCTTTATCGCCCACTGAGATTTTAAGCGCCTATAAGCTCGGCGCCGACTTAGTGAAGGTTTTCCCTGCTTCCATAGTGGGACCGAAATATATCAAGGCGGTCCTCGGTCCCCTAAACCACATCCCTCTTGTCCCTACAGGTGGAATCAGTCTTAACAACGTGCAGGAGTTTATGGAAGCAGGTGCTTATGCCGTTGGAGTAGGAGGTGAACTAATAGACAAAAAGGCGATCAAGGAAGGGAACTTTGAAAAGATTTTCGCTGACGCGAAAAAATTTGTCGAGTTGTTGGGGTGTACCAGATCGTGAGATTTAAATTTGAGTTTGCGTCCCCTTTATTGTTTCACAAAATGAAACAATGTTTCAAAAATATTGACAAACTGTCCCAATCTGTTAACTTTTTGTATTAACAAAAGCGAGGAGGTTGAAAGATGAAAAGGTACTTGCTGGCCTTGGTTTCGGGTCTTGTTTTCCTGGCCCTTCTGGCGGGGTGTTCCGCCCCTGCTTCCACTCCCACTGCTTCCTCTCCTTCCCCTACTCCTACCGAGACCAAGACCCCTGCCGCCCAGGAGGAGTACATTTATGTCTCCTGCATGGGCAACCTGGAGTTCTTTAACGCCCACAAATACGGTTGGAAGTGGGCCGGTGAAAGATTGGGTGTAAAGACCACCTATGTGGGCCCGGCGGAATATGACCTTAACGCTCAGATCGCTGCCTTTGACCAGGCCATAGCCAAGAAGCCCAAAGGAATTGTCGTTTTTGCAGTGGAACCGGTTCTGGAGCCCGAGATCAACAAGGCAGTGGACCAGGGGATCCCGGTGGTTACAATTCTCGGTGACCTTCCCAAATCCAAGAGGCTAACCTACGTCGGTTCGCCTCAGTTCGACCTGGGCTATCTGGGCGGCAAGAAGCTGGCTGAGGCTCTGGGCGGAAAAGGTAAAGTGGCCATCCTCAGCATCCCTGGAACCAAGATGTTCGACGACAGAGAAGAGGGTTACCGGGCTGCTTTCAAGGAATTCCCGGACATCGAAGTGGTTCAGGTTGGAGACACCAAGGCTGATACCGTCACCGCCATTAACACCGCAAAAGACCTCATGCAGCGCTTCCCGGATCTGGCGGCCTTCGCCTGCACCGACTCCACAGGCGGAATCGGCTCCGCAACGGCGGTAGAAGAAGCTGGTAAAGCCGGGCAGGTTAAGATCGTTTCTATGGACCGCAATTCCGACGTTCTGGAGAAGATCCAGAAAGGCGTCATTACTGGTACAGTGGCTCAGGATGACCCTGCTATGCCGTTCTGGGCTTTACTTGTTCTCTACAACTACAACCACAATTCACCCCCTCTGACGGTGGACAACCAGAAGGCTGGGGTCAAAGTCGAGCCGGAGTACGTCTACACTTCCGTAAACTACGTCGACAAATCCAACCTTGAGTACTTCCTGGAGGCCAACAAGCTGTTCATCCCGTAATTTACAAAGGGGGGATGCGATCGCATCCCCCCTCATTTTTTAAGGTGCGTTCATGGACGATTCCACAATCTTAAAAGTTGAAAATTTAACCAAGACCTTTCCCGGCGTTAGAGCCCTGAACAAAGTAGACTTTGAGCTCAAAAAGGGTGAAATTCACGCTTTAATTGGAGAAAACGGTGCTGGAAAAAGCACCTTGATGCATATAATCGGGGGAGTCCTGAAGCCAGATAGCGGAAAGATCATGCTGGAAGGAAAGCCCGTCTCCTTCTCCTCGGTCCACGACGCCATTAAGGCCGGAATCAGCATGGTATTCCAGGAGCTTTCGTTGGTCTCCAGCCTGTCAGTCGGAGAGAACATTTTTGCCAACCGACAGCCGGTGGGAGCCATGGACAGAATTCAGTGGGGCAAGTTATACAGATTGACGAAGGAGTTTCTCCAGAGGTTTAAGCTGGATCTGAACCCCAAGACCCTGGTTAAAAACCTCTCTATGGGCCAGCAACAGACCTTGGAAATCCTCAAAGCCCTTTCCTCAAACCCTAAGATCATTTTGCTCGATGAGCCCACATCTTCGCTCACTGAAGAGGAAATAGCCCATTTATTTGAGAACATTAGGGCCCTGCAAAAGCAGGGGATGTCCTTCATGTACATCACTCACAAGTTATCCGAGGTGTTCCAGATTGCCGACAGAGTGACGGTCTTAAGGGATGGAAACTACATTGGAACCAGACCCGTGAACGAGGTCAGCGAAAACAACTTGATCTCTATGATGGTGGGCCGGGAGATCAAAAGCATGTATGGTACTTCTAAGGAGACGGTTGACTCAGAAGAATACTTCAGGGTGGAGGATTTTGCGCGCAAGGGCAGGTTCAGGAACATCAGCCTTTCCCTGCGAAAGGGGGAAATCCTGGGAATCGCTGGCCTGGTAGGCGCGGGGCGAACGGAGTTCGCGAGGGCCATTTTCGGCCTGGATTCAAAAGATTCAGGCAGAATTTACCTTGACGGCAGACTCCTGAACATCAGGCGCCCCAAGGACGCCATCCGCGAGGGCATAGCTTACATAACGGAGGACCGGAAAAACCTGGGGCTTTTTCTTACCCTCACTTTAAGGGAGAACTGCATTGCTCCCATTCTGGAAAAGTTCTCCTCCCGGATCGGGCTCCTCAAAGGAGCTCTCGTAGACCAGTATGTGGAAAACCGGACTAGGGAGTTCTCAATAGTGGCCCCATCAATGTACCAGAAGGTAATCAACCTCTCCGGCGGGAACCAGCAGAAAGTACTTTTAGCCATGTGGATAGGAATTCGGCCAAAAGTGGTTATCTTTGACGAGCCCACCCGGGGAGTGGATGTCGGAGCTCGTGCTGACATTTACGCCAAACTCCGCGAGCTCTCGTCGAAGGGAACAGGAATAATTATGATTTCTTCGGACCTCCCGGAGCTCTTGGGAATGTGCGACCGCATCCTGGTAATGCACCAGGGAGAGATAACCGGGGAGGTCAGGAGGGCGGATTTTTCTGAGGAAACCATCATGGCTTATGCGACGGGCTTAGCTAACTCCATAGCTAACAATAACCACACCGCTTAAGCGAAAGAGAGGTGTATTAAGATTAAGGAACAACCGATAGCCACAACAAAAATGGGATTTAAGGGGTTTCTGAGATCCATAGTTGCCTTCCGGGAATCAGTGCTGATCCTGCTACTTTTGTTATTCGGCATAGCGATGAGCTTTGTCTCCCCGTATTTCATGACCTGGCCCAACATCGAAGCTATCCTTCTTGGGCTCTCGGTCGAAGGCACTATCGCCGTGGGCATGGTCATACTTTTGGTCGCTGGAGGCCTTGACCTCTCCGTTGGCTCCACCCTTGCTTTAACCGGAGTGGTCACCGGGCTCGCGCTTACAGCAGGAGTTCCCGTCTGGCTCTCGATAATTTGTGGCCTTCTGGCAGCCCTCGGAGTCGGCCTAATCAACGGCATTTTGGTGGCCAAACTCAAAATTAACTCCTTCATCACCACCCTGGGCATGCAAATTACCGCTCGCGGAATTCTGCTGGTCATTGCCGGGGGCAGGGCGGTAATAAACCTACCCAAAGAGTTCTGCTTTATTGGTCAGGGTAGGCTTTTCGACGTTCAGATCCCCATATACGTGATGATCTTCCTGGTGGTTTTGGGTGATTTCCTCATGCGTCAGTCCAGATTTTTCCGGCAGAACTATTATCTCGGTGGCAATGAAAGGGCCGCGCGCATGTCCGGTATCAATGTTAACTCTCTCCAGATTTTTGATTTTTGTCTCGTGGCTTTACTTGCTGGCATTTCTGGCTTGTTGCTCACTGCTCGCTTCGGCTCGTCCTCCGTAACGGTAGGTGGGGGCATGGAGCTGCGCGTGATCACTGCCTGCATCATCGGAGGAGCCAGCCTCAGCGGTGGTGAAGGGTCTGTTCTGGGAGCTTTCCTGGGAGCCCTTTTGCTGAGCGTGCTGGCGAACTCCCTCAACCTGATGGGCGTTGACGTTTACTGGCAAAACCTGGTTACGGGATTAATTTTGATCATTGCTGTCGTCTTCGATGTTCTCACAGAGCGCAGAAGAGCAGTCAGAAAGTGATAGGAGGATAGAAAAATGAAAGCCTGGAGAATTTATGGTCCGTTGGATATGAGACTGGAGGAAACGGAAACTCCCGTCCCGAAGGAAAACGAGGCCCTGATTAAAGTCACTCACAGGGGTGTCTGTGGAACGGACATCGAGCTTTATGACGGAAGAATGCCCTACATCCGCCAGGGTTTAACTAAACTGCCCATTGTCCCCGGGCATGAGTGGTCTGGAGTGGTGGTCGAAGTTGGGAAGAGCGTGACTTCCTTCAAACCCGGTGATCGCGTTGTGGCGGATATCTCCCTGGGATGCGGGAAGTGCCGCTTCTGCCTGAGAGGGATGTACCACATCTGCGAGAACAGGATGGAGATTGGAGTAATCGGGCACAATGGGGCATTCGCGGAGCTGATCGTGGTCCCAGAAAAACACATCTACCACATCCCCGAAGGGGTTCCCCTGAAACAGGCAGCCTTCACTGAGCCAGCCGCTACATGCTTAAACGCCATCAGAAGGACTGGAATCGAGATGGGCGATCGGGTGGTGGTATTCGGTGATGGCGTCATTGGCTTTTTTGCCGCAGAAATTGCCTTGATCGACGGAGCCTCCCGGGTAATCCTGGTGGCCAGGAAATCCGAGCACAAAAAGATCGCCGAGTCGCTTGGCCTTAACCTTCTAAATAACAAGGAAACCGACATTTACAAGGAAATCCCCAAAATTTTTGGTGGCCATTTAGCCGACGTGACCGTGGAAGCTACCGGAAACCCCGAAGTTTTGAACGATGCCATTTACCTTGCTCGCCCGGGCGGGAGAATCTCTGCTTTAAGCATCACCGGAGCCGAGAGAATCTCAGTGGACATAGACTACCTCGTGACTCGCGATCAAATCATGGTTGGCTCCCTGGCAAGCCCTAACTCGTTCCAGCAAACGCTGGATCTAATGGCCGCAGGGAGAATTCAGACCGACGCTTTGCTTTCCAGAGAATTCCCGTTTGATGAAGCTCTTGAAGCATTTGAGTACGTGCGGCTCAGGAAGGGGCCGAGGATCAAGGTTCAGGTTACCGGTCCATAAAGAAAGGAGATAAAAATGAAAGCAGCGGTCTGGCATGGACCCAGAGATATCCGGGTAGAGGAGTACCCTGATCCCCCCGAGCCGCAGGCTGGGGAAATTCAGGTAGCTATCCACTACTCGGGGATTTGCGGCACCGATGTTCATGAGTATGTCGCCGGTCCGGTTTTCATCCCCTGGGATAAGCCTCATCCCCTGACCGGCCATGTGGGGCCGACAATCCTGGGGCACGAAATGTGTGGCAGGGTAGTCAAGGTTGGGCCGGGAGTTAGCGAATTTTCAGTGGGAGACCTCGTTGCCCCGGATATCGTCCTTTACTGCGGAAAATGCGAGATGTGCCGCAAGGGCATGTACGTGCTCTGCGAAATTGGAGGCTCGCTCGGGCTGCAAACCGCCCAGGGAGGATTTGGAGAGCTGGTCAACATGCCCACCTACACTGCCCACAAATTGCCCCCTGATTTTCCTCCTTACATCGGCGCCATGATTGAACCCTTAGCCACCGCCACCCGTGCCCTGAGGCAGGGTCGAATTGTTGCTGGCGATTCTGTGGCCATCATCGGGGCCGGAGCAATCGGGCTTTTCGCCATGCAAGCTGCCAATTATTTTGGCGCCAGAGAGCTCTATATGCTCTATCGCGGGGAAAAGAAAAAAGACGTCATAGAAAGCCTGAAGCCCACCGTAGCCATCGATACGGCCAAAGTTGACGGTTATGAACGCGTTATGGAGCTCACAAAAGGTAGAGGGGTGGACGTGGTCTTAGAGTGCGTGGGAGCCGAGAGCACGGTCAATCTGGCCTTCAAAATAGCTGCTCGACAGGGAAGAATTTCTATTCCGGGCATCTTCGGGGGCGATGTCAAAGTTGACCTGAACCAGCTCGTGTTCTTTGAGAAAGAGGCTTATGGCTCACTGGGACGAAGCGGCAGGGATTTCGAACTGGCAATCCGCTGGCTTAGTGAGGAAAAAATCAAAGCAGAGCCCCTGATTTCTAAAATCGTCTCCCTCAACGACATTGTTTCCCAAGGGTTTGAAAAAATCGTTCAAGCCCGGGACGACTTCATAAAGGTGCTGGTAAAGGTCCGATAGGAGAGAAAAATGAGGAGAATAGTGGATCTCACGCTCACCATTGAGAATGGCAACCTCGCCTACGAGGTAAACCCCAAATGCTTTTTCAATCAGTACCAGACAATCGAGAATGATGGGTACAACTTGACTCAGATCATATTAAACTCGCATGCCTCCACCCACATGGACGCCCCTTACCATTTCGTTGAGGATGGCATGAAGCTCGACGAAATTCCGCTGGACAGGCTTATCGGCCCTGCAGTGGTCATTAACTGTACGCACAGGAAGGACAGAGAAATGATCATACTGGAGGACATCAAGCCGTCCTTTGGCAAAATCGAGAAGGACAAAATAGTCCTCATCCGCACCGATTGGTATAAACACTACCCCAGCAAACACTTCAACTACGATATGCCCAACATTGACACTCCGGTAATCGAGTTCCTGGTAGAGAGAAAGATTAAACTCCTTGGCCTGGAAACACCATCCCTGAACTGGGCTGACAATCCCGGGGCACACAGGAAGCTTCTGGGAGCGGGGATAATCCTGGTCGAGGCTCTGGGCTATCTCGACCAGCTGACCAAGGATGAAGTTGAGTTTTTCGCGATTCCTTTAAAACTCAAAGGGCTGGACGGCTGTCCCATCCGAGCGTTTGCCATTGAATAAGCTTTTTGGAGAGTCAGCATGGCTAAGTTCAAAGTCTATATTACTGATTACGATTACCCCGATAACGAGGTAGAAAAAAGCGTTCTGGAGCCCATCGGCGCTGAAGTTATTGGCTTGCAGTGCAAAGATGGGAAGGGACTGGCAGAACTGGCCAAGGACGCAAATGCCCTTCTTGTTCAGTATGCCCATGTGACCAGGGAGACCATCTTTGCCCTCAAGGACTTGAAGGTCATCGCTCGCTATGGTGCAGGGGTGGACATCGTAGACGTCAAGGCCGCATACGAAAGAGGAGTGATCTGCACCAATGTTCCTCACTACTGCACCAACGAGGTGGCTGACCACAACATCACGCTCGCTTTAATGCTGATCAGGCGCATCCCCTTCTACGTGGCAGAGACCAAAAAGGGAAAATGGCACTGGTCTGAGACGGGGCTTCCGGTTTTTCGGCTCAGCAGTCTCTGGCTGGGGTTAATCGGTTTTGGCAAAATTGCCAGGAACATGGCCAGAAAGGCCAAAGCTTTGGGCTTTAACCTCCAAACCTACGACCCGTACGTCGACCCTCAGGTTCCGGAGGCCGAGGGAGTTAAAATGGTGAACCTGGAAACCTTGCTCAAGACATCCGACGTGGTCTGCGTTCAGTGTCCCCTTACGGAAAAAACCTATCATCTGATCGGCGAAAAGGAACTGAGGATGATGAAACCCACTGCTGTGCTCTTGAATTGTGCCAGGGCGAAAATCGTGGACAATAAAGCTCTCTATAAAGGTTTGAAGGAAAACTGGATCTCCTCCGCAGCTCTGGATGATGTCGAGGAAGAGCCCGCCAAAAAGTTTAACTGGAAACCAGAAATGAACCCACTGTTCACTCTCGACAACTGCTTCATCACCCCCCACGTGGCCTATTATTCCGAACAGGCAATCGAGGAAGCCAGAAGAACAGCAGCGGAAGAAGCGGCCGCTGCCCTTTTAGGAAAAACGCCAAGGTACATAGTGAGACCTGAGGATATACTGTAAGGAAGGGGAATACCATGAAAAAAATTATTAATCCTCACCCTAAGGTTAATCAGAGTCTGGTAAACGAGTTTCGCAAGCTGAGGGATGTCCTGAGCTTATCCTGCGTGGTCGCTGATTCCATGGAAAGGGACAACGTGATGTACTCCCAGATAAAGATCCGGACAAGCTCGGAAAAGTTCATCGGCCCTGCTCTCACGGTAAAGCTCTTTCCGGGAGATCTGGTGGACTGCCTGGACGCTCTCAAGGTAGCGGAACCCGGGGATGTAATTGTCGTGGACGCCCATGGAGAGACAGAAACCTCCATCTGGGGCGGAATGATGTCCGGCCTTTGCAAGGTAAAAGGGGTAGTGGGGGCGGTTGTGGATGGAGCAATCAGGGACACGGACGAAACAAGGCTGATAGGGTTCGCCGTGGCCTCCAGAGCCGTTGTTCCCCGCTCCACGCATAGCCCTTATTCTCAGAGGATGGAACCCATTGAGATCAACGTTCCCATCCACTGCGGAGGAGTGCTGGTTAGACCAGGGGATATCGTCATTGCGGACGAAATCGGCGTCGTAGTTGTCCCCATTGAGGACGCCCCGCAAGTCCTTGAAAAGGCAAAAGCTCAGGCGGAAGCCGAGGAAAAAACCAGGAACAGGATATCCCAGGGCAAGACAGTGGAGGAGCTCCTGGCCGAATTTGGAAGGCTATAGATGGCGGGAAAAGAGGAAAAACCACAAAACAAAACTCTTACGAATTCCGTAGTCAAGGCCTTCAGAATTCTCGATATCCTGGCAGAGCAAGGGGAAATTGGCGTCACCGAGCTTGCCCGGACGCTGAACATGCACAAGGCGACCGTTTACCGCTTCCTCTTGACAATGAAGGAGATGGGCTACCTGAAAAAGGACCTCAAGACGGACAAATACTCTTTGACGCTCAAGCTCTTCGAGCTGGGCTCCAGCGCTCTGGGCAGGTTGAGCATCCTGGAGGAAGCTCGCCCCGTGATGAAAAAGATTTCAGAAAACACCGCGGAGACCATTCACCTCGCGGTTTTGGAGGGCGGCGAGGTCGTCTACATCGAAAAGTTTGACTCCCCCCAAACGCTCAGGATGTATTCTCGCATTGGCCGAAGGGCACCAGCTTACTGCACGGGCCTGGGAAAGGCCCTGCTGGCATGGGCGCCCCCCTCTGTAGTTGAACGGGTGTGCCGAAACCTCAGAGGATTCACCAAAAACACCATAACCGACCCCGCTGCGCTGAAGAGGGCCCTTGCTGAGATAAGAAAGAATGGTTACTCCACAGACAATGAAGAACATGAGGACGGAATTAGGTGCGTTGCCGCGCCTATCAAGGATCTGAGCGGAGAAGTAGTGGCAGCGTTGAGCATTTCCGGACCCAGCATGCGTTTCGACAAGGAGCGCGTGGAAAAGTTAAAAGATATAGTGATAGAGGCCGCCTCGGAGATCTCAGGAAGGCTTGGCTATCATGGATAAAAGCAATTCCCAGCTAAACCTTATAGCATGAAGGGAGAGAGATTATGAGTGTAGTGACTTTGGGCGAAGCAATGATTCGATTGACTCCCCCTAATTTCGCGAGAGTTGAACAGACGACGACTTTGCAGGTTACAGTGGGTGGCTCAGAATGGAATACGGCAACCGGCCTGGCCCGTTTGGGTCTGGACGCCAAATGGGTCTCTGCATTACCCAAAAACAGCCTGGGCTTGATTATCGCCAACAAGGCAAGGGAGCAGGGGGTGGACGTATCGCACATTCTCTGGCGCGATTCTGGCAGAGTGGGAATCTACTTTACCGAAATGGGGGCCTCCCCGCGAGCAAGCTCGGTCCTCTACGACAGAGCTGCTTCCACTATCTCTCAGGTCAAGCCCGGCGATTTTAACTGGAAAGAAATCTTGCGCGGGGCTGCCCTTTTCCATACCACGGGGATAACCCTGGCTCTTTCTCAAAGTTGCTGTCAGGCGACAGTTGAGGCCATAGAGGCCGCTAAAGGAAATAGCATTCCCATTTCCTTTGATCTTAATTACCGGGCCAAATTATGGTCTCCCAAAGAGGCCCGGGAAGGCTACTCCCAGGTCCTCCCGATGATAGACATCCTGTTCACTACAAGCGACGACCTGGAGATCGTCTTTGGCCTTGCCGGGGACCACGATCAGGTTGCCAGAGAGATCGCAGAGCTATTCCAGATCAAGCTCGCGGTGATCACCATCCGGGAAGCGCCCACCGTCTTGAGAGGTACCTGGCACAGCCTGGCTTACTCCAACGGAAAAGTTTATGAAACCGCTCCCATCGAGCTCGAGCTAATAGACCGTATTGGCTCCGGGGACGCTTTCAACGCCGGGTTCCTTTATTGCTATCTGAAAGGCGGAACAATAGAGGAATCGCTGGCATACGGCGATGCCATGTCAGCATTAAAGCACTCTATCTCCGGGGACGTCTGCTGGGTCACTCTTCAGGAAGTGGAGAAGTTCCAGGCAGGAAGGGTCACGAAAATTCAGAGATAACGAACCCAAAATTGCTTTTTCCCTCACTGACAAAAAGGGGCAGAAAATGCCCCTTTTTGTGTGCCTAACTCAACTTCTTCTGGTAAGATTTTCCCTGGACTTTAAATAAAGCTTAGAGGGGGAAATGCTGAACATCTTAAAACCCAGAAAGAAGCACCCGGTCTGCGCGGAGCTCAGACTTGATGGTCGGACTATGGCTCACGTTATGGATCTACCGGGATGCATAAGCAAAGGGAAGAGCCTGGAAGAAGCCTTAAAAAATCTTCCTGAGGAAATTCAGGAATATTACAGTTGGCTCTCCCGGCACGGGCTCTCGGCGGGCCCTTTTTCCTTGGAGTGGGAGATGATGGAAGTTCAGGAGGGCGTGGCTCCCTTCGAATCCGGGGATGCCGCTGCCCTTTTCCAGCTCGACCTTCACCCTCCCGAGGATGAGGAGCTGGAGGAGTACTTCCGGAGGATGGAGGCCTCGCGCAAAGAACTTCTGGAGCTGGTTTCTGGCCTTTCTGAGGAAGAGCTCAAAAAGGATCGCGGCCCCGGGAAAAGGACCATTGAGAAAATCCTCTGGCACATCGCCCACGCTGAGGAATGGTACATCTCGCGCCTGGGCTTAATTCCCGAGCTTAAGGAATTCGACGACTTCAAGGGAACCCAGTTCGAGTACCTGAAAGCGGAGAGGGGAATGGCCTATAAGAGACTGCGAGCACTCATCCCTCTGGAGAGGGTAACCGTCTACCGCATCCCGGAATACACGGACCATCCTGATGAACCCTGGACTTCCCGCAAGGTGTTGCGGAGATTCTTAGAGCACGAGAGGGAGCACACGAGAAACATAAAGGATCTTTTGGCGAAAGCCCTCTGATCAAAAAGAATTCAGCGCTTTTTCCGCCTCGGCCCTTCCCTGCTCGACCAGCTCCTTTCCGTGTTCGAAATTAAAGAAGGGCAAGCCGCTCGGTGATAGCGAAATTAAATGTACCGGGATGCCCATTTCCCTTACCTCCTCAAGCTCTTGCTCCATCTGACGTGCAAGCATGAAGGAAATGGTTCGCCAAACTATGCCCATCATGTCCAGGTTCTCCTTGGGCTTGGATGTCTCATCCACACTCAGAGCGTAGATTTTCCTTGCTCCCCTTTCCACCGCTATCTTTAAAGGAAGGTTGCTCAGCGCGCCGCCATCCACAAAAAGCTCACCCTCACAGGGCCAGGGAGGGTAATAGGGAGGGATAGAGGAGCTGCTGATCATGCCATCCAGGAGGGAATCCTCCGGTCTGTCTCCAAAAACTCGAAGGGAACCATCCGAGAACCTTACGGCTACAGTGTAAGCGGGAACTTTCAGGTCTCCAAAGGTTCCAACACCATCAGGAAGAAGGCCTTCTATAAACCGAAAAATGGGCCGGGAGTCGTAGAAAGATGGTTTGCGCTGGACCAGGCGCCTGAGCACTACCAGGGAGTGGGCGAGGCCGATTTCCTCAGGCTTGATGGTGCTCCAAATACGAGAAAGTTGCCGCGCTTGAGCCGGTATAGGGTCCAGGGCAAGGAAAACGGAGTTCAAAGCGCCAGCTGAAGCCCCCACGAGCAGGTCGGGGTAAATCCCGCGTTCCAGGAGGACCTCTAAAGCTCCCGCCTGCAGGGCGCCGTAGTTTCCTCCTCCGGAAAGCACGAAGGCGATTGCGTCATCACTTTTCATGTGCATCACCTCTCCTCAGGCATTATACCTCCAACGCTTTAAACCCTAAGGCATTCCCTTTTAAAAATGTGAAAAGCTTATCGATAGCTCAAGAGTACAGGGATAAGTTTCATAACAAATTCGCGGCCACGGCTCAACTTTCATATACCTATAGCTTTGTTCTGGCAAAAAGGCTCTTTAGAACAAGGATACTGGGAATGAGCGGGTTATTGAGAACGTTTCCATTAAAGGCATCATGTTCCCTCCTTAAATGGGCGGTAGATGTGTTAACCTATCTCTGACAAAAAACTTGCCAAATCAGAGCGATAAGGGAGGTTGAATAATGAGCCTGGAAAATCTCGTGGGCAGGTGCGGACTGTACTGTGGGGCCTGCACCATCTACCGTGCCTACAAAGACCGTGGGAAACTTCTGGAAAACGTAGCAAAGTATAACAATTGCCACCCAGAGGAAATTCATTGCCAGGGGTGTCAGACCGCCCTGCGAGATGGCTGGAGCTTCGAGAA
>Ga0172366_10000414_pt1 | contig 30306 bp, 30 predicted proteins | sample LakKivSesite69cm_FD_114533 | JGI IMG/M metagenome (GOLD analysis project Ga0172366, IMG submission 114533) | Sediment microbial communities from Lake Kivu, Rwanda - Sediment site 69cm | ecosystem: Environmental > Aquatic > Freshwater > Lake > Sediment | place: Rwanda: Western Province, Lake...
CACATAATCGAAAAGGGTCTCCAACACTATAATGGTGGAAATCGGTCGCTCGAACCCGAGAAAAGTGGTTTCAAATCTGCTAATATTGGGCATCACGCCTGTGCTTTTGAATCCTGGTGCCCCCGACGGGAATCGAACCCATGTTTCCACCTTGAGAGAGTGGCGTCCTCGCCGCTAGACGACAGGGGCTTTGAACTTATTTTAATTAAAATTTAGAAAAAATAAAGATTTTTATTATTATTGACAAAATAATAAAGTTAATGTAATCTAAAAATAGTTAATTAAAAATTTAGGTGGAGGATGAAATGAAAATACCAAAACTTAAGAGAGTATTATTTAAAGACTTTTCAGAAAAATTTAAGGTTAATGCAGTAGTGGCTGTTGGTTTTGGATTTAAAAGAAATTTAACAGATCTTGCAGACCAAACCAAGAGTATTTGTTCTACTGCCGTCCTCATTGCTATCCAGCAACAAATTCCTTTAGTTTTACTTGGCCAAAAAATGAGAACTCCGAAAAATGATCAGGCCCCAGATTCTTGGCTCCGCAATGAAACTCAAGCAATGTTCTATTACCTATGGGGGCTATATGGACAAAAAGAAAAATCTATTTTTGAAAGAATTTATAAGATAGACGGCCAAACACTATTTGAAAAAATAGATGATGTTATGTCATTGATAGAGAAAAAAGATTGGGAAAATATAGCAGTAGTTTGTCACAAAGACCAGCTCTATCGAATAAAGAAAATATTCAAACAATTATCGCTAATTAAAAATATGGGGCTTACAATCTTTTTAGCCGCTATCCAACCGGCATATAATGGCGATAATACAAGTTGGTGGAGACAAGGAAAATGGCGCTCTAAAATTTTCGAGAAATTTACGGGATTCTTTAATATTTTTTCGGAGTAAAATTTCTAAATCGCTTGGAATAAGACCAAGCGATTTTTTTATTCTATTTTTAATTCCTCCACTATTTTTTCTAATTGCATCGCCCGAGACCCTTTAATCAAAATCACATCACCATCATTAATTTCTTTTTTAATCATTTTTTTAGCACTTTCGCTGTTGTTAAAGATCAATATTTTATTTTTATCAAGTCCGTGTTTTATCGCCGATTCAGCAATAAGGCGAGCGGCCGAACCGACGCAAATTAAAAAATCCAACACCTTAACCGCTTCTTTTCCAACTTCTTCGTGAGCTTCAATAGTATACTTACCCAACTCTAGCATATCGCCTAAAACTGCAACTTTTCGCCGATGAGAAAATTTACTTAATGTTTCTAGCGCCGCTTTTGTCGATAACGGTGAGGCATTATAACAATCATCCAAAACAACGCTATTTTTTATTCCTTTAAAAATTTTCATCCGATGGTTGAGGGGTTGATAATTAATTAAAAATTCGCTAATTTTTACTAAGTTAATACCAAAAACAATCCCGACTGCTGCTGCGGCCGCCACTGCATAAATTTGGGGCTTACCCATAACACGAAAAAGATGGAAAGGAATTAAAACGTTGCCATATTGAATTTTAAAAGTCATTCCTTCGGGAAATTTATTTTCATCAAATTTATATTCAAAATTAATAATTTGAATATCGGCACTATCTTTAAAGCCGTATCCGATAATATGTGCTCGCGTCTTTGATTTTAAATTCCAACAAAATTCGTCATCACAATTAAGAATTGCGAATCCATTGGCCGGCAACATCTCAATCAATCGCGCTTTTTCTCTAGCCACCGCCGAAGGATTGGAATAAAATTCAACGTGGACTGGCATTTTGCCAATAGCGGTAATGACGCCTATTTTAGGGCGAACCAAACGTGTCAAGTATTGAATATCACCGGGATGATCAGCCGCCATTTCTAAAACTAGAATTTCAGGATAATTTTTGTTGCGAATCAACAATTGTTTAATGGCTAGCAACACTACTTTTGGCCAAAATAGAATTCCTCGAATTTGATTATAATCACCCAAAACAGTTAGAGGCACACCTATTTCATTATTAAAATTACCTTGCGTCCTTCTTGTTCTGCGTTCACTTTTTAAAACGGTGTAAATCGCCTCTTTGGTAGAAGTTTTTCCTACGCTGCCAGTAATTCCAATCACTGATGGTTGATATTTTGCCAATGTTAGCTGGGCTAAAATTTTTAAAATTATTTTTAAAATTTTAAAAATTAGGTGGGATTTCATAATAATTTAAAATAAATTTGGTAAAATCGTGAAACATCGGAACGACGGTGGTACCGGCTAACTGACTATTGGGTCTATCCAATTTAATAAGGGCTATAAATTTTGGATTTTCGGCTGGCGCGAAACCAATAAATGTCTGGATTGTTTGGTTTGAATATCCGCCAAATTCATCAGGAATTTGTGCTGTTCCCGTTTTGCCGGCTATTTGATAACCTTTAATCGCCGCGATTTGATTTTTATCAACCGAATTAACCATAATAATTCGTAATTGTTGGGCTGTTTCCTCATTGATAACCTGTTTTTTGAGTTTGGGTCCAAATGTTTTTTCCTGATTGCCCTCTGAATCATTTATTGATTCAACAATATATGGGGTCATCATCAAACCTTTGTTAGCGATTGCTGAAAAAGCATTAATCATTGCTATGGACGTTACCGAAATTCCCTGCCCAAATGAAGCAGTGGCGAAATAAATATCGTTGAATGTTTTTAAATTATTAATATTTCCTTTTATTTCATTGGGAAGGTCAATACCCGTTTTTTGATCAAATCCGAAACTCAAAACATATTGATGAAAAATATCGTGCCCAATTAATTTTTCCATAAAAACAGCACCGGTATTTAAACTATGAGCAATAATATCAAAAACATTTACCAATCCATGCGCTTTTAAATCCCAATTTTTGATTGTTTTACCATTCACCACCACCTCCCCATTATCATAATACTCGGTTTGAGATGTTATTCTTTGAGAATCCAAACCGGCTGCAATAGTGATAATTTTAAAAACCGACCCGGGTTCGTAAACTAACTGTGTACAAGGATTAACAAAATTATTAATAGAATAAGAAGAATAATTATTGGGGTCGAAGTTAGGATAATTTGCCATTGCTAAAATTTTTCCTGTTTTTGGCTCCATAACAATTATACTACCGCCTTCAGCTTCCCATTTTTTAACATTTTCTTCCAATATTCTCTCGACCTCTTTTTGAATATTAAAATCAATTGTTGTCAATATATCATTATTGGTCCGGCTATAAATTAGATTTTTTAGAGAGAGAAAATCAAATAAATTATTAGACAAAGATTTATTGGTCAAATAATCATCATAATACTTTTCCAAACCATATTGACCGTGAAAATCTTTAATATCGTTTTTAACATAACCTATAAGTTGAGAAGCAAATTCTTTATATGGGTAATAACGTCCTATATATTCCTTGATATAAATACCTTCTAATCCTAAATTTTTTATTTTTTGCGCTAATTCTTCTTCTGTTTTCTTGACTAGTAATTCATACAAACTTTGCTTGTTAGAAAATTTGATGATTAAATCCTCATATGATAAATTGAGTCGTTTAGATAAAATCATTGCTGTTTTAGAAACTTCATTAATTTCTTTAGGCACCGCGTAAATTTCAAAAAATTTTTTATTGACAGCTACCGGAATTAAAGAACCATCCCGTGTTTGAAAATAAATTTTCCCCCGAATATACTGCAGGTCATTTTTAATCTGCTCGGAGGTTTTAACTTGAGCCGCTGCTTTTTGAGAAAAATCTTGATAGTGAAGAATTTGAAGAAAATATAGTTTCCAAAAGATAATGCCAACAATTAAAACGAAAATAGTTAATACGAAATATAAACGCCAATTTTTTAAAATTTGTCTGGTTCTTATTTTTTTTTTCATTAAAATACAATTATAAATTATTCAAATTTTTTATACCAACTTCAGTTGACGCCTTTTTGGTCAAAGAAAAATAAGCTGGGGTGGTTACTAAAATTAAATTTTCATTTTGTATAACAGAAGCGAATTTATTAAAATTCTGTAAGACCGCCGATTGATTCTTTAATTCAGCATTTTTTTGTTCCAAAATCACTGAGTGAGAAGTCAATTTTTTGATGTCAAAACGATAATTGATCATCTTAACTTCCAAAAATAAACTACCTATAACAGCAAATAAGATAATGAAAAGAACAAAAATGTTTAAAAAAGCCACAAAAGAGACTTTTCTAAATAAAGCTCTATTTTTCTTTTGCCAACTCATTTTTTGAGTAATTAAATTATAACGGTTGTGTTTTAAGCTAATAACGGTCATATTTTTCAGCCACCCGCAGCTTTGCGGACCGGCTACGATAATTATTTAAAATTTCGACTTTTGTTGGTGTAATCGGTTTTTTGGTAATAATTTTCAAGACACCTTCTTTTTGTTTGTCCCGGAAAAAATTTTTAACAATTCTATCTTCTAAGGAATGGTAACTAACAACAACAATTCTTCCATTGGAATTTAGAATTTCAACCGATTTTTTAAGAGCTTCCTTTAAATTGTTTAACTCATCATTAACGAAAATTCTTAATGCCTGAAATATTTTTGTTGCTGGATGAATTTTTCTTCTTTTGTTTCCGAGAATCTTTAGAATGATTCTGACTAATTCGTAGGTTCTGGTAATTTTTTTCCGTTTTCTTTCTTCAATTATTGCTTCGGCAACTTTGGCAGCATATTTTTCTTCTCCATATTCTCTAAAAATTTTTATCAACTCTTTTTTGTCAAATTCATTTATTACGTCTTCTGCTGTTAATTTGTTTTGAGGATTAAAAGTCATTTTCAACGGTTCATTTCTCATAAATGAAAAACCTCTTCCTGATTCTTCAATTTGAAAAGTTCCTAATCCTAAATCAAAAACAATCCCATTAATTGAATTAAATTCAGTTTCTTTGACAATTTTATCAATGTCTCTAAAATTTCCTTGTTTTAAAATCACTCTTCTCTTAAAAGCAATTAATTTTCCCTCTGCTATTTTTAATGATTCTGGATCCAAATCAATTCCCAAAACTTTTCCTAAAGGTGCTGTATGTTGTAAAAGAGCAATTGTATAACCTCCTTCGCCAATTGTTGCATCAACAAAATTTTCATTTGGCTTCGGTTTAAGATATTGGATGACTTCTTGTAAAAGAACGGGGATGTGCATGAATTAAATTCCAAAATTAATTAACTTTTCTGCAATTTCATTAACATCTCGTTCTGTCTTGGTACGATACTCGTTCCAGCTATTTTCATCCCAAATTTCCAATCGGTTATTTACGCCGGCAATAATGACTTTTTTATTTAAAGAGGCAAACTTTCTTAAATAATCCGGAATAAGAATTCTCCCTTGTTGGTCAATTGTCGCCTCAGTAGCGCCGGCAAGCATAAAACGAGAAAAAGCGCGTGAATTAGCTTGAGTTAAAGGCAAACTCATCAAACGTTGTAAAAGACTTTCCCACTCTTTTTTAGGATAAACAAACAAACAAACATCCAGACCACGTGTAATAATGATATTTTCGCCTAATTCGCGACGTAATTTAGCTGGTATCGCCAGTCTTCCTTTGTTATCTAAGTTATAATGATATTCGCCAATGAGCATTTTAGTTATCCACAAAAGGCCTTACTTATCCCCACACTTATCCACAATTCCCCACTACATTAGGATAATACACCATTTTTTATCAAAACGCAAAATATAGAAACAAAGACAAAAATTAATCCTAAGCTCTAATAAAAATTTAAAAAACCGCTTTTTTAGCGGTTATTTAAAAACAAAGCAAAAACTGCTATTTAATCATTTCCACAATTTATCCACATGCCAATATTTAATCCAAGAGAATACCACTTTTAAGAATTTCCCACTCCTCAGCAGGAAGTCTTGGCAATTCTCGAACAGGCGTAATTCCGGGATAGCGCCAAACACTAATAATTCTAATTTTATCAGAAAAAGTTTTAATATTTGTTTTGGAGGATTTCTGACGAAATCTCTGGGATTTCTTTTTGTTAATCTTTTGAAACATTACCCAAATTTCTTTTGGGTGTTTCCTGGTACCGACGCTTTGCATTATGGCAATGGTTTTTGGTGCAATTCCTTCTTCAATCCTGTGTGGCGAATGAAGCACTCTTTTAATTCGTCCTTCCGATAATTGATATTGAATCATTTTCTCAATAGCATGGCGCGTCCAAATAATTTTTTCCGAATCTTGAGGAATTTTAAAACGCATAATTTATTTTGAAAATTTTAACTTATAAAAAATTTTATTTTTTTCATTTAATTGCAATCTACTCTTTGCAATAATATCAGCAAAAAAATGGATCGTCTGGTCATAAATTTTTCGTTCAATTGGGTACGGAGTTGCGTCTTTTCCTCCGTGAGCAAACGAATAACGAGCCGGGTCACGATATGATGGCTTCGCGCCATAAATAATTTCCGAAACTAAAGCCAGTGCCCGAATCGTTTTTGGCCCAACGCCTTGCAATGACAAAAGTTTCTCATAACTTTCTGGCTTATTTTCATAAATTAAATATAGAATTTTTTGTAAATATTTATTTTCCAAAAATTTTTCTTTTAATACTGGATGCCAAACGAACTCTCTATTTTCTAAATTAAGAAGGGTTGCCTGATGATTATTAATATTAATCTTTAACGTCTGGGAATAATCGGAAAAATATTTGTCTAAAATTTTTATATCCTTTATTAACTGGTAGTAATCTTCACGAACAAGTTGAAGACTAACTTCTCTCGTTTTTTCGCTTTCGTTTGCTATTAAATTTAACGTTGGTTGATTTAATAATTGACTGGCGATTCCTGAATGCGGTTCTTTAATTAAATCAGTTATTTTTTTAGAATACCAATGGTATCTTCGAGCACTTTGATTCTTAATATTCATTCCTTGTTGAATGACGGCCCAACTGCCATTTTTTGAAAAAAATAATGAGTGGTGATAAATTTGGAATCCATCCTGGATTAAAGCGCTGTCAACCTTTGCTGTCATTCGAGAATTATAAATTAAAGAATTAACATAACCATCAGCCAAATTTAAAATATTTCCCCATTTTTCAATTTCTTCCGGCGTTTTCCGTGAGGTCTTGCCTTTTCCCCCACAAATAAAAATTCCCCATTCCTTTTCGCGTCCGCGTATCGCTTCTTTAAGTGCAGCTGTTAAAACAGTTGTTAATCCTGAAGCATTCCAATCAAATGCCAAAACTGTACCCAGTGACTGAAACCAAACCGGGTTAGAAATTCTTTTAATAAACACATCGGGGCCGTATTGTTCGATAATAATCCTAACAATCTCCCGTCCCAACTTAGTCATTCGTTCAAAAAGCCAACGAGGACATTTTCCTTCATCTAAACCAAAGGTGGCAATACCTCGATAAATCATATCTTTTATTTTAACACTTTTGACAATTAAAATAAATTGATTTTTAATAGAAAAATATTTAAAATAAAAGATGAGGGCGGTTAGCTCAGTTGGTTAGAGCGTACGGTTCACATCCGTAAGGCCAGAGGTTCGAATCCTCTACCGCCCACCATTCACCATCAATCAAAAAAGTCCGCCATTTGGCGGACTTTTTATTTGTTTACTTGAAAAATTATTTTATTTCCACCGTCGCACCAACTTCTTCCAATTGTTTTTTAATCTGTTCTGCCTCTTCTTTTTTAATATTCTGCTTAATTGGTTTTGGAGCGCCATCAATTAAATCTTTGGCTTCTTTTAATCCTAAACCAGTTATATCTTTCACGACTTTAATTACTTGGACTTTTGTCTCACCGGCACTAGTTAAAACAACATCAAACATTGTTTTTTCTTCTCCGCTCGCAGCAGCTCCGGCATTAGCTACTCCACTGTTAGCAACAGCCATTATTTGAGGGGCGGCAGAAACTCCGAATTTCTCCTCTAATGCTTTAACCAATTGAGACAATTCCAAAACATTAAATTTTTCAACTGTCTCAATAATTTCCTGTATTTTTTTATCCACTTCGCTCATATTTTTCATCATTATTTTTTAGCAATTGCATCTAAAGCAATTACTAATTTTTGAATGTTATTCTTAAGAACTCCGACTAAAGTTCTTGGTAAAGAATTTAAAATATAGACCAATTGAGAAAGAAGGACCTCTTTTGATGGCAATTTGGCTAATTCAATAATTCTTTCGGCACTAAAAAAACTCTTATTAATAAATCCTCCTAAAATTTTTAATTTCGGCTCTTTTTTTTGAGAGCTGAATTTATAAGTAATTCGGGACGCAACAATTCCTTCGTCCGGACTAAAAATCAGTGCCAGCGAACCAGGAAAAGAAAAAACATCAAAATTCAAATTGTTGTTAGAAAGCATTTTTTGTATCAATGTTTTTTTAGTCACCTTCATTTCAATGCCGTTATTTTTTAATTCCCGCCTTAAGTGCTCCAAATCAGAAACTTTTAAACCAGTAAAATCCACCATTAAGACCGCGGGTGTTTTGGTAATTTTCTCTGTTAATTCTTTTAAAATTTTTGCTTTTTGTTCTCGGCTAAGCATATTTAAAAATAAAAAGCGACTATTGAAAGCCGCAGAATGTAAAAATCCTTCTTGTTTTTATTCTGCCTAAACAGGTCTTCTGTCTTTTTTCGACTACCTGCTTTCTACGGCTTTTTGTATTTTAACTAGTGAAAATAAAAAGTCAAGTTTGAGGATGTTTCATAATATTTAAAAAAATTCGTGGAGGATTTTTAAATTTTAGACGTTTTATTTTTTATTTTTTGAAAAAGTTTGTTTACTCTTTATAAAAAATTTATTAAAATAATCTCAATATGAAATTAAAATCCTTAACCAAAGAACAAAAACAAAAACGATTATTCTATTTTGCTTTAAAACAAGTGGGTAAACCATACAAATACGCTGCCAAAAAATATGAAATTGGTAAATTTTTTGATTGCTCCAGTTTAATCCAATATCTTTATAAAAGGATTGGGGTTGATCTGCCACGTTCTACCATTCTTCAGGCTGAATACGGAAAAGTTATTCCCACTCGAAAAAAACCGCCGTTTTTTAAACCCGAGGATTTAAAAATCGGCGACCTTCTCTTCTTTAAAGGCTCCAAAGGCCATTATAATAAAAAATTTCCCAATGGTATTGGTCATGAGATGATGTATTTGGGAAATAAAAAATTTATTCACGCCAGCGGAAATGACTCGAGAAAAGATAAAAAAGTTAAATTAGAAAATTTTAACAAAATTGTTTGTCGAAGAGATTTTCAAATTGCCAAAAGAATTCTTAATTAAAAGAATAGTGGCGCGCTCCAAATTAATAAAGAAATTATAAAAAGTATTATTAAAATTATTGTGATGGTTTTTCTCTTTCGCATAAATTATAATTCCTCTTCTAATCTTTTAATCAATTGATGGTTTTTTAATTTTTCCAATGCTTTTGCTTCAATTTGACGAATGCGTTCGCGCGTTACATTAAATTCCTTTCCTACTTCTTCCAAAGTATGAATAACGCCGTCCTTGAGACCAAAACGCATGGATAAAATTTTCTGTTCCCGGTCGGTCAGATCAACTAGAATTTCTTTTAATTGGTCTTTGATTATTTGTTGAGCGGCGGCTTGGCTGGGAGACAAAGTTTTCTCATCGGCAATAAATTCTCCCAAGAGTGACTCTTCGTCGGAATCGCCAATAGGCGTTTCTAAAGAAATGGTATCTTGAGCAATTTTGGTCAAATGGTGAATTTTTTCCACTTCCACGCCCATTTCAGTTGCGATTTCTTCGGGCAATGGTTCACGTCCTAAATCTTGAGCCAAACGACGTCGAGCTTGAGAATATTTTGACAATGTTTCAATCATATGCACCGGAATACGAATAATTCGCGTTTGGTCTGCCAAAGCACGCGTAATCGCCTGTCTAATCCACCAAGTGGCATAGGTGGAAAATTTAAATCCTTTACGATAATCAAATTTTTCTACTGCTCGAGCTAAACCAATGTTTCCTTCTTGAATTAAATCAAGCAGCGTTAGGTTGTGACTGCGATTAGCATATTTTTTGGCAATCGCAACTACCAAGCGTAAATTACTTTGTATTAATTGTTTTTTGGCCTCCTTATCCCCTTCCATTACTCTTTTAGCCAATTCCCTTTCCTGAGCCGAAGTTAACAAAGGGACTTTGCCTATCTCTCTCAAGTAGTTTTGAACAGCATCAGACATTTCAAAACTAAAAGAATCGTCTTTTAAAGCTCTTTTTAAATCATGAACGGTTATTTTTTCTTCTGGCAGTTCAATTAAATCCCTACTCTCAACAATTTCAATATTTGATTTTTCGCACAAATCATAAATTTCTTCCAAAAATGCAATATTTTTTTCTATTTGAGGGAAAAGGGCTAAAATTTCGGCTTCGGTAATAAAACCACGCTCCTTTCCTTTTTTAATTAAATTTGCTATTTTCTCTTCTTGAATAGATGGCTGTTTTATTTTCTCTAAAAAACGCCTACTTTTTTTGATGCTCTCCGCTTTTCTTTTGGCTTTTTTAATAACTCTCTTATTTTTTTTGCCTATTTTCTTTAATTGTAGTTTTTTTGTCTTCTTTTTTTTCATATTTAAAAGTTTTAAGAAATTTCTTTTAATAATTTCTGCAAATCTTGTAAGTAACGACCGACCTTTTCGGCATCATTTTTAGATTCGGCGTCTTTTAAAAGAAGCGTTTTTTCGGCTATCGCCTTCCGAAAAAATTCTTTTCTTAATTCTAATAATATTTTTTCAAATTCCAAATCCAAATCAATTTCTTCCTCAGCAAATTCATAATCAGCCAAAAGGTTTAAATAACCTACGCTTTCCCAAATTTCTTCTGTCAAACTGCTACTCTTATTTCCTGCCCTTTGCGAATCTAAAATCGTTAGAGCTAACTTTTTATATTCTTCTGTCAAAAAATTAATAATTTCTTCCAACCGGTCTCTTACTGCTTGTATTTTTATAGCCAAAGCCAAGGCTTTTTCGCTTAATAACTCTTGTCTTGTTCTGAATTTATTAATGTTAAAAGAGGGTTTTTCCACTTGGTCAATAACGACAATCTCTTTTTTGCGCAAATCCTCTTTTATTTTTTCCAAATCCTCCTGAAGAAAATCTTCTTTGATATTAAAATTCTCGGCAATCCTTTTCAACCATTCTCCTCTTTCTAACGGATTTTCAATCCATGCAATTTTAGAAAGTAAAAATTCTAGCGCTTTTCTTTTCTCATTAATATCTTTAAGATTGTATTGAGTTGATGCTTTGTGATAATAATATTCGCCGGCATCTTCGGCTTTTTCTATAATTTCCTTCAATTGTTCTTTGTGGACCAAGACAAATTCAGCAATATCCTTCCCTTCCGGTAAATTAATAATTGAAACTTTAAAATCCAACGAGCGAGCTAAATCAATCGCTCTTTCTGCCGCTAATCTTCCTGCCTCATCCATATCATAACCAATAATCAAATTTTTGGTGGTTCGTCCCAAAATATGCAATTGGTCTTCGGTTAATGCCGTGCCGGATGTTGCCACTACATATTTAATATTATTCTGCCAACTTATCAAAAAATCCATCTGCCCTTCCACTAACAAAACCTTATTTACTTCTCGAACGTGCTTTTTTGTTTTTGAAAAACCATATAAAATGTGACTTTTATTAAAAATTGGGCTTTCGGGCGAATTTAAATATTTAGGCTCGTTTTTCCCCTCTCCAAAAATTCTTCCCGTAAAAGCAACTATTCTATCCTGATGGTTAAAAATCGGAAAAATGATTCTATTACGAAAACGATCAAAATAAGAATTAATCTGATGTTCCGATTTGATAATTAGGCCGGCTGTTAAAATATCTTCGGTTTTAAAATTATTCTTTAAAAGAAAACGAAATAAGGAATCCCGCTGAGGAGGTGCAAAACCTAATTGCCATTCTTTAATTGTTTCCACAGCCAATCCCCTGCTTTTTAAATAATCTAAAACGCTTGGATGGTTTTTCAACTGCATTTCAAAAAATTCAGACGCTTTTTCATAAATTTCATAAAGTTTATTAATTTGTTTCTGAAGAAAAGGGTCTTCTTTTTTAAGTTCAATTCCGGCTTTTTTGGCTAAAATCCTTAATGCCTCCCCGAAATCCACATTTTCATACTGCATAATAAATTTAAAAATGTCGCCGCCGCGATTGCAACCGAAACAATGCCAAATTTGTCTTTCGGGCGAGACCATAAAAGAAGGTGTTTTTTCTTTATGAAAAGGGCAAAGGGCTTTAAAATTGGCTCCGGCTTTAGTAAGTTTAAGATATTCACTCAAAACTTCAACAATATCTAATTTTTCTTTTATTTGATCAATGATTCCCATAAATTAATAATTAATTATATCTCATTTTTAACTTTTTTCAAACCAAATAAACCGCTTTCGAGCGGTTTTATTTGGTTAAATATTACTCAAATTTAAAATTTTAAAATGAAGGAGATAGTCTTTCTTTTAATTTTTTAAGAATGTCTTCTTCGCTTTCTGACGTTTCTTTTTCTTCAATATTTTTCAAATAAATTGGGGACATTGCAGGGGGCGGTAAATTAATTACTTCATTTTCCGATGTTTTATCGGCAGTTGCAGTTTTTTCCAAATTATTATTATTCATTTCGGAAAAAGAAGCAGATATGCGATATTTTTCCATTAATTTTTTGCCAAAATATACCCAGATAAACCACAAAATCAGCAAAAGATTAAACAACAACGAAACCCAATACCATGGCAATTTAAAATTTCTAACTTTATCAATTAAAGAAGCAAGGCTGTATAATCCTTTGACATCATTCTCCGATTTGGTTATACAAACAGGATTAAACCAAGAAATAAATTCAGGAGAAGGAGTGGGATTGGGAATGGCAATGCTTATTGCGCCCAATACCTTCTTTTCGCTTAAACTAACAATGCCAAAATAACCAAATTGACTCGTAAAAACCGACAAAGAATTTAAATTTGAATTACGATAGGTGCTCATTAAATTCCAAATTCCAGAAAGATATTGAACACGAGCAATTCGAAGGGAAGTTTCGTCAAATCCTTTAATATCGTTATTAAAATAATTCATTGTTAAAACCGCTAAATTCTCCAAATCAATTGAATTACAATTTTTATCTTCTGCTGCAATATGAACAATTTTTTGGCCAACAAATTTATAATTTCCTATCTGAAAGTTGGGATTTATTAAATTATTTAATTGATGTACGGAAATATTAATTCTTATATCATTATTATAAGAGCCGGAGATTAATGCTAAACGAACGTTAAATCCGTCATCGGTTAAAACAGAACAGGAACCACCTATTTTCCCATTAATCCAGCAAGTTTTTTCGGCTAAAGCTGATTCAAAATGAGTAAAGGCGCAGGTGGTTGTACCCAAAACAGTTGGCGTCGGTGTTGGTGTACCAAGCCAATAGCCACCTCCTCCACCGCCTGTTGAAGTAGGAGTTGGTGTTGGAGTAGGAGTAGGAGTTACTATACCACCAGAAACAACTGTTAAATTAGTGGAACCATAAGCAATCTTAAACCATTCTTTGCCGCAAATACTCGGGTCTTTAATATAAACCTCTATATTAATTTTTTTAGTGCCTGTGGTATTAAAACTTGTGGTCCATTCGCCTTCTAACTTATTACTGTTAATTGCATTAACATCACCCGACCAGCGCCATTCACATGAAGCTGTTGAAGAATTGCATTCAGGAATAGCATCGGTAAAAATAGTTACTTCATTATTAATTAAAACCGGATTAGAAGAAAAATGAATGTTTGTTTCGTGTGGAACACTTGGACAGGTTGGTGTTGGGGTAGGAGTTGAAGTTGGCGTTGGCGTTGGCGTTGGAGTTGGAGTTGGTGTTGGTGTTAAGGTGGGAGTCGGTGTTAAGGTTGGTGTTGGAGTAGGAGTTGAAGTAGGAGTTGGCGTAATGGCAGTGACAGTTAAATTAGCAGTGCCATAAGCTACTTTAATCCAAGTTGAACCACAAATGGTTGTATCCTTAACATAAACTTCAACTTTAATTGATTTGGTGCCGTTAGTCGAAAAAGAAGTGGTCCATTGACCATACGGTTTGTTAGTAGTTGTTTTAGAAACATCACCCGACCAGCGCCATTCACATGAAGCTGTTGAAGAATTGCATTCAGGAATAGCATCAGTTTTAAAATTAACCGTTTGTTCAACTAAAACAGGATTGGGCGAGACATATATTTGAATTTGATGAAGAATAAATGGACAAAAAGGAGAAAAGGTCGGAATTGAACAAGCCACCACCTCTTTTTCTTTATTGAAATAGCCAAAAAATCCCACAAAAATAAGTATTAAAATAATAACAATAATAAATGATTTTTTCATAATAATTTAGAATCGCTTCTTTCGCTGATAGCAAGCGGACATTTAAAAATTAATTTAAATTATAATTATTTATAAAAAATGTCAAGGAAATAAAAATTTAAAAACAATTCTAATTTAAATCTCTTTTTTAAAAGCCAAATCAATGATTTTTAAAATTAAATTATCATAAGACAGTCCTCCCACTTTTGCTTCTCGCGCTAAACCGCCGTCTTCGGAAATATCCGGATTGGGATTAATTTCTAAAACATAAATCTTTTTTTTATTTTCGTCATAACGAATATCCACTCGTGCATAACCGCGGCAACCAAAAATTTTATAACATTTTTTTGCAGCTTCTTCCAAATCTTTTTGCAATTTTTCGTCAATTTTTGCTGGACAAATAACCGGTGTTTTTTTAAAAACTATGCTTTGTTTTACCCACTTTGCTCGATAACTAACAACCTTAGGAATGTTTGGCGGCAATTCACTAAAATCAATTTCCGCAATGGGTAAAACTGTTAATTTTTTATTGCCAATTATTCCCACATTAAATTCTCGCCCATCAATAAACTCTTCTACTAATGCTTCCTGTTGATAAATATCCAAAATGTGCTCCACTTGTTCTTTTAGTTCTTCTTCATTCTTAACCACCGACCGCTCTTTGATTCCAACGCTCCCATCTTCACGAACCGGCTTAACAATTAAAGGAAATCTGAGTTCTGAATTTAATTTTCGATTAGAATTACTGAATAATTGCCATTTAGGCGTTAAAATATAATTATAAGTTAAAATTTCTTTGGTCCGCGCCTTATTCTGACATAATGCCAAGGTAAAATAATTATTACCGGTATACGGAATTTTTAAAATATCGTAAAGGGCTGCCACGTGTGGTTCTAATCGCGGATCATCATAAAAACCATCATCGGCTAAATTGAAAATAACATCGGGGTTCTCTTTTTTTAATTTTTCAAATAAATCTACATCTATTTCAAAAATTTTGACTTCGTGATTAGCGGCCATCAAAACTTTTTTAATCGCCTCGGCATCAGCAAGGTTTGCCCGACCGTAGGTATCAACTTCATTAGTGTTGTCATCAAATCCTTTAATATTTCTTGCTACAATAATAATTTTCATAATTTTGTTTTGTTTTTATAATTTTTATAAATCCAAAATAATTATATCATAAATTTTTTAGTAAAAAAGGGCTTGAAAACTTTTTACAAAAAATTTTGCGAATATAGCAATTTCTCTCGCCGAAATTTTAAAATTTTTAACTTATCTAAAGTAGAAAATTTTTAATGCTTTTAGGTCTAATAATATACAACTAACAGGTTGTGTGGATTAAAGCATTAACTTTTTCTCCTTTTTCAATCAATTGATTGTAAAAAGTCACTGCTTTGGGTGTATAATCAACGATTAATTTAATATTTTTTTCTTTGATTTGCCGGATTAAATCTTCTCTTATTTGTAAAATACCCTGAAAACCATTACCAATAATAATCGTTGTGGGATTGCTGGTTAGAAGCATTTCTTTTTCCCAGTCGCCAATAAAATGAGTGGTGCCAAAAATATCTTCTAATTTTTTAGAATCTCTTTCTAAAACCTTTCCATCGCTAATCAAAATTTGATGAAATTTTTTACCACCAATAACAATTTCACCGAATTCAACATAATCAATTTTAGGTTGCTTTATTTCCATTTTAATTAATTCTTATTTTTTAAGATTCGCTTATGTGCTTCGCTTTTTAAACGCGCCGGCCGAAGAATCGGCAAAGATCTTTTCATAATCTCTTTTTTTGTCTTTTTCAAATAAATTTTGTTTGATTGTTTTTTAATCATAAATATTATGGCTGCAAAATATCTTCTGTCCGACCGTTAATAGAAATAACAACGTCTTTGATTGTCGAAAATTGTTTTAATGTCTCAATGATTTGTGATCTAATAGCCGCCACCCGACATGATCCGCCCACTTGAAATTCTAATTGTTCATTAAAATCAACATAAGCAATTTCATTTTTAATAGTAAGTGATTGAATTTTTACATCGGGATTAATACTGGTAAGAAATCCTTCTTTTTTTTCTTCCTCAGTGGTTCCTTTTAACAGTTCTTCAAGTGCCGCCTTTGCCACTGCTTGAGTTTTTATAATTTTTCTTTCCACCGGAAAAACTTTATTGCATGAAAATTCGGGATCTAATCGACTATTGTTAAAAAATACTTTAATTGATAAAGTTTCGGGGATTTGAAATTGTAAAGGAAGCATATAGAATAAATCTTTTTCGCTTGAACCAGATGGATTATCGTTTTTCAATAGCAAAAAACCTTTTTCATCAGTAGGAATGAAAGTGACTTCTTTATAAAAAGGCACAAAATTTTCCGTCATCCAATCGCTTTTGGCTTCAATATAACCAGAAGTCATTGTCGCAAAATCAGACGATAAAATATAAAACGGAGCGACTGCCTCAAAAAACCAAGTGCCTCTCGCCTCCCCTTCAATAATCAATTTATCAGTAATTAAATCATTGGGCTGAGGTTTAAATAAATGGATTAAGTTTTCTGTTTCTATTTGTTTATCTCTTTCTTTTGAAAGAAATTTGTAAGCAATTCCAACCGATATTATTAATAATATTCCGATAATAACAAATATGACTGTTTTTTTCATAATGTTTAATAATTATCTTTATTTTTAACAACGCGTCTAATTTGTAGAGAGAAGTGGGTTAAGACCTCAAGAGGAATTGTCTGACCCATTTCTGCAATTTTGTAAACAGAATTGAGTTTTGAGGGGTTGTTCGAGATAATTTCTATTTCATCTTCTACTTTTAAACCGTTTATATCAGAAACATCAACCATTGTTAAATTCATACACACTTTTCCTACAATTTTTAAAGGCATGTCATAATAATAAAAATACCCTTTGTTGCTAAGATAACGCGGAACTCCTTCGTAATAACCGCAAGGTATAATGGCAATCTTCGTATCTTTATCGGCTATCCAGCTAAATCCATATCCAACTCTTTCTCCTGCTTTAACCCTTTTTATATTAACAACTTTTGCCCACAGAGAAATAACAGGTTCAAGAGAAAGATTTTTTTCCGGTGTAGTATCAATCCCATAAATGCCCGCTCCAAGACGTACTAAATTATTGTTGATTTTGCTAAAATAATTTATTCCGGTGGTTGCAAGTATGTGGAAAAAGTGATGAGCGCAATTAGCGACATTCCGTTTATAAATTTTTACTCCCTCTTGCCACTTTTGTATTTGCTTAGCCGCAAGATTATTTTGATTGGGAGCATCTGCCAAATGAGATAGCAATCCTTCAATTTTTAAATTTTTGTTTTTTTGTAAAATTAAAATGGCTGTTGTCAATTCTTCGAGGTAAATACCTTGACGGTGAAAACCGGTATCTATTTTAATATGAATTTTCAAAGGAAAATCCACTAAATTTTTAATCAATTCGGCTTGATTTAACGAATTAACAACCAAAATTACATTTTTAATTTTTTTTAAACTTGGTAAAGTAACGCTTGGGAGATAACCAAGAATAATAATGTCTTTTTTTATATTAAAGTTTCTTAAAATTTTTGCCTCCATTAAACTATCAACTATAAAATGGGAAACCTCCTCGTTCTTGTCTAATAATTGACTAATTTCTTTAAGACCGTGTCCATAAGCATTGCTTTTCAATACGACGGCTAAATAAGGAATTTTAAAATGTCGTTTAAAAAACGCTATATTTTTTCTTAATCTGTCGGCATCAATTTCTAATCGCAAAAGGTTATAATCAAGGGGACGGATAAAAAATCTATCTTTGATATTTCTTAAAAAATTCAAAAGACGCATATTTAATTTTATTATAATTCTTTCTTTTAAAAAATAAATTAAAAACAAAACTCGGCTTCATCCCAAAGCCGAGTTTTATTTTTCTAAAATTACCTTTATTGAAATAATTGCATTCTCATTTGTTCGCGCAATTCTTTTATTCTTTCCTGCAAACTTTTAATCTGATTTTTAATTTCTTCTTTTAATCCATTTTGCGGTTTGATATTTTCTATGTCTAAGTCTAATTTTTTATTAAAGAACAAACGGCCGTCATTCCCCACAATTATCTGTTCGGCAATCGATTGATTATTTGTCTTATCCCACTCTCCTCTTACAATTGCTCTTTCGCCATCTTTTAAATCACTAAAACTGATTATTGTAGAAGTACTTTGGGGGCAATTTACCGGTGGATAAATCATAATGCATGCCACGCTTTCTACTCGAATAATCTTTGTATCATTATTCACTACTATCTTAATATTTCCGCTTTTTTCGGTGATTAAAAGAAAAGTGTTGTTTTCTGGATTTTGAATAACTCCGCCAAAAACAGTTATGTGCTTTTGGAGGGAAATATTTCTAACGGTTTGGGCATGAATTAAATGCAAATCATCCTGATTTAAAAATCCGTAGATATTAACGATATCTCCTACTGAAAAATCATCCAATTCAGCCCCTGTCCATTGATAACGTAAAATTTTTGCCTTGCTTACATCAACATTATAATCAATACCAAAAATTTTGATGGTTAAATAATTGTTAGTCACCGTTGTTACTTCGGCGGCCTTAATAAGAATTTCCATTTCGCCCTTATTTTCAACATTTGGGCAGCCACCAACTATTTTACAGATAAATCTTCCTTTAATTTCATTAATACTTAATGATTGTCTTAAATCTTTCGCGTCAATATTTTTAATGTTGGGCAGAATAAGTTGAGGGATTGGATTAATAGTTGCGATAATTGTAGGACTAGGGGTTGTTGGAGATGAAGTCGGGGTCGGTGTCTCCGAAGATTGCTGAGCTTGAATAATTCCTATGCCGGCTGTTAAAAAACCAATTAAAATAAAGGTTATTATTCTATTTTTCATATTCAACTACAAGACTTAGCCGACTTTTTGTTGTTTTATTTTATATTATTATAACCACAAATAAAAAATTGACAAGCCATTTTCTTATTGTCAGTTAATTTAAAATATGTTATAATTTAGTATATCGCCTCTTCAGCTTACTTTTATGAACAATCCAGCCATTCGAAAACTATTTTATTATTTTATCCCCCATTTTGAAAATCAATTTCAGCCCTATTTTCTTCGGCCCAAAATTATTATTTTAATCTTTGTTAGCATTATTGCTTTGGAAAATTTATTTTTTATAACCGGTTATTATCTCATCCCCTCCTCCAATTTTTTGGCTAATTTAATAAGCCAAAGCATTGTGAATTTAACCAATGTCAATCGCTTAAATTCTTCTCTTTCCCAATTGAAAATTAATCCGCTTCTTTCTCAGGCAGCTCAATTAAAAGCGAACGACATGGCTCAAAAAGGATACTTTAGTCATAATTCACCCGAGAATATCACTCCTTGGGATTGGTTTAAAAAGGTTGGCTATGATTATTTATATGCCGGTGAAAATCTAGCTATTAATTTTACTGATTCCGAAGAAGTTGTTAATGCTTGGTTAAATTCTGAATCTCATCGACAAAACATCTTGAATCCTAATTTTACAGAAATCGGCATTGGCATCGCTAAAGGAAATTACCAAAATCAACCAGCAATTTTTATTGTTCAGATGTTTGGCACACCCAAAAAAATTGCTCCTCTATCCTCTTCCAAATTAGAAACAACCCCATCAAAACAAATACCAACTGAAAATATCGCTTCTAAATCACCAGCGATTCCAACGCCCCAATTTACTCCCATTTCTCAAACTCAACCAACCCCCTCAAAAATAATGGCATTAAATCCAACGCTGGAAGCCTCTTTAACGCAAGTGGAGTATAAGACATTAGTTTATTCCTTCCTGCAAAAAATAATTAGCAACCCAAAAGCAACAATTAATAAAATCTTGATGATTCTAGCAATAATAATACTCTTGGCTTTAATTCTTAAAATTTTTATTCGCATCAAAATTCAATACCCTCTTCTTATTGCTAATGGAATATTAGTTTTAATTGTTATTTTTTCTGCTTCTTGGATTAACAATTTTCTTTTTAATGTTTGGTCTAATATTATTTAATTTATTAATACTTTCCTGATAAAATAATATTTACTTGTTTCAATTAATACTAAATTTAAGAAACCAAAATTCAATAAAATAACCCATTCAATTAAATTTAACGGCTCTGTTTTTAAAAGCCAATTAAAAATGGGCATATAAATTGCCGCTATCAATCCTAAAAATCCAAATATAATGGCAAAATTTAAATGTTTATTATTAAATGGGTTATATTGCCAAATATTTTTGCGTAAGTTTTTGCAGCTAAAAACAAAAAAGAATGAATCAATTGCTAAACCAACAAACATTATTGTTCTGATTCTTTCAATTGGATAATCAATTTTGACCAAATAATAGAAGAGTAAGAAGAGTATAAGATTTGTTAACATTCCGACTACAAAGACGATGAACCTTATTTCTTTGTTTAACAATGGCAATCTGGAATCCTCTGGTTTTCGTTCCATAATTTTTTCTTCTTTTGGCTCAAGCGCCAATGACAAAGATGGTGGCGTAGATTCAATAAAGTTTTTCCATAAAATTTGGCCGGATAAAACAGGTAGTGGAAAACCAAAAACAACCGACAACCCAACTAAAATCAATTCCGTAAATCCACCAGTCAATAAATAAGTAATGGTTTTTCGGATATTATCAATAATGTGACGCCCTTCTTCGACAGCTAAAACAATAATGGAAAAGCTGTTATCTAACAAAATAAGGTCGGCTGCTTCTTTAGCAATATCAGTTCCCGAACCTAAAACAACGCCGATATCGGATTTTTTTAAAGCCGGCGCATCATTTACACCATCTCCCGTCATTGCTACGACTTCTTCTTTTTTCTGTAAAGCTTCTATTATTTTTAATTTTTGTAACGGTTCAACGCGAGCATATAAATTAATTTGATTAATTTTTTTAATAAAATCTTCTTCGCTAATTTGCATCAGTTCTTTGCCTTCGATAATTTCGGAAGGTTTAATTTCTAATCCTATTTCCTTAGCCACCGAAAGAGCTGTGTTTTTGTGGTCGCCTGTTACCAAAACAACTCTCATTCCAGCTGATTTACATTTTTGAATGGCATCGATTACGTCTTCTCTAATAGGGTCTTTTAATGCTATTACGCCTAAAAACACTCCATTTTCTAATAACTTTTCTTTAAAATATTTTTCTGAATTTTCACTTTGTATTTCTTTTTCTCTTTCACTATAATCTTTACTACTTAAATCGCAATAAGCAACTCCAATCAATCTCAAACCCTCAAGCGTTAGATCTTCAATTAATTTTAGCATCTTATTTCTTTCCTCTTCGGTCATTTTTTTAATTTGTCCATCATAAAATAAATAGGGTGATAATTCTAAAAGTCTTTCTGGAGCGCCCAAAAAACTAATCATTAATTCTTGTTTATCAAATTGATTGATAACCGCTGAATATTTATAATCCGAACTAAAAACTAATTCATCTAAACGAGGGTGTTTGTTTTCTAATTCATGTTTTTTAATGCCTACTTCATAGCCCAGCTCAACAATGGCTTTTTCAACAGGTCGACCTTTTATTGACCATTGACGCATTGGGTCTTCCGGATTTTCAACAAAAGAATCACATGCTAAAATAGCAGTTTTTAATACAGCCAATTCAGATGCTTGACCATTAATTTTTAAAAAATTGTGTTTTTTTAAATTCTCTCCAAATAGACTTCTCGTTGCCGTATAAATACCGGCTACTTGCATTAAGGCCTTGGTTAAAGTACCTGTTTTATCGGTACAAATAACAGAAGTTGAACCTAAAACTTCAGCGGCAATAATATTTTTTACCAAACCGCGCCTCTTTAAAATTTCTCTCATTCCCAAAACAAAAATTACTGTCACTGCTAAAGGCAAACCCTCAGGAATAGCAGCAACAGCAGTTGCTACAGAAACAGTTAAAATTTCAATGAAGCTCCGACCTGTTAATAAACCAAAAACAAAAATACAAAAAACAAACAACGTAATAAAAAAGGTTAAAAATTTACTAAATTGTTCTACTTTCTTTTGGAAAGGTGTTTTGTCTTTTTTAATTTCCTGCAAGACAACTCCAAGTTTTCCAAACTCAGCCTCCTGCCCCGTTGCCACAACAATCATTGCCCCTGTCCCTCCTTCAACTAATGTACCACGATAAGCCATGTTATCTCTATCCGCTAAAGGTGTTTCTATTGGTAAAATTTCTGAGGTGGCGGTTTTTGACAACCATTCACCGGTTAAAATTGATTCATTAATTTTTAAATTATTAACTTCTATTAAACGACCATCAGCGGAAACCAATTGACCAGACTCTAAAATAACAATATCGCCCGGTACCAACTCTTCGGCATCAACTTCTTTAATTAATCCATCCCGCTTTACTTTGGCAGTCGTTTTTAGATAGCTCTGCAGCTGTTTAAAAATTTGGTTAGTTTTTTGTTCCTGGAAAAACCCTATAAAAGCATTGATGATGATTATTCCGAAAATAACAATACTATCAGTAAAATCTTTTAAAATTAAAGTGATGATGCCGCCGATTAACAAAATATAAATCAGCGGACTTTTAAATTGTTTAAAAAATAATTTTACTATGGATGACTTTTTAACTTCTATTAATTTATTCGGTCCGTATATTTTTTTTCTTTCTTGAACCTCCTTGTTTGTTAGCCCCTCAGCGTTTATCTTTAAAATTTCAAAAACCTCCTCTTTGTTTAAAGCGTGCCAATTTTTGTTTTTTTCTTTCATAACACAAAAAGTCTTTGTATTTGTTCGACATTTTTAATTATACCAGATTATTCCAATAATTTTTAGCAAAAAGGCTTTTAAATATTAAATAAACAGGCATTTGAGATGCCTGCTTATTTTAATTTAAATGTTATGGTGACCGTGAAAACAACTCCGCGTGGTCGACCATTGATAATCATCGGCTCATAAATCCATTGTTTGACGGCATCAATGGCCGCCTGATCGAGTAAAGGAATTGACCTGAGCACTTTAACCGATTGAACACGTCCATAGACATCTGTAACTGCTTCTAAAATAACAATGCCTTCAACCCGTGCCTGACGGGCAATTTCTGGATAAACCGGCTCTACTTTTCTTATTAATTTTGGCTGTTTTATCTCGCCAATTGCTCTGACTGGTTCCTCAACTTCACCGACAACTCCGCCAATAACTCCACCGACTACGCCGCCGAGCACTCCACCGATAACGCCGCCTTCAACGCCGCCTTCGACTCCACCTTCAATACCGATATCAGATATTCTCTCTTGACCAATTTGCTCCGGAATTTCAATCGGCGCCACCAACTTTCCTGGTTCAATAGAAGGAGCTGCTTGAACAGCTTTTATGGTTCTACTAGTTGTTGTTCTTTTTTTAGCTGGCGGTGGCGGAGGCGGAGGGGGTGGCGGTGGCGGCGCTAAAAAAGCACTGTAAACTTCTACCTTGGGCAAATTCTGGTCTGTTATTAAAAGTGGGGCAATAATTGCAGCTGCAACAAAAATAATATGGAGAATTAAGGCAATTGGAAAAGCAATGGCTTTTCTCCTTAATCCTCTTTCTGGATGAAAAAATGAGTCTTTAAAAATAAATTTTGGTTGTTTGTTCACTGGCCTCACCTCCTTTTTTAAAGATTTTTAAACTTCCAACTAATAAGATACCTCATTAAATATAAATTGTCAATAACGGCTCCATCGGCGTTTTTAATAGAAAAATTTTCAAACGTCATTTTCTATTATTCGCCAAAATCACAAAATAAATAAAGGATAATGCTTTTTTATTGTCTATTAAATAACTTTCTCAATTCAATTTTTGCTTGTTCTAAAATTTTGTGCCGTTCTGGTTTTAATTTTTTTCCGGCGCGATTAATATAAAAATTCAGCATTGACATTGCTGACTGAAACGGCGTTCTTTTTCTTCTTAAACTTTCTTCCGCTGATTTCTTTAAAGAAAGAGCAATTTTCCGAGGGTCGCTCCAAGTAAACACTCCTTCTTCCAAATCAAGAGCGAAACTATGTCTAGCAACGAAAGCGGACCAATTTTTTACTTTTTTTCGAATTAAAAATTTTCCTCGAACCATAAAATTTATTTACTAAAAACCTAAATTTTATTTTTGTTTTAATAAAAATGCGCTACAGTAAATTTATTATAGCATAAAATTAATCACCATCTATTTAATTTTCAAATACTAAATTTAATATTTTATCTGATTTAAATCATTTTTAAAATCTTTAGCAATGAGCAGAAATCCGCCAATTAGCAGTATGGAATTAAAAAATTCCCAAATATAAGCTATTGAATAACCGGCCACCGGCAAAAACCAAAATTGCGGTGGTACATTTAACATAACGGCGTAGTTGAAATAATTAACAGCAGCACCCAAAAAATTATTCAAAAATAAACTAAATAAACCGATTTTTTGTATTTTGGTTAATGACATATCTTTACCAAAAAATGTTCGTAAAAGCAACAAGAAAATAACCACTCTGGCTGGGAAAACAAAAACATAATAAAGTGTTTTTACTGGCATATAATTCACAAACAAACCTTTATAAGAAAAAAAGTAATATGCCGCTGAGATTAAAGCAACGATTGCCCAGCTACAAAAAAAGATATTAATTCTTTTTTTACATAATTGAGGGCATAAATATTGCAATGCCAAAATAATAAATATGAGCGCTATAATATAAAACGGCAAAAAAACAGCAAAAAATAAATAAAAATTTTCAATAACAAAAGAAAATCCAATTAAATTTAAAGCAAAAGGTAATCTTATCCAATAAATAAAAAATAGCGCCAAGGAAGCAAACAATAAAAATTTATTTTGTCGTTGATTTTTGAGATATTTAATAAATAAAGAAAGCTGCAAAAATTAAATCTAATAAAAATGCTAAAATAGAAAGAATAAATAAAAATGGTTTAATGTTAAAGATTAACAATGAAGGAGTTTGTAGTATCATTTATATATAATCGGGGATACTGTTTGTTTAGGACGATTACTATTCGATCTAAACAATTTGAGCATCCAGACCACCAACTTTATTTTATCGCTTCCTTCGTTTATTATCTATTATAATACATTATTTGAAAATCAATCAAAGTTATCCACAGGATAAATCTTTAATTCTGATTGACCGGGTGTTTTTTAAAAAATTTTAACTTTGTAGCTTCGCTCGCCAAGAAATACAAAATAACCAGGAATACTACTAAAATTATATTCGTCATTGTTGGCTTTTGAAAATGCAGAATATCCATTCCAAAATTAGCAAAAGGCAAAGCGATAGTTATTAATAAAGCCGCTCCTCCTAGAACAATCAAAGGATAAGAAGGTCTGATGGCCTGATAAAATTTTTTGGCGGTCCGAATACAAAATATTAAAACTAATTCGGTTAAAATACTTTCAACAAACCACAAAGTTTGCAGATTTTTTTCGCCTGAATGGAAAAAAATACCAAAAAAGATAAAGTCAAAAATTGTGCTAATTAAAGCCAACCTAAAAATTAAAGGCAGTATCTGGTTCATTTGGTAATTTTTTGGCCTCTTTAATTCTTCGGCATCAACCTTATCAGTAGCAACAGCAATCATTGGAAAATCGGATAATAAATTAACTAACAAAATTTGGATAGGAAGCATCGGCAGAAAGGGAACAAAAAGAGAAATGATGGCAATAGAATAAAAGTTACCAAAATTGGAAGCGAGAGTGGTTTTAATATATTTATTCAGATTAGCAAAAATTTTTCTTCCATTTTCGATTCCTTCAATAATTACCTTTAAATCATTTTCCAAAAGAATAATATCAGCTACTTCACGAGAAATATCAGCTGCTGTATTAACAGCAATCGCCACATTGGCAATTTTTAATGCTGGCGCATCATTAATTCCTTCTCCCAAAAAACCAACCTCATACTTCTTTTGTAAACTCTCAATGATTTTGTATTTCATCTCCGGCGAAATTCTCGCAAAAACATTTATTTCTTCGCATTTTTTAGCAAATTCTTCTTCGGATAATTGCTCTAATTCCTTGCCAGCGATTACTTCATTGAATGATTTAATTAAACCTATTTGATGTCCGATATATCCCGCTACTTCCCTACTATCACCGGTAATTAACTTCACACGTACGCCTAATTTCTTAGCTGTTTGAATTGTTTTTTTTGCTGTTTTCTTTAATGGATCAACAAAAACCAAAAGACCTAAAAGAATTAAGTTATTTTCTAAATCTGTGATATTTTTAATATCTTCATCGCTTTTTAATTCCCGATAAGCAAGCGCTAAAATTCTTTTTCCTTGCATTCCACATTCTTTCATTTTTTCCTGAATTTCCAATAAAGAAAAATTGCCCTCAATTTTAACGGTTTTTTCAAAAATTTTTTCCGGCGCACCCTTAACAATCAACAACTTCTTATTTTCACTATTTTCTACTATTGTGGAATTGATTAATCGCGTTAAATCGAAGGGGTTTTCTGCTTTTAATTTAAAACTCTCAATGTTTTCCAAAAATTGCTTATCAACTTTTTCCAAAATAGCTTTATCAAATGAATTATCGATAATTTTTGTTTTAAGATAGTCGGTCGAAAGAACGGAATAAAAAAGAATCTTCTCTTTATCTCCAGCAATAATTTCTTCTAAAAACATTTTATTTTCAGTTAAAGTGCCGGTTTTATCCGAGCAAAGAATTTTAATATTTCCCAGCGCTTCAATAGCAGCTAAGCGCTTTACGACTACTTTTTTCTTTGCTAATTTAATAGCCCCTTGAGACAAAGAAAAAACCACAACCGTCGGCAAAGCTTCGGGTAAAATACTAACGATCAAAGCAACACAAAAAATAAGGTAATCCAAAATATTTTCTCGATTTGTTAATAAGCGCAAGAAAAAAACAGAAACAATAAAAATAAGGACCATTTTAAAAATTAACTTGGAAAAATCTATCAATTCCTTTTCATAAACACTCTTTTTTTCAATAGTCGTCACCAATTTTGAGATTTTACCAATAACCGAATTTTTAATGTTGTTTATCACTACTGCCTTTGCTTCGCCATTTATGATAGTTGTTCCGGAAAAAAGAATATTTTCTGCTTCAAAAATTTGTTTAGTCGGTTGTATTAAAGAATTTTTATGTTTGGATATGCTTTTCGATTCACCGGTTAAAATATTTTCATCAACGAGTAAATTTTTTGCTTCAATAATTCTTGCATCAGCTGAAATAATATCTCCTGCTTTTAATTCAATAATATCACCCGGCACCAAATATTTTTTATTTATTATTAACAATTCTCCGTTTCTCATCACTCTTACTATTTCGGGCAAAAAAGTTTTTAAAATTTGCATTGTTTTTTCAGCTCGATATTCTTGAATAAAACTAAGAACAACATTGATAAAAATGAAAAATAAAATACACAAAGCATCAATTACTTCACCAATAACAAAAGCGATAAAACCGGCAATCAACAAAAGATAAACAAACGATGATTTAAATTGAGAAAATAAAATTTCAAACCATTCTCGTTTTTTTGAGGGTATTTCATTAAAACCAAATTGTAATAAGCGCGCTTCGGCTTCTTTATTGCTTAAACCACTCAGGGAGGTTTTTAATTCTTTTAAAGTATCTTCAATGCTTTTTGTAGTAAACTCACTAAATTCAAGTTTTATCGGCTTCATATTGCTCTCCAAGTTAGTTTATTGATGTTTATATAAACCAATTAAATAACTTTCTCCCAAAACATTATTTTTCATCGCCGCTAACACTTCAGAAAGCAAACTCCCCTCAGCTAAATCCAATTCTTTATTTAAGGCGTAAAGTTTAAAATAATAACGGTGGATGCCATAAGGCGGACAGGGCCCGCCATAACCAATTTTTCCAAAATCATTTTTCCCCAATTTAGCTCCTAGCGGCACTGAATTTTCTTCAATCAACTTTGTTTCTGGCGGAATATTGAAAACAAGCCAATGTAAAAAAGTACTGCTCGGCGCATCGGGATCATCAACAATTAAAACTAAACTCTTTGTTCCTTCGGGAACATCTTCAAAATAAAGCGGCGGATTAATATTATCGCTGTCGCAGGTATAACGCGCTGGAATTGTTTCATTGTTTTGAAAAGCCGGACTTGAAATTTTCATATTTGTTTGATTAATAAAATAATCGCTCTTTGGTTTGGGTTTATTGATATTAATCAGCAAAAAAATAACAAACATCACCACCAAAATAAATGGCATAATTAACCATTTCTTTCCCATAAATAATTTTATAAATTATAAGATTATCCCGCTTGCTTTTCTTTCGCCCCCTCAAATCTTCTCCACGCTTCAGCCACGCTCGGTTCTAATACATCTAATTCTTTCAGAATTCGATCTTTAATTTCTGAAGTGGCAATTTCATCTTTTTGGGTTGCCATTTCAATAATAATAGCAGTCACTCGATTTACTAAGCTTTCAATTTTCTCATCCGTTAAATTTGCTTCACTCGCTGCCGCTCTAATTGCTGCTTCTATTTTCATCGGATCAAAAGGCTCTTTTTCACCAGATTTTTTTATAACAAAATTAGCCATCTTAGATTTATTAACCCGACCTTTTCCTTATTATAATTATAGCATTTATAAAAATATAGCCAAAATTAAGTAATATCGATATTTTAAATCTTGCTTCATTTAATTTATATAAAAAATTATATTTATTTATTACTCGGTACTAACTTTTTTGTTTTTTCTAAAAACAAAAATGAAACAGCCGCAATTAAGGCCAGAGTAGAACCGAAAACAAAAGGCGCTCTAACACCAATATAAACCCACAACAAACCAGCCCACCAGGAAGCAAAAAATGCACATAAACCAATACTCGTTTGATAAATTCCAAACGCTGTACCACTTTGCTCTGATGGTACTAAGTTAGAGATATAAGCCTTCCCCACTCCTTCATTTAATGCCATAAAAATTCCGTATAAAGGAAAAAGCAACCAAATATAAAAAGAACGATTAATTAATCCAAATAACAAATAAACAACACCAAACCATAAAAAACTAATAAACAAAATTTTTCTTTGGCCAATTTTATCACTCAAAATTCCTGCTGGATAAGAAAAAAGGGCGTAAAAAATATTAAAAAGAGTGTAAGCAAAAATCACCAAAATAACCGACAAACCAAAACTGCGCGCACGCAAAACCAAAAAAGCCTCGGAACTATTACCGAGCGCGAAAATAATACTAATAATCAAGAATATTTTAAAAGATGGGCTGAGATTGCGCCAATGAATTTTTTTTAATATCAAACCATTTGAATGGTTATTTTTTGTCTCTTTAACAAACAAAACAAGAATGATTATACCAGCAATAGCGGGAATAACCGCTAAAAGAAAAACGGAACGAAAATTATTATTAAAAATAGTTAACAATAATAATGCGAGAATGGGACCAAAAACCGCCCCTAACGTATCCATCATCCGATGAAAACCAAAGGATCTGCCTCTGTTTTCAACTTCAGAACTTTCGGTAATTAAAGCATCGCGAGCTGAAGTGCGTGTGCCTTTCCCAAATTTATCTAAAAATCGCGCAAACAAAACCAAAGGCCAAACGACTGCTAAACTTAAAAGAAATTTTCCCAAAGTAGATAATGAATAACCAACCACAACAAAAATTTTCCTTTTTTTAAACTTATCAGATAACCATCCAGAAATAACTCTTAAAATACTCGAGGTTGAATCGGCAATGCCTTCAATTAAACCAACAATTGCTACTGGCGCTCCCAAAACCGTCGTTAAAAAAATCGGAACCAAAGGCGCAATCATTTCCGAAGCAATATCATTAAAAAAACTCGCCCATCCCATCGTCTTTACATTCCGTGAAATTCGGTTTTTGTTTTCCATATTTAATTATTCTATAAAAAATTAAATCGAATGGCAAATTCGTTAAAATTTCTCGTATTCTAAAACAGAATATTTTTCTTTATAACGAAATCAATTTTTATAAATTATTTTTGAAATTTTATAAG
>Ga0172366_10000415_pt1 | contig 30179 bp, 23 predicted proteins | sample LakKivSesite69cm_FD_114533 | JGI IMG/M metagenome (GOLD analysis project Ga0172366, IMG submission 114533) | Sediment microbial communities from Lake Kivu, Rwanda - Sediment site 69cm | ecosystem: Environmental > Aquatic > Freshwater > Lake > Sediment | place: Rwanda: Western Province, Lake...
GAGTTCGATCTTCACGTTGCAGAGATCGGCCACCCGGAGCGTATTCGCGAGCGCGTCCAGCATGTCGGGAAAGAACGAGACCATGTCCTCGGTGGAGACGAGGCTGTAATTGCCCTCGATCATAGACATGCGGTCGGTCTGGTCGAGCGTGGAGTTCGTCTGCACGCAGAGGAGCGCATCCTGTGCCTCCGCGTCGTCGAGGCAGGCGTAGTGGCTGTCGTTCGTGGCGACGAGGGGGACGCCGAACTCCTCGGCAAGCTCGCGCAGACGGTTGTTGACCTTTTCCTGGTTTTCAAGGTCCGGGTGGTGCTGAATTTCGAGGAAGAAGTGGTCATTCCCGAAGTGCGAGCGATACCTCCGCACGAGTTCGCGGGCGCGGTCCATGTTGCCCTCGATCACGGCGCGGGGAATCTCTCCCGAAAGGCAGCCGCTCAGGCAAATAAGGCCCTCACCGTACGTGTGCAGCAGGTCGTGGTCCACGCGGGGGTAGTAGTAGTACCCCTCGATGTGCGCCTTCGAGACAAGCTGCATGAGGTTCCTGTAGCCCTCGTCGTTCCGGGCGAGCAGGACAAGGTGATACGAGCGCCGGTCCTTCTGCGGGTCCTTGTCGGTATGCCCCCGCGCCGAAAGGTACACCTCGCAGCCGAGGATCGGCTTGATCTTGGCCTCCAGCGCAGCCTCATAGAACTCCACAATGCCGTACATCGCCCCGTGATCGGTGAGCGCAAGCGCCGTATGCCCCAGTTCGACCGCCCGCTCGACGAGCTTTTTCGGCTGCGATACCCCGTCAAGCAGGCTGTAGGACGAATGGGTGTGCAGGTGCACGAAATCGGATGCGATCAATGGTGTGCTCCTCTGAACTCGTGTAGCCCCTACTGGCCGCCCTCCGACTGAAGTCGGGGGCTACGCAAAGCGAAGTCACCTGAAGGTGACTCTATCTACCTGCAATGGAACGCGATGCAGTCGGCTTCAGCCGACTTTGCTCTCGGTAGCCCGCGACTTCAGTCGGAGGGCGACGAAGAAACTCGACAGGACTCTCGAAACCCCAGTTAGGTAGTCAGTTCCTGCCAGCGACTGCTGACAAAGTGGCTGAGTCCGTTGAGTTTTTCCAGCGCGAGCTCAGCTTGTGGCTCCGTGATTCCCACAGCCGTTCCGTGGGCGGCGCTATCACGCCAGTAGTTGAGTACGTCGAGGTACGCACGTATCCGGTCTCGCATATCTGGTTTCTGCGATCCGAGTATCCGATCCTCAATCCTCTTCCTACCTCCTGCACCTCGGTACTCCTCCAAGACCTTGTCCTTATCGCCGACCTTGATAAACGCAATTGACAGTAGGACAGATTCCGCCGCTGCGCCACACATGGCACAGCAAGCTAGGAAAAGGTTAGCATTGAAGCACCGTACGGCCTCCGCACTCCGCTCCACAAATGCATCGCCAAAACGGTTTCGAAAGCCTTCGAACACCTTGATGGCGCTACCAGCAGCAAATGGGACGAAGAGGTAGTCCTTACCTCTGGTCTTCGCCCATTCGATCCCATGAGGTGTAACAGCATAGGAGATAGGATGCTTCCTGAGGTAATTGCCCCGCAATGTGCCCGCGCTTATCGTGTTGAGAATCAGAGGACGAAGTATGCCACGGCGACATAGGTCCCACGCAGCTAAAAATGCTACCTCATGCGCGTCCGCGTTGAAATCCGACTCATTTTGCACCCCAGCAACATGACTGACTATCGAGGGTACATGCACCTCTACATACGACCCGCGTCTGGTTTGGGTCTCACTTACTATGCTGTCGACGATTGCAGCAATGAAATCGTCTTCTGTGAAACGCTCTTGCATGTGTACTCTCCACTCCCACGTTGCCTGATCTGACATAGCAATCGTCGGCGGTTTGTCCGTTCAATTGGTGAGGAGACTCTCCGTAGCGGCATACACGAGCACATTTGTATCAACAAACAGCTTCCTACCGCCCATCATCGCCGTGCATGTCCTCGCGTCGCAACGACAAACCTTCTGGCCACGGACCGACGCTGTATTTCGGCAATTTAAGCCGACGACGAGCCGCCTTCCGCTCGGTCACTTCCTCAATAACGAGCACAACCTTATGCTCACCCGGTTTGACCTCCGGAGGCAACTGGATCGTGACTGTTCGCTCCGGCGTCACCGTCGCAACAGTCTCAATGGTCCTCATCGTATACCTCTTTTCTTTGCGCCCTTGCGCTGTGTCCTTTTTGCGGACGAAGCGTGAGGCTCTTCAAAACGTCGTCTCCAGCCTCACGTGCACTTTTCCCTGGCCAAAGCTGTCGTGCCTGCCCCAGCCGAAGTCAATTCCGAGCACCCCCGCCGCCGTCCGTGCGCGCACGCCGACGCCATACCCCACCGGCCAGGCGGTGGTGCTCACCGTCTCCTGCGTGTCGGGGTCGGTCCTCCGGGAGCGCACCGCTCCCACGTCCACGAACGCGAACAGCCGCGACGCCGCACCGATGCGGTACCGCCACTCGTGGTTGCCCCAGACCGCCCGGTCGCCGAGGAATTGCTCCTGCCGGTAGCCTCGCACCGAAAGCGCGCCGCCCAGGCGGAGTTGATCCGCCGCCGAGAACGACGTGCGGCGCGCCGTGCTCGTGACCTGTGCGCCGTGCCATCCGAGCGCGAGCACGAACGCTCGTCCGAACGGGAAGTAGTGCTCCAGATCGAGCCGGACGGTGGACACCTTCTCCTGTGCGGGCCAGGAATCCGGGCCGACGAGCGCGACGAAGTCGGCGTCGTTCACCCGATTGCGGCGCAGGACGTAGCTCCAGTCGAGATGATACCGAAGCCCACGCGCCGGGTTCTGCGGCACGTCACGAGTATCGTAATCGGCGATCCCGCGCAGGATGACCCCGCGATGGCGCGGTCCGCCGAGAAGGGGCAGAGAATCAGACCGGACGACCTCCCGACCGACGCTCGCGCTCATCGTGAGATCGGGTACAATCTCGCCGCCGAACGCCATCTCGATCCGTTCGAGCGCGTATCCGGTGCGCTGTTCGATGCCGACCCGACCCTCGGCGTCCACCGGATAGCCCGCCACCCACGGCTCGCGATACGCCAGGTCGAGCGTCGTCGTGCCTGGCTGCGGACGGTTCCACCTGACGCTGAGGAGCCGACCCGTGCCCCAGAGATTGCCGAGCGCGAGGTCTGCAAGCCCGGTGAACTGACCTCGTTCGCCCGCGCTGCCGGGCTGATAACCCACCACGCCCTCGAAGCGATTCGGGCGTCCCTCGGAAACGGCGATCACGAGGTCGGCAAGGCCCGCCGACGAATCGCGCCAGACAAGCCCCGGCTCGCTCACCGTCTCGAAGTAGCCCATGCGCTCAAGCCGCCGCTTCCAGCGCTCCACCTCGCGCTGGTTGTACGCGCTCCCAACGGGCTGCCGAAGCTCGCGTGCGATCACCTCCGTGCGCGTCACGGTGTTTCCGGTCGGGCTGACCCCAGCAATCCTCACGAGCGGCCCCGGTCGGAGCTTCATCTCCAAGAGGATATGACCGGTTTCCGGCTCGCGTGCGGCGGCAAGCTCGACCTCGGCGAAGGGATGCCCGCGCTCCGCCTGCGTGCGCAGCAACCCGGTGATCCGGTCCGGCACGTCGGCAGGGCTGTTCAGCGCGGAAGAGAGGCTATCTTCTGCGATGACGACATGCGGCCCTTCATGGACCTCGATCCGCCGCACCGAACCCCCGTCGGCTGCGCGGCCTGAGGAGTCGGAGATGACCGCCGACCAGTAGCCCGCAAGGGCATATTCCCGCGCCACGCGGCGCATCCCGTCGGAGCCGACGACCCACGAGCGCACGCGCTCCGGCGCGAACCTCCGCGCGCCGGAGATGACCACGCGCACGGAATCGTCCCTCGCCGCGCTCTCACCGGGAACCGCAATGGCGTCCCTCGCCCCCCAGCAGACCATGACGACGCCGAAGCGCACGACCTTCACCCACCAGCGCACACCGCACCTTCCCCAAGACGAGTCATTCACAATATAGGAGGTGGTACCCCACGCGAAAAAGCTGACCGAAAGCCTGTGCAAATGTTCATATTGGACGTGGGAATCGCCTCGTGCCGTCTTATCTTGCCTTTTAACCCATTTTGCCCTGGTGAAACGCCGCGTCGGGGCAGGCGAAAATTTCTGCCCCACCCGCGTCAAAAACTGCGAACACCGGAAGCGACTTCGCACACGGAGGCGGAACGATGGAGGACGCCTGGTATCGGAGGGCGTATCGGCGGAATGTGGTTGACATGCACATCCCCGACTGGGACGAACGCTTTCTCTCAGAGTTCGACGCCGACGCGTACGTGGAGATGCTCGCGAGGGCGCAGGTGCAGTCGGCGGTGGTGTATGCCCACTCACACGTCGGCCTCTGCACGTACCCCACGAAGGTGGGCCGGATGCACCGGGGTCTGAAGGGGCAGAACATCCTCGCGGAGGTGATCGAGCGGTGTCATCGGCGCGGCATCAGCGTCGTGGTGTATGTGAGCCTCATCTACGACCGTTGGGCGGACGAGGCACATCCCGATTGGCGCATCGTCAAGGCAAACGGCGCGTTCGCCTCGGAAGGCAGCCGACATGGCCTCCTCTGCCCCAATTCGCCGTACCGCGAGTACGTCGTCGCGCTCACCGAGGAGCTTTGCGAGCGGTTCGATTTCGAGGGCATCCGCTTCGACATGACGTTCTGGCCGTGCGTATGCTATTGCCGCTATTGCCGGAAGCGGTTCGATGAGGAGGTCGGCGGGGAACTGCCGCGCCTCGTCAACTGGGAAGAGCCTCGCTGGGTGGGCTTCCAGCACAAGCGCGAAGAGTGGCTCGCGGAGTTCGCCTCGCTTGCGACCTCGACCGTCAAGCGCCTCAAGCCTTGCGCGAGCGTGGAGCACCAGGCTTCCACCTACATCCTGCACTGGGGCTTCGGAGTGACCGAGAAGCTCGTGCCGCACAACGACTTCCTGCAAGGCGATTTCTACGGCGATGCGTTGCAGGGGTCGTTCGTGCGCAAATTCCTCTACAACCTCAGCCCGAATCTCCCGTACGGCTTCGAGACGAGCATCTGCGTCGAGCTTGCCAACCACACCACGATGAAATCTCAGGAGCTCCTCATCGCCAAGGCATGTGCGGCGGTCGCCGACGGCGGGGCGTTCGTCTTCATTGACGCCATTGACCCGGTGGGGACGCTCAACCCCGCCGTCTACGAGCGGATGGGCGCGGTTTTCGAGGAGACGAAGCGGTACGACCCCTACCGGGGCGGGGAGATGTGCCAGGACGTGGCCGTCTACTTCAGCATGGCGAGCAAGTTCGACCTCGCCGAGAATGGCAAAGCGGTGGATTCTGGGTTTTCCCATCGCGTTCCCCATCAGCACGCCGCCGTGAGCGCGTGCAAGTCGCTCATCACCCACCACATCCCGTACGGAGTCATCACGAAGAAAGACCTCCGCGACCTCGCCCGGCATCAGCTACTCGTGCTGCCTGAGGTGCTCGTGATAGACGAAGAGGAAGCGACGGCGATCCGCGAGTGGGTGCATGGCGGCGGGTCGCTCTATGCGAGCAGGCACACGTCGTTGATCGCCGAAGAGGGGCGCAGGCGGTCCCATTTCCTGCTCGCCGACGTGTTCGGCGTCTCGTATTGCGGCGAGACCGGAGAATCCGTCACCTACGTCGCGCCCGTCGCCGGGAAGGAATCGCTTTTCGGCGGGCATACGGCCAAGTATCCCGCGTACGTGGGGTCCTCGCAAGTGCTTGTGACGCCGAGAGATGGGGCTGAAGTGCTGGGCACGATCACGCTGCCGTACACCGATCCGGCGGACCCGACCCGGTTTTCCTCCATCCACAGCAACCCTCCGGGGAGGCCGACGACGCGACCGGCGGTAGTGCTCAATCGCTTCGGCAAAGGGGCTGCAATCTACGCGGCAGGCGACCTAGAGAGCAGCCCTGAGCATCGGGAGACCTTCGTCCGGCTGCTCGGCCTGATCGCCCGGCCGTTCTCGCTCGAAGTTGATGGGCCGAAAGCCGTCGAGGCGACGCTCTTCCACCAGCCGGACCGGGGGCGGTTCATCGTCAACCTGCTCAATTTCCAGTCGGAGCTGCCGAATATCCCGGTGGACGGCATAAGGGTGCGCCTTCGCCTGGACGGACGGCAGGTGAGGCGCGTGCTCGTAGTGCCTGAGGAGCGCGAATTACCGCACGCCGTTTCGGGCGCGTACGTGGAATTTGCCGCCCCGCGCCTAGAGACATTCCGGATGCTGGCGGTTGACTACCGCACGCCCGGCGCGTGAGGAAGTAGAGGCGAGGCATGCCTCGCCCCTACAAGGTGTTGTTATGACTTACCTTGTATGGGCGATTTGCCTGCTGCTCTTGCATTCATACGGTAGGACATTTCCCACTCGAAGGCGTATAAATGCGGCGCGCTCAGTCCTGCGCGTGAGGGTTCCCCAATTCCCCTTTGTCGGTGTTGTCGAGCGACCGCCGGGTGGCGTACCCGGCATCGAGCGGATGCCATGCGATGATGTCCGGTTCGTCGCGCTGCCAGCAGAGGTAGACGATCTGGCCGTCGCGCACGTGGTAGAAATCTATCAGCCCGCGCTGGAAGTCCGTCAGGACGCAGCCCGCCAGATGGAGCTCGCGCTCCAGATCGCGCCCGTAGCGCACGAGCCGCCGAATCTCCTGAGTCAACCTCCGGACCTGAGGCGCGTCGGGGTGATCGTCGTCCTCCACGTCGTCCCCCCACATGACCTCCAGAAGGCTCAGTTCGTGCCGCGCTTTTTCAAGGGATTCGCTGACGCGGTCGAATTCCCGGAAAATCTCGCGCAGCCGGGGCAACATGGCGCGAGCCTCCTCGACGCTGTACACACGGGGGTTGTTCTCAAGCTCCTCGTACGTCTCGTGCGCCGTGTCGTCCAGATTCCACGACATGAACACGGCCTTCCCGTCCCTCACGTGGAAAACCCCCACGATCCCCGAATCCAGGTCCTTCACGTGACAGCCGAGGCGATCAAGCTCTTCCGCGTTCTTGCGGAACTGCCGGACCTGCCGCCGGTTGGTGAGCTTGTGCTTCCTGTATTCTTCCGCGTCGGGGTTGCTCTCGTTCCGAATTTCGTCGTCCCAGAGCGCTTCCAACACGGCGATCCGCTCCTGTGTTGCGGCGATCTGGTGGCGAAGGCGGCGAAGGCGGTCAACGATCTCTTTGACCCGGGGCAGGAGTGCGTGTGCTTCCTCAACGGTGAGAACTTTGGCGTTCATGGAGCGTCGGTTGTCCCTCGGCCACGCGTGTGCTCACAGTGGGACGTTTCCCTCAATATAACACATCCCCGCCGGTCCAAGAAATTCCTGCCGGGGCGGTATGCGGGCAGGACCACGCTTCTAGTCGGCCCTGGCTCCTTCGAGGCGAGGCTTGGTGGTCCGCGCACGACCGGCGATACTTAAGGAGGCACGGTCGCTTCGCCCTTGCGGGCCGGGGCCGTCGGATGAAACGAACGTAGGACGCGGATGGATCAGCAGGAACTCGAACGTCTTGTCGCTCAGGTGAAGCAGGCGCTCGCCGACCGACGGCAACCGGCTTCTCCGGCACGCGAGGAACCGGACGGCGCGCCGCCTCCGCCTCGCCTCGTGACGGAAGCGGTGGTGATGGCGGCGGCGAAATCCGGCGAGAAGACGATCCTGATTGCGCCGGGAGCCATCGTCACTCCCCTCGCCCACGATGCCCTGCGAAAGTTCGGGATCGCGCTTGCGAGCGTGCTGCCAGGGAAGCCCGCTCCTCAGGCCGCGAGGCAATCTCCTCTATCCGGCGTCCGGCCTGCCGACGGAGGGAGGGTCGCGCTCGGCGTAGTGCCGACCGCACGTGCACTGGAGCAGGTCATCGCGGAGGAGCTTCGTCGTGCCGGTCTCGTGATGCTGCGCGTGCCGTCGCCCGTGCGCGAAGCGGCGCACCTTGCCCGTCAGGTGGCTGGAGCGGTCTCCGGTGGGCAGGCGAACTGGGGCATGGTCGTTGACGAGACGGGCCTTGTCGGGGCGGCGATTGCCAACCGCGTGCCGGGCGTGCTCGCGGCGACGTGTCACGACCCGCTTTCGGCGCGATGGGCGCGTGAACGGCTCGGCGCAAACGTGCTGTGCGTCGCGGCGGAAGCCGTTGCGCCCGCGCTCGTGCGGGAGATCGTTGCGACGTGGATCGCCACACCTGCGAAGACTCCGCCCGACGTTGCGTCTCTCGTGAACGAGTTGGATCGGCGGTGAGCGCGCAATGACCGAGAATGCCCTCGTGGAACGGATCGTCGCGGAAGTCGTTGCCCGGTTGCAGACCCCCTCGCCTCCGACGGCGCACGCAGGAGGAGAGATTGACCTCGCCTCGGTGATTGATCATACGCTGCTCAGGCCTGATGCCACCCCGGACGAGATTGACCGGCTCTGCGACGAAGCGGCGCGGTATGGCTTCGCCGCCGTGTGCGTGCAGCCCTGCTACGCGGGCAGGGCGGTCGAGCGACTCGCGCACCGGCGCGTCGCCGTCGCTTCGGTGGTCGGTTTTCCGCACGGGGCGACGCTCAGCGTGGTCAAACGGGCGGAGGCGGACGCGCTCCTTGCGCTCGGCGTGCGGGAACTCGACATGGTGCTCCCCGTCGGCCTGCTCAAGGCGCGGCAATGGAGCGCAGTCGCCGACGACATCGAAGCGGTGGTGAACGCGGCGCACGGCAGAGCACCTTCCCCCGCGCTCGTGAAAGTCATCATCGAGGCCGGTCTCCTCAGCGACGAGGAGAAGGTGATCGCCTGCACCATCGCGGCGGAATGCGGCGCGGATTTCGTCAAGACATCCACAGGCTTTGCCGGAAGCGGCGCGACGGTCGCCGACGTGGCGCTCATGCGCCAAGTGGTGGGCGATAGGCTCGGCGTCAAGGCGGCAGGCGGCATCCGCACGCGGGAGCAGGCGTTGGCCCTCCTCGCGGCGGGCGCGACGCGCCTCGGCACAAGCGCAGGCCCCTCCCTCGTCTCCCCTCCCTAGAATCGGAACCATGAGCTACCCGACACCAAGTACCCACATTGGAACGAAACGGCATTGACCGTGAGGAAAAGGGATGACCTATGGCCGGAACCCTGGTCCTGGGCCGGGCGGAAACGGTTCTCCCCGATGGGGTAGGACAAGACCTGAGCGGATTCCTTAGCCGCGAAAACCCCAGTCTGGGCCAGCGTGATCCGCTCTACGCTCGTGCGCTCTGGCTTGATGATGGGGAAACGACGCTCGCGTGGGTCTCCGTTGACCTGCTCGCGGTGAATCAGTCGCTCGTGAAGTACGTGCTCTGGAAGCTGCGCACGGAGCATCGCCTCGCGCCGGATATGCTCTTGGTCTCGGCCATCCACACCCACAGCGCGCCCGCGACCATCTTCCTCGCCAACTGCGGAGTCGTGGACCGCGAATGGAACTTTGCCCTGAGAGACGCGCTTGTCCGCCTCATCGCTCAGGCAGCCCGTGCGACGCAGGAAGTTCGGCTGCGCTTGACCATGACGGACGCCCCCGGCTACAGCCACAACCGGCGCACGCAGACCCGCGACGGCAAGACCGTCATCGGCGAGATTCCGGAGGCCGAGATCGTCCGGCGCGGGCCGCTCAATACGGCGCTCTCGGTGCTTGCGGCCTATGATGCGGCGACGGACCGACCTGTCGCTGCGGTGGTTCACTTCGCCTGTCATCCGGTGTTCTACCACGACCGCCAGATCAGTGCCGATTGGCCGGGGCGGATGCTCGCGACGATGCGTGCGCGGATGGGAGCCGATTTCATGGGGATGTTCGTCCAGGGCGCGTGCGGCGACGTGAACCCTGTGCGGCCTTCGGCCTCGACCGAGGACAACGCAAACCGCATGGGGGACGCACTTGCGGAAGCGGCGCTCGGATGCATCGCGGACGCCGGAGCGGGCGTTACGCTCGATTCGCGGCTGAGCGGGCGTGCGCGGATGGTGCGCCTTCCCTGGCGCGCATCGCCGGACGACGAGCAGCTTACCGCGCTGCTGCTGTCCGACGCCGACTGGACACACGTGGGGCGGGAAGCTCAGGCGCGGCATCTCTGGGCGAATCGCCTGCTGAACGCACGGTCACGCGGGTGGTGGGCCGACGGCGTGCAGATGCCGGTGCAGGTCGTTTCCCTCGGCGAACTGGCAGTAGTCGCGCTCGGTGCGGAGGCGTTCACCCAGACGGCGCTCGATCTCGCGGCGACGCACTCCCGGAGGCCGGTGCTTGTGGCCGGGTACACCAACGAAGACGTGGGCTACCTGCCGCCTGCCGAGGAATACCCCTACGGCGGCTACGAGATCGAGCGGGCGTTCCGCTACTACGGCTACCCGGACGTATTCTCGCCGGAGGCGGAGGAGCGCGTCCGCCGGGAAGCAGGCGACCTGCTCAGGCGAGTGGCGACCTGAGAGAAGTTCAGGACGGCGCGGCAGGGGGTTCGTTCCAGACGTATTCGCCGGTGGACTTCACGAAGATGCTCAGGCGCAGGGCGTCGAACCACTCTCGAAAGAGGTCCTCGTCCCGCATCGCCGCCGACCGAGCGAAGCCGATGGCGAGATGCACAAAAAGACGCCAGCTCAGGAACACCATGAGGAACAGGAACGCCGCGAGCAGGTATTCGCCACGCACGGCGATGAATAGGCCGCCAAGGAAGCCCACGAGCACGAGCACGATGAGCGCGCAAGAGACGGTTCTGGCGGCAGGCGGGCAGCCCTTGCCGCCGCGAAGCACCCACATGCGCGCAAAGCCCCGATCAATGCCCAGCAGGATGCGCTGCTGGCGGTAGTCTTCCTGGAGCGCGGCGAAGTCCTGCCAGTGGCGATCAAGATGACCTGTGCTCTCCCCCATCGTTGGTTTCCCCCGCCGGAATCCCCTCTTTGAGCGTCATGACCACCTTCGAGACGATGTCGGGAGGAATCTTGGACCGAGCGTTGCGAAGCTCGGCAAGGACATAGTGGGTCGTCTTCTGGACATCCATGGGCGGCGATATTTCCTCGATGAGCTTGCCGATCTGCCGCACCTCACTCGTCGAGCGGCCCAGGTGCTTCCCCACCTCGGAAAACGTGGCTTTGAAGAGCGCACCATCGTCTTTGGGTCGCTTTGCGGTGCGGCGCGGCGAAGGCGAGGATGTCTCTTCCGGTGCTCCCTTTTCGGGGACAAGTTCCTCCTGCACAGCCGATGTCTCGGGCGGAGCGGCCTCAACATTGGCCTCACTGCCCGCTTCCTCGCCGTCCGCCTGGGCAGCCTTGCGCGACGATGCGGACTTCTCTGGCTTCGGAGCGGGTTCTTCCTCCTTTTTCGGGGGCGAAGGACGCGCAGGCTTTCGCTTCGGGGTCGGACGCGTGGATTTCGGCCGAGCGGGCGCCGGGCGTTCGCCGGGAAGCTCGATGATGCCCATTTGCAGGGCGGTGATCGCGCAGGAGGCGCACAGGTTGGCGCTGCGCCCGTCGAGCGTCAATTGGGCGATCTGAGGGAAAAGGTTGCCGCACTTATCGCACATGACAAAGTCGTTCATAATGCTTTCCAGTCGTTCCTGAAGACGCACGAGCTTGGGATGGGTCTCCGCCGAGACCGGGCGCTTGGCGATGTCGGCCAGTTCGGCGGCGAGCACTGCAATCCTGTTCCGGAGCTCCCGTGAGACCGGATGCTTGCTGATCTCCTCCAGCTCGGCAGCGATGGCGAGAATGCGATCAGAGAAACTCGGCGTAGGCGATGCCATTTCCCTCTCCCCTGGTGCGCATGTGCGGGAACACGTGTGCGGATACCGGACGGCTCTGTGACGGAAGATACCCTAGGAGAGGCGTCCGTCCAACTAACGGACGACCCTTCGCCGTGCCCTTTTTCGACGCGGGGCACTGCACCCGGCTCGATCACACGGGGATGCCGAACAGCCGTGCGGCGTTGAGGCCGAAGATGCGCCGCTTGTCCTCGTCGGAGATGCGTGCGGAGGCGACGTACCCGACCTGAGCGCGGCAGTCTATGAACGGCAGATCGCTTCCGAACACGATCCGCTCGGAGCCGATCTCTCTCACCATCCGCTCCAACAGCCCCTGCTTCAGGTGCGAGCTTGCAAGGTCGCAGGAGAGCATCTCCGTCGCAGCCGCCGCAGCCAGCGCTTCATCCGCGCCCGCCCACGTGCCTCCCGAATGGCCGAGGAGGATGGGCACGCGGGGGAACTCTCTCGCAATCTCGCGGAAAAGCCCCGGCCTGGAATGAGGGTCGCCGCCCCATGTGTGCGAAAGGACGGGGACGCCGTGCGCGTCGGCGAATTCCCACATGGGCCGGTAGCGCGAGCCGTTTGCGGGGTAGACGTGCGTGGAGGGGTGGATTTTGATGCCGAGTGCGGCGGGGTTCTCACGCGGCAGCAGAAGGCGATCAAGCTCCCGGAGGATCGCCTCTTCCGAGGCGTTCGGGCTGATGCAGCAATAGGCGAGGATCCGTCCGGGGAACCGCGTCGCCGCCGCCGTCGAGAGCCGGTTCGCTTCCGCCATATCCGGCCCGATCCCGACGTGCGGCGCGGCGATGCAAGAGCGCACCCCGACCGCATCAATCGTCCGCACCATCCCCTCCGCCCACGGGTCGCCGGGTATGTGGAAGTTGAACCAGGGACCCATGTGCGTGTGCGCGTCTATCACCACCTCCCCGGCAAGCGACATCCCGGCCTGCACCAAGTCCCACCATCGGCTCATCGGGTGCTGCCTTTCCAGAGGAGAGCGGCGAGCGTCTGACCGGCTATCGCGGCCTTTGCTTCGTCGGCGATCTGCGCGTACGTGATCATGGAGACCGCGCCGCCGGGCGCGGCGTCGGGCATCCCAGTCCCAAACACGAGCCTCTGCGCCCCGAACCGTTCGACGACGCTTTCAATGCCCCAGTGCGCCTGCCAGAGCGACGTTTCCAGGTACAGCCCCCGATGCGCCGCCAGAAGCGGCCAGAGCCAGCGATGGAGGCGATAGCCCGGTCGGCAGAGGACAAGCGCAAGGAGCGGGTGGCGCGCAAGCAGGCCGTCCAGTTCGGGCATGGTGATCTGGGAAACGTCAACGAGCACGGGCACTCCCGCCTCGGCGAGCGGCCCGAAGAGCGAATCAGTCCACCTGCCGCCCACGCCATAGTTGTGGCTGACGGGATAGACCCTGACCGCCTGCGCACCGGCCTCGGCGAGGTACCGCAGGAGCGCGTCGCCGCCGGGGAACTCACCCGTATCGGGCGGCAGGACGACGAAACAGGGAGCCAGTTCCGGGGCATCCGACTTGTGGAACAGGCTCAACTCCTCCAAGAGTCGCTCGTTGCCCGCACGCGGATCGTAATCCCGCGCAACGGCGCTCGTGACGAGGGCACGCTTGATCCCGACCGCTTGCAGCATGTCAACGGTCTCCCGGAGATCAACCCACGTTTCCGGTGGGGAGACCGTCTGCGGACCCAGGAGGCAGTTGGCGTCACACCATGGGAGAGGAGAATGCGTCATTCGCAGAAACCCGCTAGGTGAGAAGCGTGACGAGGAGAATTCGTGCCGAGCGCAGAATGCCCTGCGATGTGGTATGGGTGTCTCTATTTGACCGGCAGGAGGACCTCAAGCTGCGTCCTATGCGTCCCACGTGAAGTCACTATCACCGTCCCTTTGTGCAGCACGATGATCCCCCGCGCCCTGCTCAGGGTGAGTTCGGCGCCCTTCCCCTTGCCGTCCACCGTGAAATACGGGTCGAACAGCCGCTCGCGGACAATCTCGCGGACAGGCGCATGATCGAAGAGGACGCGCACGAGGAGATACCTGCCGGGCACAAGACGAAATAGCTCTGCGCGCTCGGCTTCGATCTCTTCGACCCGCGCAGCCACGCTCACCCTGATCATGCCCGGCAGGACGAGCATGACCCCGACGATCAAGTGCTCAAGAGCCTCCTCAAGCCCCGCCTTATCCGCTTCGATGCTGGGCAATTCTGCGGGCGGCTCAAGCGCAATCGGGACCTCACGCTTTGCCTGTTTGACCTTCTCAACTGCCTCGGCGACCACGACCGAAGGGTCTATCGGCTGCATCGAGTAGGAGATGTTCTTCTGGGCGGCAACCATGAGATGCCTGGTGAGTTCGTTGATGCGACGCCCCGTCTCGTCGAGCGCGTCGAGATAACGGTTCCCCGGTTCCGATCCGCCAGCAGCCGAACGCCGCATGAGGGAGAGATAGCCGAGAAGCCCGGCCAGGAGGTTGTTGAGCTTGTGGCCAATTGCCCCGCTTGTGGAGGCGACCGACTCGCATCGTGCTGTCTGGAGCCGCCATGCCAGCCTCTCCTCCGCCTCGGTCGCGTCCATTGCCAGCAGGCAGAGCATACCGACATCCGCGCTCCCCGGCTGGACGGCGGGCTTGTAGAGGAAGAGGGATTGGAGCGTCTCATCCTGACGTTTGAGGCGGAACTGCCGGAGGTCGTCCTTCTGAGGAGGCGTCCGGCTGAGCCATTGAGCCGCCGCATCGGTGAATTCCCACACGCGGGACGGCGACGCGCCCGCTTCCTGCGCCGCTTCCGGTGAGGCGTAGCCGAGAAGTTCGGCGGCGGCGGGTGTGAGTCCTGCCAGGGAACCGTCGGGCCGACACCAGAGCACGGCCAGCCGAAGCTGCTCGAACCACTTGGGAACCATCGTGACCTGCGAGTCTTCATCCATAGCACGTATTCCGAAGCGTTGCATGGCGTGCAGCGAAGGAACCAGGTTCATTAATATTCGCTCATCTGCCCGCTCTGTGCAAGCGTGCAATGGATCTAATGCGCTCTTCAGTGAGGAATTGTGCATGTCGGGACGTAGGGGCGAGGCATGCCTCGCCCCTACAAGATATTGTTTCGACACGCTTTGTAGGAGCGACTTGCGAGTCGCCCTTGTAGTCCGTGATGAATGTTATTACCTAGAACCCGTATGACATGTCGCGGGAATCGTTTCTCTGCCCGCTCAGAGCGCGCAAATGTCATGAATGAGGCAGGCCGCGCACCTGGAGAGATCGCGCTTCTTCGGGCAATGATCGAGGATGCCCAGTCGGGAGAGCGCGTGGTCGAATTTGACCGGATCGCAGGGGTCAATGAGGCGCAGCGCGTCGGTGATCTCCCGCGCCATGTACCAGTTCGGCGTCGTGCGTCGCGCAAGACCGATGGCGCGTGAGATGCGCGCCACGTGCGTGTCGAGGGGGATGACGAGGTGCGAGGGTGGGATGTCTTGCCAGAGCGCGAGATCGGGCGAACTCCGGCGGACCATCCAGCGCAGGTAGAGGTTCATCCGCTTGCACGCCGAGCCATCCTCCGGCGAGGAAAGCAAGTGACCATAGAAGCGGCCAGGGCGAACGGGCGCAGGGTTGGCGGCGCGCAGGAAGCCCACGAACGCGCCGAGCGCGGGCGCGATGTCGCCATGATCTGCGTCGAAGCCGGTGCGGAAGAGCGCACCTAACGACCCGTACGCCTCCAGCGCCCTCCTCGTCGCCCAGCAGAGCGCGGCAACGTCCTCGCCGCGATGCAGCCGGTGGTACCACCCCTCGAATCGCCGGGCGTCGGTAGCCGGGTCGAACCGGCTGACGAGGGCGTGCGGAGCGTTGTCCATGCGGCGGAATAGGTCCCGCACGTCGCGCATGATCGTGCGGACGCCTCCGTAGGCGAACGCGGAGGCGAGCAGGCCCGCGATTTCCTGATCGCGGGGATCGTCGAACTCGCGCACGAGCACGAGCGGGTCGGGGTCAAGATGCCGGATGTCGTACGCCTCGTAGAGCGTGGCAAGCCGGGCGGCGACCAGTTCCCATTGCGTCGGCAGCTCGCCCGGCAGACGAAGCCGCCGGTCTCTCTCTTCCATGCCCGACATCAGGTCTTCACCGGGTGCGCGGGCTTGCCGACGTGGGCTTCCACATGCTCGCCTTCGACCCGCTCGACAATCGGCAGGTGGCGCACCTTCTCACCGCGCTTCTTCGGAAGGTCTTTCCACAGCTTGGCTTCGTGCGGCAGGACTTTCCAGAAGCGAGGTAGCATGGCGTCCCAGTTCTCAAGTATCTCCTGCCCGCGCAGGCTGTGCGTCCGGAGCACGTGCCGACTGATCAACTGACGGAGCAGGTCGGCGTCCTTTTCGTCGGTCACACGGGAAACGTCAACAAGCTGCGGGTTGTAGAGGGCGGTGAAGTCCTCCTCCGCGTCGAACACGTACGCAATACCGGAGCGGCTCAGGCCAGTGCAATCTCTTCGCCGTAGGCGTACGCCACGAGCTTGAGCGGATGGACCGCCGGTTTGCCCGCGCCATGCTCCATCTGCATCTTGCACGTGCTGCACTCGGTGACGCCGTACGCGATTTCCTCCGCCCTCAGCGCACGGATCAGCCCGGCCCCGATCCCCATCGAACGCTCGTAGTTGGCCTTCTTCATGCCGTACGTACCGGCCATGCCGCAGCAGCCCTCGTCAATCTCCGTCACCCTCACGCCGGGGATCCGTGAGAGCAGCCTGACGGACGGTCTGCCGATCCGCAGCGCCTTCAGGTGACACGGCGCATGGTAGCCGACGTGCGCCTCGACGCGGCGGAACTCCGGCTTTTCTCCTGCGGCAAGCAGCCGCTCGACGTACGCGCTCGCGTCCATCACCAGACGGGAGACCGGGGCGGCCTCGTCGTGGCCGAGCAGGTCCCGGTATTCGTCGCGCAGAAACAGCGCAGCCGTCGGCTCGGTGCACAGAATGGGGTACCCCGCCTCTGCGAGAGGACGAAGCTCCTTGAGGTTCCGCTCCGCCAGCTTCCGCGCCCGCTTCAGGTCTCCGTTGGCCAGGGCGGCGATCCCGCAGGGTTCCTGCGGCGGCAGGATCAGTTCGACGCCGTGCCTTTTGAGGATGGCCGCAAGTGCCTTCCCCACGTCCGGATCGTGGTACTCGGCCCATTGGTCCGCGAAGTACACGACCTTCCGCTCGGCCCCGTCCTCTCCGGGCTGTCGCGTGTGCCAGGCTGAGAACCGTTCGGCGGCGAACCTCGGCAGCGAACGACGCGCATCCGTGCCGACGGCGGCCTGTGTAAGCCAGCGCACCGGCCTGAGCGGCGTCGTGAGGTTGGCGACGCCCGCCGTCGCCGCGCCGAGCTTGCTGAGGAGGTCTGACATGCCGAGCGCGACCTCCGCGCGCGTCCGACCGACATTTTCCGCGTAGCGCGCCTTCGCCTCCATCATCGTGCGGCCTATGTCCACCTGCGACGGGCACTCGAACGAGCACATGCGGCAGCCGATGCACGTATCGAGCACGTCCTTCCACGCGGGCGAGGTGGCCACCTCGCCGGGAAGCTGCCCGCTCATGAGAAGCCGCAGGAGGTTCGCCTTCGCTCGCGGCGTGGCTTTCTCTTCGCCCGTGACTTTGAACACGGGGCACATCGCCACGAGCGTCGTCTGCGTGCGGCACTGACCGCAGCCGTGACAGCGTTCGATGATCTCGTGAAACTCACCGTCGGGAAACGCGAGCATCGTCGGCGTCGGCAGGAACGAGAAACGCTCCCCAAGCCGGAGGTTCTCGTCAATGCGCTGCGCCCGTTCGGGCACTTTGATGCCGGGGTTGAGGAGATTCGAGGGGTCGAAGAGGTCCTTGATCTGCGCGAACAGGTCCGCCGCGTCGCCGTACATCATGCGCAGATACGCCGTCCGCGCGCGCCCGTCGCCGTGTTCGCCGCTCATGGAGCCGCCGTAGCTCGCCACCAGCCGGAATACCTCCTCGGCGAGGCGCTTCATCTTCTCGACCTCGGAGCCTTCCTTGAGGTTGAGCATCGGCCTCACGTGCAGGTTTCCCTGTCCGGCGTGGCCGTAGATCGCCGCTTCGGTGGAGTGCCGCTTGAAAATGCCGTCAAGTTCGGTGATGAACTCGCCAAGCCGCGCCGGGGGCACGATCACGTCTTCGACGAACGCGCTCGCACGCTTGGGGCCGGGCTTGGTATAGAGGATGGGCAGCGTCGCCTTGCGCACGCCCATGAGCGCGGTCTGCGTGTCCCTATCGAAGGCGAAGGCGTGGCTCACGGCGAGCGAATTGACCGCTTCGACGGCGCGGCGGCACAAGCCTTCCGTCTCGTCGCTCGAATCGCCGTCGAACTCGACGAACAATTGCGCGGCAAGCCCTTCCGGGAGGTGAGGCGCAAGGTCCGGCCTGGTGGTGCGGATGAGGTCGAGCGCGGTGCGGTCAACGATCTCGAGTGCGCTGGGGCCGAGCGGGAGCAGGTGATGCACCGCTTCCCCGGCACGCTCGAGCCGGTCGAAGTTGAGGAGGACCATTGACCAGGTCTTCGGCTTGGGGAGGATTCGCAGCTCCGCCTCGGTGACAATCGCGAGCGTGCCCTCGGAGGCGACGAGCAACTTCGCCACGTTCGGTTCGCCGTCCGCGAGCACCGCGTCGAGCCGGTAGCCGCTTGAGTTCTTCGGGACCTTCGGGAAGCTCCGCGCCACGACGCTCCGGTTCGCTTCGAGGAGGGCCGGAAGACGCTGGCGTATGTGCCCGACGCGCTCCGTCGGCCCATCGAGGTGTTCGATCTCCGCCCCGCGAATTTCCACGAGCGCGCCGTCGGCAAGCACGCACCGCAGAGCGACCACATAGTCTATCGTCGAGCCGTACTTCACCGAGTGCGCGCCGCTCGAATTGCACGCGATCATCCCGCCGATGGTGGCGTAGTCGCCGCTTGAGGGATCGGGCGGGAAGAAGAACCCCTCCTCGGCGAGCCGCGTGTTGAGCAGCGTATGGGTGATGCCCGGCTGCGTCCGCACGAGGCCGCGCTCCGCATCCACCCGGAGCACGGCGTTCGCATAGCGCGAGAAGTCGAGGATGATCCCGCCGCCCACCGCCTGGCCAACGAGCGACGATCCTCCTCCACGCGCCGTCAGGGGGATGCCGTGCTCAGCTGCAAAGCGCACGACCGAGCGCACCTCCTCTTCCGTGCGCGGCAGGCATACGGCCTGCGGGGTGATCTGATACATGCACGCGGCGGTGCTATAGAGCGAACGGGAGAGAGTATCGGTGCGCACGTCGCCCGGAAGGCCGACGAGGGAGGGGGCGGGCATGAACATCTATCCTCATGGAAGCACAGGAGTCACACAATAGAAGCTGCTGCGGCGCGTTCTCAACAGAGAGCAGGACGGCAGGCTACCCTTTTCCGCCGAGGTGTCAAAGTTACACTATCTCGGTCCGGGGGGCAAATCTCAGGCGCGACGGCCTCCTCAAAGCTTCCTATCCTTCGATGGAACGCGGTACGGGCCGCACGTTGAGTTATCTTACGAACTCTCAGAGTTCGCTCGAACTCCTGGAGTTCGCTTGGTTCTGGCTCTCTCATCACGCGGGGGGTATGTGGCGTGTCCAGCGGCATCCTGGCGGTGATCCTCGGCGGCGGTCGGGGCACAAGGCTCTTCCCTCTCACCAAGGTGCGCTCGAAGCCTGCGGTACCCATCGGCGGAAAGTACCGGCTCATTGACATCCCCATCTCGAATTGCCTGCACTCCGGGATAGAGGACATCTACGTCCTCACGCAGTTCAACAGCGTGTCGCTCCATCGGCACATTCACGGCACCTACCGCTTCGACGTGTTCGACCGGGGGTTCGTCGAGGTGCTCGCGGCGGAGCAGACGATGGAGAACACCGACTGGTTTCAGGGGACGGCGGACGCGGTGCGGCGAAGCCTGCGCTACATTGACTTCCCCGAATGGAAGCACATCCTCATCCTCTCTGGGGACCACCTCTACCGCATGGACTACCGCGAGTTCGTCGCCACGCACCTTCGTCAGGGCAACGACGTGACGGTGAGCGTCAAGCCGGTCGGGCCAGAGGATGCTCCCGGCCTCGGCATCCTCAGGACCGACGACGGGCGCATCACCGAGTTCGTCGAGAAGCCGAACGACCCCGAAACGCTCGCCCGGCTCCGTCGGCACGACGCGCCAGAGGAGCAGAGCTTTCTCGCCTCGATGGGGATTTATCTCTTCCGACGGGAAGTCCTCGTCGCGCTTCTTGGCGGCGGCACGGAGGAGGATTTCGGTCGTCAGATCATCCCGAAGGCGATCACCAACACCCGCGTCGGGGCGCATCTCTTCACCGGCTACTGGCAGGACATCGGCACGATCAAGTCCTTCCACGAGGCGAATATCCACCTTGCCGCGGAGATGCCGCAGTTCAACTTCTACGAGTCCGACAAGCCGATCTACACGCACCCCCGCTTCCTGCCCAGCTCGAAGATCAACAACGCGCACGTCCGGCGCAGTATGCTCAGCGACGGCTCCATCGTCAGCAGCGCGGAGATCGAAGATTCCCTCATCGGCATCCGCAGCATCATACGTGCCGGAGTGGTGATCCGCAGATCGGTCATCATGGGGGCCGACTACTACGAGACCGACAGGGACCGGGAAGAGAACCGGCGGCTCGGACGCCCGGACATCGCCATCGGCGAGAACTGCCTCATCGAGAACGCCATCATTGATAAGAACGCCCGCATCGGCGACGGGGCGCAGATCGTCAACCGGCGGAAGGTCATGGAGGAAGCGACGGAGAACTACGTGATCGCCGACGGGATCGTCGTCATCCCGAAAGGCGCGATCATCCCGTCGGGTGCGGTGATATGAGAGAGGTTTGTAGGCGACGCGTGCGTCGCCCACTACAGCCGCATAAGCCATTTGCAGGGGCAAGTCATGCCTTCAAGCTCTCTCAAAAATCACGGAAGGTGTCATTCTGAACGAAGTGAAGAATCTGGATCATCCACGATTGAACCAGATTCTTCGCTCACGAACGCTTCGCATTCGTGGCTCAGAATGACAATCCATTTTTGAGATGGGTCCTTGCCCGCAAGCACTCGGTCAGGAGAAGACACCACATGGAATCCACCCAAAACGTCGCAGCAAACCCGCCCAGGCCGCTCACCTCACGGTGGGTGTCGGGCACGGTCGTCGGCATCGCGCTCGCCAGTCTGTTCGGAGACGTGAGCTATGAGATGGCAATCGCCGTACTGCCCGCCTTCTTAGGCAGCATCGGATTAGGGGCTGCGGTCCTCGGCCTCATGGAAGGGATCGCCGATTTCGCCAAGAGCATCTCCCAGTTCATGGGCGGGTACATCGGCCATCGCATCGAACGCAAACGGCGGCCCGTCGCCGCAAGTTACCTCGTCACGTCAGGTTGCACCACCGCGCTCGCGTTCACCGCCAGCCCCGTCGCGCTCATCGTCCTGCGGGCGGCAGGCTGGATAGCGAAGGGCTTCCGGTCGCCGAACAAGGATTTCCTCATGTCGGATGCGGTGCCGAAGCAATACTACGGTCGTGCGTTCGGGCTGGAGCGCGCCGGAGACATGATCGGCGCAGTGGGCGGGCCGCTTCTCGCGTTTGGAATGCTCGCGCTCGCGTTCAGCTACCAGCACATCTTCGTCTGGTCGCTGATCCCCGGTTCTCTCGCGGCGGCGAGCATATGGTTCTTCGTGCGGGAGCGCCCCAGGCTGAGCGACGCTCCTGCCGTCCCGCGTCCTTCCCTGCGCGAGATGCCGTCGGGGTTCTGGCCGCTTTTGGGCGCGATAGGGGTGTTCGGCCTGGGAGACTTCTCGCGGACACTCCTGATCCTCGTCGCGGTCAAATGGACAGGGACCGAGCACGAACCAGGGTTGTGGGTCATCAGTATGCCTGTCCTGTTGTATGCGCTTCACAACGCGATCAGCGCGCTCACGACGTTTCCCGCAGGCATGCTCAGCGATAGCTGGAACAAGCGATCGGTCCTCGTGATCGGGTACGCGCTGGGCGCGCTTACAAACCTCCTGCTGGCCTTCACGGGGCACACCGTGCCGATGCTCGTGGCGATATTCGTCATGTCCGGCGTCTACATCGCAATCGAGGAGACGGTGGAAAAAGCCATGGTCGCGGAGATCCTCCCACGCGAAATCCGCACCTACGGGTTGGGCCTCCTCGCAACGGTGAACGCCGTGGGGGATATGCTCGGCAGCTTCTCCGTGGGGATACTCTGGCAGTGGGTCGGCTTTGAGGTCGCGTTTGCCGTCGCGGCGGCGTGTTCGGTGGCGGGAACGCTCTTGCTGGTGGGGGTCGGTCGCCGCTCTGCCGCAGGGCAGTGAGGGCGCTCATACGGATTCCAGGTAATAACACTTCATCACAGACCATAAGGGCGACTCGCGAGTCGCCCCTACAAAGCGTGTCGAAACAATGTCTTGTAGGGGCGAGGCATGCCTCGCCCCTACGTCTCAACACGCACAATTTCTGACTGAAAAGCGTATCAGAGCTTCCGCTTTGCGGAAACATGCGGGCGGACGGTCATCGCACACCGAGCGTCAGCGCGACGATCTCCCGCCGGAAGGCTGCAAGGAGCGCAGGGTTCCACAAAGCAGCCCGCGCCTGGGCGACGATCTCCGTCATCCGCTCCTCCGCACGGTCGGCGTCGGCGCTCCGACCCTTCTTCCGCGCCGCCGAGATCGCCTCTCTGAGCAGCCAGAGACGGGCGTAGTCCTCGATCCCGATCCGGATCGCCTGCACGCGCACGCTGGGGACCGGCTTCGTCGCGCCCTGGTAGATCATCTCCCAATCGTTGTTGTTCGGGTTCGGCCCCTGCCAGAGGTCGCTGCCTCGCGTGCAGTAGGACCAGTAGCCGATGCCCGTCAGCCCTATCTCCCAGGCCGTCCAGATCATCTCCCAGTAATACTTCACGCCGACCATGTCCTTCACGCCGCCCGCAGCTTCGTAGGTCCAGAGCGTCTTGCCGGTGGTCTTGAGGTAGTTGATCCTCTCGCGGCTCGGCTCGGTGAGGACGGTTCCGAAATTCGGCTGAAAGATGTCCACCACGTCGAGCACGCGCTTGAGGTCGGCCACCGTCATGCCCTTGAACGGGTCAGTGTAGACCTGCACCTTCGGATCAATGCGCTTGAAGAGGCGGGCGAAGTACTCCAGATCGTCAATGAGCCTGCCGCCCGCCAGCCCCGGCTCGTCAACGGGATAGAACGCCCATCGCTCGTAGCCGAATCGCTTCGAGGCGAGGTGCTTGACCCACCGGGGCAAGTATTCCGCAAATGCCCGCTCCCAGGCCGCCGACCTGTAGCCGGGCGCGCCCTGAGCAGGACCAAGCCCGCCCGGAGAGAGGAGGATCATGTCCTGCGGGCGAAGCCGGTCGAGGATCCAGTCGTGCCGCTCCCACCGGATGTCTCCGACGAGCCGTCCTTCGGCGTCGTACGTGGCGCTCGGCAGCCGTCCGCTGATGACGAATACATTTGTGTGGTGCGCCTGCATGTCGCGGATCGTCGCCTCTTCGATCATCCTCACCGGGGATGACTCCGGGTAGCCCCAGTTGCAGAAGCGCACCGGCATCGCTTTGGGAAGGGTGAGGGGCGAAACGGTCCATGTGACGGGAATATCCCACGTCGCCCCGGCGGGCGTGAGTGCGCGGAGGTGGAGCGTCGTCCTATAGGTCTCCGGCGAAAGGTCCGCCGTGATCATGTCAATCCAGAGCCTTGCGCTCGAAGACGGCGCGATGCTGACGATCCCCGCGTCGCCGAGGTCGGGCAGCGCATCCGCGCCCATCTTCCCCGACGACGTAGGAACCCACGTCACCTGCCGTAGCGGGAGGTGAGAATCCGCCGGGAACGTCTTCCCTTCGCCGTCGGTCATGGGATCGAACCACGCACGCACGTCGAGCGGCGCGCCGAGCAGGTTCGCCAGTTGGATGACCGTCGCCTCGTGGCCGCGCCCGTCGGTGGCGAGGGCAAGCTCCGCCAATAGCCCCTGGTGTGGGGTATCCGCCTCCGGAGCGAAGGCGGTCCACGGGTGCTCCGGCTGCCAGGGGAGGAACTCCACCGGCCTGTTCGTCTCCGCGATCCGCGCACTCCGCATCCTCTGGCACGTCACCTCGCGCCGCAGACGAGCTACCATGTCGTTCACTTCGGCGATGAGCGTTCGCCGTTCGGCCTTCGAGGAGGAACCGTACGCCGCAATGCGCTCCTCGAGGTCAAGCCACTCGCGCCGTCGGGTGCGGACAATCCGCCCGATCTCTCCGACGCCACCAGTGCCCATAAGCGCTCTCAGGTCGCCGAGCAGGCGTTCGGCTTCGGCCCGTTCGCCGGTGAACAGGCCCACCGCGCAGACCTCCTCGCTCCTTCCCAGCCGCTCGCCGGTAGGTTCCGCGATGAGGACAGCCTCTACGCGATATTCGCCGGGTTCGATGATCTCCAATTGGACGGGCGAATCCTCGCGGCTGACCCCTCGATGGATGATGTGGTCGGGTCCGGCGAGCGATACCTCGACGGACGCGCCTTGTCCATGTTCCTCTTCAGCGCGATACCGGAGCGCGTTCATCCCAAGGCGTAGGCCGGTCTCCGAACGCTTCGGCGCGGCTTTGCCGGGGGCGGTTTCCGGGCGCGCCTTCGCAGGACTCACCTTCGGCAGCAGGTTCGCCCGACCGTCGAACGCGCCCCGGCTCGTGGGCCACGTGACCGCGCCGGGTGCTGCCGGGCCTTGCGCCTCGTAGCAGGTGAGCGCGCCGCCTGCGTGATTCACCACGAGCACTTCAAGACGTCCGTCGCCGTCCACGTCGGCAATGACTGGCGCGCCGACCATCGTGCCCGGCAGATCGTACGCCTCCTGCTGAATGCCGTTGGCATTCAGCACGCGCAACGTGCGGCCTGAACGCTGGGTGAGGAGAAGCTCCGGCTTTCCGTCGCCGTCAATGTCGCCGATGGACGGTCCGAAGGGCTGGTCGCCGTCGCCGGAGGCCATGCTCGACCAGAGCATGTCGCCCCACCCGTTGACCGCCTGGATCGCTCGCCCGGCGTGGACGTACACGAGTTCCTTCACGCCGTCCCCGTTGATGTCGCCGACGGAGAGACCTACCTCGACGCCGCCCGCGCCGACGCCGCGACACTTCCAGCGCACGGTTCCGTCCGGCCCGATGCAGCGCACGAGGTCGTCCGCCGAACCGGCCAGCACACACGGTCCTGCGCCGAGGTCCGCCATGACAGGGCCGGAGAATTCCGCCGTATGGTCCGTCCGAACAGTCCACCGCACCGTGCCGTCGGGGTTCAGGCAGTAGACGTACCTATCTCCGGCGCAAAAGACGATCTCGTCGCGTCCGTTGCCGTCGAGGTCGCCGACGGCTGCCGGTCCCACGCCCCGCTCATGGGTATGGAATTGCCAGATGATGCGCCCGTCGGCGCTCAGGCCCGTGGCTCGTCCCTTCCGGTCGGTCAGGACTACCGCCGTGCTGTCGCCGCCGCGAACGACGCCCACGCTGTTGAACGGCGAGACCTCGGCCTCAAGTTCGGCTTGCCAGCGAATCTCGCCCGAAGGAGAGAGGCATACAACGCGCCCGGTCTCGTCCACCGCGAAGACGCTCAACCCCGCGCCCGGAAGCTCGTCAACGACCGGCCATGCGGACACTTTCGCGCCGACAGGCGTGCGCCAGCGTTCGCCACCCGCGCCGTCAAGGGCGAGCACGTCCCCGCCCGACGTTCCGAGGAGAATGAGCGACTCCTTCTGCTCTGCCAGTACGGCAGGGCATCCTGCAACCTGGGCAGTCTCCACGCACCAGCGTCGGTTCAATCGCACCATACCACCCATCCTCCTTGAGGTGATTTGGCTCTGTCAACATCCTGCATCGCCACGCATCAGGAAACGCCAAGCCGTAGAGGCGAATCTCGTATTCGCCCTGTCTTTTGGGGCGATCACGAGGATCGCTCCCTACACGTGGACGAAGATGTCAACAAAGCCAGGTGATCTAGAAATCAAGGAAATATGGTTTCGAATACGAGCGATGCCGCAGTGACGGCCAAGCTCATGCGGATGAGCGGCAGCTACATGCCCAGGACATCCCGCATCGAATAGAGACCAGGCGGCTGGTTCACCACCCATTTGGCCGCACGGAGCGCGCCCATGGCGAACGTATCGCGGCTCTGTGCCCGATGGGCCAGTTCGAGCGTCTCGCCCGTGCCGCCGAAGAGCACCGTATGCGTGCCCACGATGTCCCCTGCACGCACGGCGTGCACACCGATCTCCCCTGCCGGGCGCTCGCCGACAAGTCCCTTGCGCCCGCATCGGATGCTCTCCTGGAGGTCCCATCCGTGCGCTTTGGCGACGGCTTCGGCAAGGCTCAGCGCCGTGCCGCTCGGAGCGTCCTTCTTGAGGTTGTGGTGCGCCTCAATGATCTCGCAGTTGAACGAAGGGCCAAGCAACGCGGTCGCTTCCTCGACCAAACGCAAGAGGACCGTCACCCCGATGCTGAAGTTCGTCGCCTTCACGACGGGGATCGGGCGCGCCGCCTCGCGGAAACGCTTTTCCAGGTCGGCGCTCAATCCGGTGGACCCGACCACGAGCGGCTTGCCTGCCGTGGCACAGATGCGTGCCTGATCAATTGAAGCGGCGGGGACGTTCACGAAGGCAATCCCCACATCTGCGTGCAGCAGCGCCGAACCCAGGTCATGCGTGATCGGCACGCCGATGCGCCCCACCCCGGCAACTTCTCCGGCGTCCGATTCGAGCGCGACGTGGCCCATCAGCTCTACAGCTCCGGTGACCTGCAATGCAGGGTCATCGTTGGCCAGCGCAATCAACCGCCGACCCATGCGGCCAGCAGCTCCGCAAATCACGAGACGAAGCATCGTTCTCTCCTCGCCAGCAGGAAGTATGGACAGGCGCTCGACAATCCCCCACTTGTAGTATACGGAAGCTTCCCGAATACTCAAAACGGCCTTCCGCGTGAGAGGACGAACGCCGCATGGGGTCGAGATGCGCGGGGAGCGAGGGAGTCACGAGAGGCAGTGCGCATATTATGGTGGCAATGTTGCAATAATTGCTCCCCGTCTCAATAGGCGGCAGGTTATGCCGTTTCTCTTATGCAGGTATGACGCTCTGTGGCGTCAGAACGGCAGGGGCGCGAACTATTGGCATGGCCGTTGCGTATACAATCTACGAGGGCGCATCCTGCGCGCTCGATGAACATGCGAGAATTGAACGCCGGAGAATGGAGCACTAACCCATGTCAGTCCCTTTTCAGGTGACGGTGAGGGCGTATGATATGCCCGTGCAGATTCAGGCCAGCGACGTCCCCAACGGCACATACAATCAGTGGTTCGGCACCTTTCCAGAGGCGCCCCTCTTCAACGAGCTTTATCGGGCTGCCCAGTGGGGCGTCCTTTACATGGACGAACAGCGGCGGCACGGAGCCGTTTCACGGCATCACGCACCGCCCCTGAGCCGCATCATCGGCCAGGAGGCCCGGAAGCTCTGGAAACACTGGTTCGAGCGGCGCAACAACTAGCCGTCCATAGGCCCGCGTGAAGCCGACCGGCGTCGGTCGAGAAGATCGGCACCGGTCGGCTTTTTTGCGTACCGGTCCGTCGGAAGCATTGAGAGAGCGCAGTATCTGCACGGTGAAAATGAGAAATGTACAAAACAATGCGCACCTTGCATACAACGAGGGCGTTCCCCGGGAGAACGCGCTTCAATCGCCCGATCATTTCGTCCTTAAGTTCATGTATTTGCCCTCTTTAAGCCAGTAGTGCAAATGTTGCACGCCGTGGGCTGCACACGCACGGCCAAGGAGGGCGATGCACTCCCGGAGAACCTGCTCATGTGCCGCCGTGATGCTCGTCTGCGTGTCGGGGTCGAAGGAGACCGGAAAAGGGAGCGGCGGAGGATCGGCCATGCTTCCGCCTATGCTCCGGAGCCGCCACCGGCTTCGATGACCTCGCCGGACCACCATTCGCGAAGCGTGCCAGGGGTGATCACGCCAGAGCGCAGGATGATGAGTTGCCTCCCCTGAGGTCGGACGAGCGTAGAGGGTGCGCCGCCGGTGGTGGGTTCGCCGCCGACGATCCCGGCAATTCCTTCGGGGAACTGCTCGCGCACCTCGTCGGCGGTCGTGGGGGGAGTGCTGCCCTGTTGATTGGCGCTCGTCGCGGTGATAACTCCGCCTGCGGCATCGGCGAGGATGCGCGCCTCGGCGTGCGAGGGCACGCGCACGGCCACCGTGTCGGTCCCTCCGGTGATGATGGGGTCAACCTCAGGCCGTGCGGGCACTACCACGGTAAGCGGACCCGGCCATGCCAGAGAGATGAGCCGCACAATCGCCGGGGTGAGCGTGGTGGCAACCGTCGAGAGCATTTCCATACGCCCAAGGATAAGGCTGATCGGCTTCCCCTCGTCGCGCCGCTTGAGGGCGATGAGGCGGAGAAGCGCCTCGCGGTCAGTCGGCAGCGCACCGAGGCCGTAGAAGGTCTCCGTCGGATATGCCACGACTTCGCCCCGTCGCAGTGCGGCGGTGGCCAATGCGATAGTAAGCACGGGTACTATCATGGTACTACTCTCTGATCTGCCCGATGCACCGCGCCCCGAACTGGACACTTCTCACGATCTCGCCTGTCTAACCGGGGTGACGCATTACAATATACGTCATTCCGTGCGCTCTGCGAGCCAGTGTGCGACGGATTCGTCCACTTTTCCGTTGACCTGGCCCTCCATTTCCCTCACTTTTCCCACTGAACACCGTCCACTATGATGGAACCGAAGCGTTTGTCGTGAACCACGTCACACATAATGACAATCCGGCGAGATACTATATATTAGACATACACCGTACGCGACGCGCGTACGACGTACGCACGACTTCTGGAGCGTTTCACGCGATCAAGCCTGTGCTGCGGCGGTTTTGCAGCGGCTGGAGAACCTCATTTCCCGCACATGACGACGGCCGTGTAAGGAGAACGCACATGGCACACTGCAACACGGTATTCAAGCACTGGATCACACTGCTTGTGGTCCTGCTGATGGCCTTTGGCCTTGCTCAAGCCAAGAGGAGCAAACTCCTCGGCATTGGCGCCGGGGAACCTTCCACGCAGGCGGTCCATGTCGTGAGCGTCGCTCCGGCAAATGGAAGCGTCAACGTCGGCACGCCTTCGGTGGCTGACAGCGTCATCGCAACGATGACCATCACCCTGAGCGGCCCCATCGAGCTGATCCAGGTGAACGGCACGCAGAGGCCGAACCTCGAGGTGATGCTCGTGCCTCCCCAAAAGGGGCCAGAACCGTCCTACACGGTGAACCCGGCCCGCACTCAGGTGACGGTAACCGGAGTATTGCCGAGCAACACGGTATTCGACTACTTCATCACCAGCCGTGAAAACGACGGGGTCGGCGGGGAGATTCCCGGAAGCGAGTTCTTCATGGGGACGTTCTCGACTGGACCGGATTTCAGTGGCGGGCAACTGAGCGGCAATGTCTCTGGGTTCAACACGAGTATGCCGCTCCAGGTCGTCCTCCTCCTCTCGCGTCCACTGCTCTCGTTCGATTTCTCTGATGAGGACATCATGCGCATCGGTGTCATCAAGGACGGCGCATTCCGGATCAGAGGCATCAAGCCGGGCCAGTACTGGATGGCGGGGATAGCCTTCGATCCGGCTTCGATGGGTGAGCCGATGCAACTCCCGGAGATCTACTTCGGCACGTACGATGCCGACGGCGACGGGATTTCCGACCCGATAACCATCACTACGACCACGGTGATGACGAACCTCAGCCTTTCGCTTGTGCGGCTCACGAGTGACATGCTCGGCGGGCTGACGGTCGTTGATGTCTCGCCCTACGCACTTCAGACCGAGGTACCGACGAGCACGACGATCCGGGTCCGTTTCAGTAGTCCACTGGAGACCGCAGATGGTCACCCCAACGTGCACGCCATGCTCATCCCGCACGTCGGCCCTGCAACCGACGTGAGCACCGATAAGGCGACACTGAGCGCGGACGGCTATGAGGTTTCCTGGCAGGTGCAACTCGCGGAAAACCAGGCGTACCAGGTGGTCATCACCGACGCAAGGAGCCAGGACGCATCGGAACTGCGCGTGCCGGTGATCACCCCGTTCACGACCGGCAAGGCATTCCCGACGAGCAAGGTCATCGTTGACCTCAGGCTCGCGCCGGACGCACTGCCGAGCCAGGGCTACGCCGCTGCGCTGCTGAGCGCGCCGCCCACGAGCATGGACCCCGCCAAATGGGACATTGCCTGGCTCGCCCTCAGCCAAAGCCCCCGCGTGGTACTGAACCTCGTCCCGCCCGGCACGTACTATCTCGCCGCAGTAGGCATAGGTGCCCTCCAGCCCCTGGGCGTCTACACCGACGCCGCCGGTGCTCCGAAGTCGGTGACGGTCGCTGAAGGCCAGGCGATGACCGTTCAGGTGAGGCTTGAGCAGGGGCTTGGTTCCGACGTTGCTTCGGTCA
>Ga0172366_10000416_pt1 | contig 30163 bp, 24 predicted proteins | sample LakKivSesite69cm_FD_114533 | JGI IMG/M metagenome (GOLD analysis project Ga0172366, IMG submission 114533) | Sediment microbial communities from Lake Kivu, Rwanda - Sediment site 69cm | ecosystem: Environmental > Aquatic > Freshwater > Lake > Sediment | place: Rwanda: Western Province, Lake...
ACCGTTTCGGCCATGCTGGCCCTGGGCTACATAACCAGGTATTCGGGACTCGACGCGACCCTGGGCCTCGCTTTCGCCGGGACAGGGATCTTTTATCCGTTCTTCGGAACCATGCTCGGCTGGCTGGGCGTGGCTCTGACCGGCTCCGACACCTCATCCAATGTCCTTTTCGGAAGCCTGCAAAGGATTTCGGCCGAACAACTCGGCCTGAGCCCGGTTCTCATGGCCGCCGCCAACAGCTCCGGCGGCGTCATGGGCAAAATGATCGACGCCCAGAGCATCGTCGTCGCGAGCACGGCCACCAGGTGGTACGGACAGGAAGGCCGTATCCTGCGCTACGTCTTCCTGCACAGCCTGCTTCTCGCCGTTCTTGTCGGTTTGCTCGTATTTCTCCAGGCTTATGTTCATCCATTTACCAGTCTGGTGCCCAGCTGATCTTTATCTTTATGGTCATGGGCGCGGATATATGGATATAGACCTGGTGGTGGGCCGGATGGGGACATTTTGGCTTGGCTGTTAATGGGGAAATTTCTGGTTGGCTATCATAGGGCCGGGCCGGCGAACTTGACGTCCTTCCCTGCCCGGCTTATTATCAGTTCACTAAAGCCCTAAGCTCCGGGCCCGGGATTTCATCAGGACGGCGGCTTTAGCATGTTTTACGATAAAAAACCAGGCAACGTGCAAAAAGTTCGGGAGATGACTGATGAAACGGTGGCCATGAGGGGGTGACATGAAAGCCATAAGAGTCTACGAATTCGGTCCGCCGGAAGTAATGAAACTCGAAGAGCTGCCTGACTTGTGGCCCGGTCCCGGAGAGTTGGTCGTCCGGGTGAAGGCGGCAGGCGTCAATCCGGTCGATACTTACATTCGGACCGGAGCTTATTCGCGAAAGCCGCCCCTGCCCTACACGCCGGGCACGGACGGTGCCGGATTGGTCGAAACCACCAGTCAAGATGTCAGCCGGGTCGAAACCGGAGAGCGCGTCTATCTATCGGGCTCGCTGACCGGAACATATGCCGAACAGGCCCTCTGCGAAGAGAGCCAGGTTCATCATCTGCCCGACGGTCTGACTTTCGCCGAGGGCGCCGCCGTCAACGTTCCTTACTCAACCGCCTACCGGGCTCTCTTTCAGCTGGCCAGAAGCCGGCCGGGAGAGACAGTGCTTGTCCACGGCGCGACTGGCGGCGTCGGCCTGGCTTCCGTGCAACTGGCGCGGGCCGCCGGCCTGACAATCGTGGCTACCGGCGGCACCGATAAGGGAAGAACCCTGCTCAGCGAACAGGGAGCTCATTTCATCCTCGACCATACGAACCCGAACCATCTGGACGAGATCGACCATTTGACCGACGGCGGCGGCGTCGACGTGATCGTCGAGATGCTGGCCAACGTCAACCTGGACAGGGACCTGCAAGCTCTGGCCCGGCGAGGACGCGTGGTCGTGGTCGGAAGCCGCGGCCGGGTGGAGATCGATCCCCGTAACATCATGGCCCGCGATGCGGCCGTCCTCGGCATGCTTCTCTTCAACACGCCGGACGCGGATATGGCCAGCATACAGGCCGGCCTGGCCGCCGGCCTGGAAAACGGAACCCTCAGGCCTGTCGTCGGCCGCGAGATTCCCCTGGCCGAAGCCTCCCGCGCCCACCATGAGGTCATGGCGCCAGGAGCTTACGGAAAGATCGTCCTTGTGCCCTGACGATCCCTGAAAAGATTTAAGAAAGCTTGGCATGCTTAATGAACTGGTTCACCTTGATTATTCTTGCCCGTAGTTCTTTTATACAATCCTCATTGAGTTCTGTAAATTTCGGATCTTTGACGGTCTCAAGAGCTTCGACACGCTTTTCTAATATATGCACCCTGGCCTTCATATGAATATTGTGGCCGGTGCCTACAAACGATACGGGATACCCATGCCATTTTATGTGCTTGGTATTTTTATAAACTGAAAGCAGCTCCAGAAACAGCTGTGGCTGGACCCGGACAAAGAGTCCTAATGTAGACATAACGACTTCACTGTAAAATCCGTCGGTAATATTCAGCAATCGGAAGTAAATTTCGATGGCAGTTCCGTCTCCGCAAACGGCCTCTTCATATAGAACCGGGTAGTTATCCGACGAGAAAATGTGACGAAGTCCTCGCCGTGCGTCACCTATTTCCTCTAATGGTGTGTCTGCAGGCAGAGCATCAAGCAAAGCCTTGGCATTTTCTGGAGATGGATAATCAACATAGGCATCATAAACTTTTAAAAGTTCATCCCAATAAAACACCTGCTCAGCCCTCGCCATTTGAGCCAGACTCCAGATTAACAAGTTCGCTCCAAGTCCGATTACGGCTATGATAACTATGCGCTTAAAATTTTTAAATAAACAGAAACTGCTCATTTTTCTTTCTCCTTTCAATCAAATTGCGGGAAACATCGAGGCTACGCTCAATGCTATCCACGTTGCGAAAAACGCTGTAGTCATCTTAATCTCCACAGTTATTTCAGGGAAATCAGCCATAGATGGCAAAAGCTCAAAACCTAATAACACTTCAAAAATATCAAAGTCCATATCTACAGCTTTAGCGCCTTCGATTAAATCCACAATTCTCTGTCTGGCGCCAATAGTTAAGAATCCTAACTCTCGACTCCAGGAAAAGCCTACCAAAATGCAGCCAGAAGTATCATCTTCAGTATTACCGTTATGAATTAATATCCCTGTACGTGTTCCTAAATTCGGACCAAATAATTCAATGGTATCAATTATATCACCGTTCTTAAGCAGGCGGTCATAAACTAAAGTGCCAGTATAAGTACCACACATAATGGCACTTCCGCTATTCCCTGTTTGGGCTCGCGTGTCACCTAGGTAATGAGGTTCAAGTGTGTAGCCAGTCATAGAACCATATGGGGTTTCAACTATGAAACTTCCCCATATTCCTCCTCTAGGAGATATCCCCATCCGCGTAAGAGTAAAACGTACCGGAAAAGCCCCATCAGGATCGACATAATTCACGGGATTATTCCCGCAGTACGCGTACAAGTTCCAGCGCTGGGGTTTAGACACGGCCCTTCCCGCGGGGATTACAGGATCCACGCTCAGGAATCTGTACAGTGAGTGGTCGTAATACCTTGCCCCGAAGTAGTCGAGGCCGGACTCAGTGTCCCGCTCCTTGCCGGAGAATTTCAAAGATGGGTCGTAGGCCGAGACCCACGTCTTCTGAATCCCCCCGTACGGGTCATGGGCCGCCGCGTACACGACGCCTCCCGTGTCGTCGGTCACGATGCGCGTCGAGCCGATCTGGTCCGTGGCGTAATAGTAGTATTTAGCCTCCAGCGGACGATACTCGGCGATGAGCTTGCCGCCCATGTAGATATAGTCCCTCGTGCAAATTCCAGCTTCATTATATTCGGCAACGAGCCGGCCATCAAAGCAGTAGAAGAGCCTAATCATTCTGAGGAATAGACCCGGGATACATAAATGACTCTTCGTTCTTTGAGATCAAAACAGACATTGACATGAACAACTCCCCTCTTATAAGTATAATAAATGAGTGTGTCATGTTTCTTCAGCATTTCTTCGTAGCCGGTTCTCCAGGCCAGGTCCCAACCTGCGTAGATCTTGGATGATTCGATTATTCCCTTATACCTTGGCGCTCCTAGGATCTTAGTTACCTCGTCAACGCCCATGCCCTTCTGGATCTTCGAAGAGCGAGATATCAACTGCTGTCCCCCAAAATCACAGGCGCCCCAGAAAACAAATAGGCCTAGCGTTAGCGAAAGCATCAAAGCTGTCCGAATTCTCTTGTTCACATTCACAACCTTTCGCTAATAGTGACTATATACAATCTGGGACATTTAGGAGCCAAGTCATAAACTCATCGCCTCTCCAACGAAGCCAATCGTTGTCAATGTCCTCCCAATATCGATATATACTTTCCACTATTCCGGTGACTTCCCAGTCAAATAAAATCTTGCTAAGCCACTGAGCCGCGTACGAAGCAGTTTCTAAGCGTTTTAAAGCATTCTGCAACGCCTTCTCCGGATCTCTGCCCTTGACAGCCCTTAACTTGATTATTACTTAATATTTAACCCGATTTAAAGATTTTTTTCAATCAAGATTTGGCCGTAGCTCGCTTTCCAGGTTTTTCTGAATCCCCCCGTACGGGTCATGGGCCGCCGCGTACACGACGTCTCCCGTGTCGTCGGTCACGATGCGGGTCGAGCCGATCTGGTCCCGCAACGAGCCGGCCATCAAACGTGTATACCTACTAGACGCCAGTGGGGATTGAAGTAACACAAACAGCTTTTCTCGATCTCTCATCTCCAAATGAAATTGTATCCCGAAACAAGTATCACTTTTTTAGTTTCATTGTCAAAGTAAATAGTAACGCAGGTTGTGCAGGCTTTCTTGAGAAATAAGGGTGGTTTCCGTCTCGATATACAATAAGAGTATTGGAGTAATACCTTGTGTGTATTTATTATTTCGTCCAATTCTTTTTGGTTCATAATTACATCTTCTTTCAGTTTCTTTGCATCTGTCCACCTTTCATCCGTTGGGTTTCCTAATATGTCAATGACTTGGGCCTGTGTCATGCTCATTTTTATTAAATCTAGTTTTTCATTCATTTTGTTAGTTCGATAAACATAAATGACTTCATTCGCAATATACAAAACAGAGGTTGCCATTAAGGCTAAGATAAGCACAAAAGAGAATTTTTTTATTTTCATAGTAGAACCTCTAATTCTCAACAAATTCCCTTGAGCAAGACTAATTTAAAAAATCAAGGTTAAGGACCCATTGCATAAAAATGTCATCTCTCCATGGCAGCCATTCAACATCAATATGTAGCCAATATCTCATTCCAAACTGAAATAGCCCTTGTAAGTCATCTAGCAAAACTTTACTCCACCACTTCGCTTTTTGGTAAGCGCCATTGATTCTTTTGTCGGCTTCCTCGAGGGTAATTTTGCCCTTAAGCCAGTCAGATTCTATCTTGGCAAGACGTTTTCTGAGATACATGTCCACTAAGTACCAATGTGATACCTCATGCTTAAATACCTCGAGAGGAGATTTCGTGAAAAAAGGGTCTACCTTCCAACTAGCATCATCCAATAGATACATCATGATCCCGATTGTTACTGACAAATATTTTGCTCCGCTTTGGTCGTATTTGACTTCTAGTATAGCATTGATAGAGAACCTTATTGCCCCCGCAGCGTTAATCATATACTGCCCGCTACCAAGATCATATCCATACGGCACTCGAAACAACTTAGCAATATATGACAATGAAAACGCTCCGCTAAAATCCACAAAAGAAATTGGATTATTTCCGCAGTACGCATACAAGTTCCAGCGTTGAGGATTTGCTAAGGCTGAACCCGCATGGATTACAGGATCCACGCTCAAGAATCTGTACAGTGAGTGGTCGTAATACCTTGCCCCGAAGTAGTCGAGGCCGGACTCCGTGTCCCGCTCCTTGCCGGAGAATTTCAAAGATGGGTCGTAGGCCGAGACCCACGTCTTCTGAATCCCCCCGTACGGGTCATGGGCCGCCGCGTATACGACGCCTCCCGTGTCGTCGGTCACGATGCGCGTCGAGCCGATCTGGTCCGTGGCGTAATAGTAGTATTTAGCCTCCAGCGGACGATACTCGGCGATGAGCTTGCCGCCCATGTAGATATAATCCCTCCTGCAAATTCCAGCTCCATTATATTCCGCAACGAGCCGGCCATCAAACGTGTATACATAATAGGTACCAATGGGATAAGCGGAAAAAGTACGTACCTCGCCTCCTCCTGCTGAACCGCCTTGACTTGGAATTTTCGTATAAAGCTCGCCGTCCCACGGCCGGGTTACGGACGTACTGCCCCTCCGCGGCCGAACATATGTATCATGGCTCGAATCCGCTCTGGTCGACGGATTGTCCGCCCGATTCCTCACGGCCACCGCCCGACTCTTGACAACCGCGAAACTTCTCTCACTTATGCCAAAAGGATTTTGAAAAGGCAGAGCGAATATCTTTGTTATCCGGCTGCTGCCGTGCTCCTTCTTTTGCATCGCAAGTGACCAAAGACCGGACACAGAATCTGCAAAATCCACTTCAAAATCTGTTTTCGTAACTCTATCCGATTTCTCGCTTTGAGCTGCCCAGTAAGCTTTCATCAATGTGGCTGAAGGATTGACGATGGGCTCACTTTCCCCGCCGTATTGCTCTTGATCATCAGGGTTTATTACCTTGGTTACATCGACCCATCCGCCTTGTTCCAGGATCCCCAGTTCGCCCTCGTACGTCTCGAAGTCATCCAGAAAGATACGCTGCCAGTAATCATCAACAGCCGAATTGCGACCAGCGTTGAACTCCGCGTCAGGCCTGAGTAATTTCACCTCGACGTCCTCTATGCGAATCCTCGATGCGGACCCGGCATCACCTGAAACCGAAATAACTCCATACGAAGCGGTAGTAGGTCCAATTTTCAGGGAAATGAAGTCGACCAGGAGCTCGTTATCCATCCAGATGGACGCTAAGCGGGAATTGAGATCGAACTGAACTCTCAGTCTGTGCCATCTGTCTAGAAAGAAATCATAAGATATGGGTGCGGCCGAGATTGCATTGGCTGATACATAAACATTTCTTATCGATTCATCGGCTAAAATTTCAAAATCCAAAGAAGCGTTAGTCTTATACCGATAATCGGGAACTGAAAAATTCACTTCAAAGCGAGGAACGGTCGTGTAGAGCTCCCGGGGGCTCGAAATCTTAAAGGTTAGCTCGAAGGAAATGACCTGCCGATCCGGGACAAGTGCGCCATCAGCATCACTGATCCTGATCAAACAGGAAGACGAAATGCTTTTAGGAACCAGCCATTCGTAAGAGCCGGTGTTCGGTGTCTTTTCCGCAATGGTCCAATATGTGCTGCCGTTGTCGGCGGAATATTCAATCTTAACAAAACGGGATCGGCCACCTGACCAGGTTATGGTTTGTAAAGAGCCAGCCTGAAGTTTCTCGTTTCCGTCGGCGAAAACTAAGTCGATCTGATCGTCACTTTTTGTGATGCTATTAATGCCGATAAGACCAGTGCCGTACAGATTAATCTCATAAGGATTCTCATCCGAGTCATCGTTTGGGATTGATAAGAGCGCTGTATGCGAGCCCTCTCTCATAGGAATAAACTGGATTATAAACTGCGTGGTTCCTCCGGCCGGAACCTGGGAAGCGGGTTGTTGCTCGACAGAGAAACTGTCCCAATCGGGGCCTGTAATAGCAATCTTCGGCGTGCCATTCAGGTTTAATGGGGCGACCCCGAGATTCTGAATCGTAAAGGTCATTCTCTGAAAATCACCTATCCGGAGTTCTCCAAAATCGTAGCTATCGCCATCGACGAAGCCGATGATATCCATTTCTGGCTCGTAGTTTCCGTACAGTGTTATTTCGTAAGGATTCTCGTCAGGATCATTGGAAGGAAGCGAAAGTGCGGCTATTTTCAGGCCTCCGGAACTCGGGCTAAAACGGACTACGAACGAGGAAGTGGAGCCGGGAGTCACCGGAGAATTGGGCTGCTGTATAACTTCGAATTCGTCGGCGTCCTGGCCTGATATCGTAACTTCACCCAAAGTGAGGTTTGCGTCACCATCATTTTCGACGATAAAAGTCTTATCTTCCTGAGCGACGATTTTAAATGCGAAAGCTCCTCCGTCTGGAATATCCAAACCGCCCTGGTTTATGTTAATCTCAGGCAGCGGAGGAACAGCTTTGAGCCGAAGGCCCCTATCGTCATAATAATAACTGGCTATAATCTCTCCTGAAGTATTCTGGATATATTGCAGCCGATTCAGACTATCCCAAGAGTAAATGTTCCCTCCTGAAGATTGGAGATTCCCTCGTTCATCGTAAGTTAAACCAATTATGCGGTTATGATCGTCGTAATTTTTATTAAAGACAGCCAGTCCATTCTCACGAGCAATCTTCATATTTCCGTAGGCATCGTATTCATAAAGGTAAGTGCTGGCCCGGCCGGTCGAATATGTCGCAGAACTCAATCTATTTAAGGCATCATAGCCGAAAGTCGCGTTCAGGGCTGGCGCAGGCGCAGTGCTGGATATGGTAATAATGTTTCCCGCCCCGTCATAAGTGTACGCAACATCGTACAACGTCGTGCTGCCCTTTTTGAAGGACATGGCCATTATGAGTCCAGAACTGGAATATGACGCGGAATAACTCGTACCATTGCCAGCTACCGATATGCCGGTTGGCATCTTATTAGGTCCATAGGAAGCAGCGTCAACTATGGATTTATTGTTGAAGGTAATCGACTCTGGCATGTTCAGCGCGTTATATCCGGTCGCGGCGGTTCTTCCGTCAGGATATGTTATTCCCGACTGATTGTTATTGTTGTCATACGTATAGGATAAGGTTTTTATGCCGAGTCCTGGGATAGATAAACTTTCCCCGATTACCAATCCCCAGTCGTTATAGGTGATAGCACTGCGGCTCCAGCCATTTGTACTTGAGATCGAGGCGATCCCCCCGGCCGAGTTATAGCCGTATGTAATGCTCTCCTCAAGAATACCGCTTTTGTAAGTTTCAAGCTTCGAAAAGCGGCCACTTTCACTGTAGATATACTCCTGTCTGGAATTTCCCCAAGTTTTTCTTTTAAGAAAACCTTTATCATCGTCATAAAGATAAGATATTGATCCCGTTTCCGGATGCGTTTCTGACGTTACGTTGTCCAGCCAATCGTATTCGTAGCTGTGGATCCTCCCCCCATTGTAATCCACCTGAACCAGCCTACCGAGTGCGTCATAACTATGGATGGCTTTATTGTTAAGGGGGTCTGTGACTTTAGTGACTTGGCCCGGAAGGTCGGCGAATTCATATACAGTTGTGTGCTGTTCCGGGTCAGTCACAGTCTTTGTTACACCCGCATAACAGATCGTAGAAGTTTTCTGCATTGGATCGGTTATTTGAGTGACCCGTCCAGCGTTATTTAGAACGTAAGTGTATTTGTGCCCCGGGTCCGTACTTCCCCTATTCTCTTCTTTCAGTCGACCTTCGGCGTCGAGAGTTTTTCGGTAATACAATGTGCTACCGCTGCCTGACTCGGAATGGCCTGTCTCTCTGCCCATCCCGTCCCAGTAATTCGTGACCGTATTTCCTCCCCGTGTGATGATTACTTTGTTCTCGCCATTCGGGCGCCAGCTCATGCTGATGTCATTCAGCGGAGCTGGATAGTTGATATAGCTAACTCTTCCGGCACCGTCATAGGTGTAATTTATTGTGCCGCCGTATTGATTCTTCTCAGAAAGGACAAAACTATTATATTCAGAAATCGTGCGGGTATTCTTCGTTAGTCCGTCAGCTGATATGACCTCGCTCTGCACCCCATAGCTATATTTTATCTGCTGTGTCCCGGTCACCCCGGGAGAGCTTATCGTAATCACGACCAAGTTGGGACTTGAACATTGATAACCATAATCCCAGGTATAAAAAAACGAAGGAGATCTATACTTCTTTACCTGTTTTACCGCACCCCATTTCCCCGTTTCTTCGTAATAGGAAGTAGCAGCCTTCCTCAAAGCAGTTCCGCTTCCCGAATAGTCCGTCTGATCGGCCACGAACACCATCATGTATTTGTTCCGAAAAAGTCCAGAGGATTCGTAAAAATACGTCAGTTCTGTATAACTCTTCGGATTCACGGAGCCATTTACATAATAACTTATTTTAGTAGGTAAGCCATATCTCTTCGTGTCCGTCCGCTCATACACGTACTCAGTCTTGAGGTTGGAGTCTCCAACGTTATTTTCGGAAGCCAAGGACAAAAGCGGTCCTTTTGCAGTCCCCATGTCCGTGCCCAAAACCATCCAATTCTGTTCCGATATCTCCTGATATGTCCAATCGTAGGTTTCCGCCTGGCTACCGTCAGCCTTTGACCATTCCTTAATAAGGCCGATCTTCCAAGGGCAGCTTACGTCGTAAGCATAATGGGTGAAATTCGTGTCGTATTCAGGCCCTTCTACTGTGCCCATGTCGTACGGCACTGCGCTATAGGTTGGATAAATATAATCCCAAACCTTGGCCTGTTCGCCCGGATTGAAGGTTATCTTCTTTTGTACAACTACTCGCGAGTCGAGGCGGGTCGTGTTGAAGTAAAAATAATGATTAGCATAAATGTATTCCAACACACCGCCATAACCAGCCGTAACCTTGGTTAACTCATATTGATTGTTCGACCCGTCATAGTATTCAAAAGTGCTTGTCGGCATGCCCGGCGGGGTGAAGCTCTGAAGTTTGTAAAAGCCATTCGAAAAGGTGCCAACGGAATAATTGTAGGCGGCTTCGTTGCCCTGGTAATTCTTGACCTTAATCTGCTGCAGTTTTCTGAAAGCCCCATATGATGATACGAAAATTATCTCTCTATTCATGCTGTCGATTATTTTGCTGATTGTCGGCTGAGCTTTAAATAAGTAAGTATTATATGAAATGGAAATATAATGGCCGTAAGGATTTTCGATTTTGGTAACAACTCTTGTCGGTTTCGAGGTTCCGTCGCCGAAATAAACAGTTGTGGCCAGACCAAAGGTCCAAATCACCCCGTTTTTGAAGTACAGTTTGTTCGTCGTCTTATCGAATTTCAAGAAGTCGCGCGTGATGTGTTTCGCCGTCCCATAGTTGTCTAAATACAGAGTTTCTCTTCTTCCGTCGGGAAACTCGATGACCGGGTTGGCCGAATTATAATCATATATCCGGCCCATGTGCATCGTCCAACCCATTCCCACCCAGGACTTAGACTCAGCCTGCACGCTCGCTGCTTCACCTTCCTGCTTATCCTTCAGAATTTTCGAGTTGTAGATCCGCCAGACCTCGACGTTCAAGCCGTTTGGGCCGGGCAAGAACACATCAAGGTAGCGAAGTGTCAGATTTCCCGTAAAAAGATCTACGCTCTCAGAAGGCAGCGAACTATAACTACCGTGCCCCGGAATAATGCCCGAGCGGTCGTATATCCCGCTCTGGCCAAAAAGAAAACTAGCAACGCCAATCAGAAGAAAGAAAGAAAGAAAGAAGACCTTCTCATCCTTAATACCCCCATTTAACTTTCAAGGATGAAAAACAACCCAACCGATCCTGGTCCGCCGCTTTAACTTGCTTCCCTTCAGATAACCATCCTTTACCAAATTATTACTTAATATTTAATCCGATGTCAAGATTTTTTTGTTGAAAACAAATTTGGTCGTAGTTCACAGCCCGGCTCTTCTGAATTGCCGCGTACGGGTCATGGGCCGCTTCAAGAAGATCCGTCCCGCAGGCTCAGTCAAAAAGCAGATAATGCCGACTTTCAATGGCTGTCAACTAACAGAGCACCCGGGACCCCGGGAATTTCCGGTTTCTCCGAGAGGTGCTATAGTAATGACGGGAGGGAAAGATGAAGCTATCCCGTTCAACGACAATACTTGTCAATATCGTCCTTGTCCTGCTCGTGGCCTTGTTGGTCAAGGGGCTGGTCACGGCCCCGGCGAGCGCAGGCGTGGCCCAGTCACGGGAGTACAGGGTCATGCCTTATCCGTCGACCGGCCAGAACGTCGAGCAGATGCTCAACGCCCAGGCCCAGGAAGGCTGGCGGTTCGTCTTCGCCTTCAAGTTCGGCCTGGGGCCATACAGCCTGATTTTCGAGCGTTGAGATCCCGTTCCGACGGGTGGAGTACGCGACATTTCTCTTCTGACTTGTGACCAATTCTTGCCTGAATTAGCTCTTCATATCAGGTGTGTGCTTATCTTTGAAGCCCCTTTCTATGAGAAACCTAATGATTTGATTAGCATTAATTAATTTAATATTTTATGGCAAAATTATTGATAATATCAATATTTATATTAAAAAAATTAATTATTAGCCTATGTTATATTAAAATTATTAAGAACGCGCGCTGAAAATCCACCGGAATCGGCAGTTTCGGGCTGCCCGCTCCCCGTTTCCGCTCCCCGCTTTCGCCAACCTGGCCGTGACATTAAAAGATCAGACCTTCGCCACGGCTTCTGAGCTTCACCTGATATCCGGGAACTCTTTGAGCAGGGATTCGAGGGCGAAAGCCGCCAGCTCCTCCTGGAAAGAAGCCGCCTGTTCCGGCTTCACTTTCTCTTTCTGCCAAACCCGCATCTTGGCGTAAGCCTTTTCGATGATTTGGTCCTCGATCCGCAATATTTTGGCCGGAACGCCCTCGCCGCCGTACGTCCGGAGCCGGTTCACGTTGAGATACTGGGGCATTCGTCCCCGGCCGTCCGGATACAGAAAAGATACGAGCTTCCTCGAAAACGCATTCAACGGAGCCATCTGCTTTTCGGGAGCGGAAGCAGCCGAAGGAACGGTTCCGGAATACGGCCAGACCGGAACGGCCACACAACTCACGGCCTGACCTAAAATGACCCACATGACGGCCAGATGGGACTGTTCCCTGGACGGGGCGGCCTCGAAGACGACGGCCGAAGCCGTGCTGTTCCGATTTATCGTGTCGCTGGTATTCACGTATAAGGGCCGGGCCGGGTCTTGGGGCAATTCCCGGGTCAGAGGAAAAGAATGAAGTTTCTCATGGACCAGGTCGCGGGCTGCTTCTTGAAGGATGAATCTGGCTGTCAGCCGGTTCGCCGCCCGGCCGGCTTCCATGATGTGGGAAATGCGCTCGAAGCGGATGAAGCCGCCTCCTTTCATGTAATCGGGCGAAGTATAGGCGAAGTTGGTCCTGACCAGGTAGCCGAAGGGTGCAGTCGCCCCGTCGCCGGCGTTGAATCTCGTGAAATGATCTCTGGAAGTCTCGAAAAAGCAGGCATTGCCGGCGGAATCGATGATCCCGAAATTGCCGGCCAGATCCCATTTGCCTTTCTCCCTCACCAGGAGCTTCTCGAAATCGTCGGCCGTGGCGCACTCTCCGAGGGCCAGTCTCATAAATGCCCCGTTGCCCTCGCCGTTGCCTTTTCTCTCCGCCTGAGCCAGGTCGTCCGCTTGAGAGTTCATGATCGCGAATCCCTGGTCGTTCATCCCGGCCCAGGCTTCCCCGCCTCTAACGTCTTCGGAATTGATCAGAGCCACGAAATTGTACTTCGGGCCCTTGAGGAACATGAGCTTGTTCAACAACTGAGAAGTGTCCCTATTCTTCCACATCAGAGACCGTCCGTTGGCCGCGGCTTTGCCCGAGACCAGGGCCAGCGTGCAGGCCAAAGAAGGGAGCTCGAAGACCGACAGGCCGAGGGCCGCCGCAACGAATATTACGACGCCGTATTTTCCAATTGTCCTCATATGCATGATGCCTCCTGGCGATACGACTACCCGCGATTATAACCGTTTCGGCCGATTTGATTAAAGGTTTTTCAGAACCGCAAGCCCAGGCCGCCGAGCAAGCGCATGCCGCCCAGGTCGACTTCGTCCTCGACCGGTTTGACCTTGAGCGGCACATACTTGACCTCGACAATGAAGAAGAATTTCTCGACCGGCAGAAATTTCAGGCCGCCGGCCAGAACCACGGTGCTCTTGCGGTCATCGATCTCGTAAGGAAGATTCGGATTGTCTATGAATTGCTTGTAGCCGTAGTTGCCGTAGCCGGCCCGGGCGAAAACGCCGAGATGCTCCAAGCCGAGCTCGTAGGCGGCGAAGATCTCGAAGCCGCTGATCTTCAACGTCGTAGCTTCTTCATAGATGCCTATGAGACCGTCGCGCGAATAGCCTCCCTCATAGCCGGCTCCCAGTCCCAGGCCTTTCCAGATCTCGATGAAAACGGCGGGATAATATACGGCGCCGTTGCCATAGACGTTTTTTATGTCGGCGCTGTTGACGGTTCTCATCCCGCCCAGGACATAGATATCATAGCGGCCGGCGTACTGCCGGACCGGAAGTACCAACGCAAAAAGCGCCGCCAAAGCAAACGCCAGGGCCGCGCTCTTTTTCCTTCCCGGGTGTCCGGTTCTTTTCATCCTGGAATCAGTCATTTTCTTCGCCTTTCTTAATTCCCGATCTCGGCCGGCAGGCTTTCATTGCCGAGCTCGTTGAAGGTCGTGATCCGGTAAGTGAAAAGCTCAGCCTGCTTCAATCCCCTGTGGTCGTATACGAACGATTGCGGGCCGACCTGGGCAATCAACCGGTAATTCTCGTCGCCCGTGCCTCTGACCTTGGCGTATATCTTGTAAGCCGTGACGGCGGCCAGATTCTGGTCGTTGAATTCCCAGGTCAGGCGGTTGATGTATTCTTTGAAGAATATGTAGTTGTTGACCAGCTGTTCGATTCCGGGATTGTCGGGCGGATAAGCTGCCTCATCAGGAACGATGAAATTGGCCGTAACGCTCTTGGGGCCCGTCATGTTCACGATGACCGGATTGTCCGAACCGGCCGCATCGCCCGACCAGTGGCTGAAAACGTAGGGCGAAATCGCCGTGGCCAGAATCGTCACCGGGTCTCCGGACACGAACCAGTTGTTTCCGGGAGGATCGACAGTGCCTTTGCCCGCCGGGCTCACCGCCGTCGTCAGAAGATACTGGGTTACGAAGCTGGCCGTGAAGGTCGTATCCGACGACGGGGCGGTGACCGTATGAACCATCGCTCCGCCGTCCGACCAGGACCCGAACACATGCCTCGTTCCGTCAGAAATGTCCTGCGGCGAATAAGTCCCGATACTGTGCGTAGAGCCGGCCGCCCAGCTAAAAGAAACGGGAGATGTGTGATCCGTTCCGTCGGCAACGACGGTGAATCCCGCAGGCGACGTGGCCAACGTTACGACGGCCGTGCCCGGACCGGAAAAATTGGCCGTAATGCTTGCCGGGCCCGTCATTGTCATGAGGACCGGGTTATCGGAACCGGACGCATCACCCGACCAGAAGACGAAAGAATAGCCGCCGGCCGGAGACGCCTGGACACTCACCACCTCTCCCGAGTCATACCAATTCTCCCCCGACGGTGAAACAGAACCGCTGCCGGGCGGGCTGACGCCGGTCGAGAGCAAATACTGGGTGGTGAAGGCGGCCGTGTAGGTTGCCGCCGACGAACCGGCGGTCACCGTATGAGTCTGGGCGCCGCCGTCCGACCAGGAAGCAAAAGTATATCTCACTCCGGCCGCCGCTGCCTGCGGCGATCCGACTCCGATCGTATGCTCACTGCTTACGACCCAATTGAAAGACCCCGGAGCGGTGTAATCAGTCCCGTCCACGGTGACCTCCAGGCCGGCGGGTGAAGTCTCCACTGTTACCGGAACGGTTTCCACCCGGGTCATGGGCGCGGAATTCGACCAGCCGGCCGTCGCCTGTCCCTGCCATTGGACCTGGACCCAGAGAATGTCCTCGTCCTCCGCGGTCGCCAGGACCTCCCCCACCGCCGGATAGGTTACGGTATAAAGCTCGGCGGCACTTCCGGAATGATCGGACCGGACGGCCAGGTCCTCGCTCGTGACGACCTCGACCGAACCTCCAACCGGGAATTCGTCCGGATCTGAATAATGAGCGTATCTATACGGCCAGTAACCTTCTATCTCGTAAGCATAGTAAGAACGGGAAGATACTTTCCAGTCAACTCCGGAAGACTCGTAAACCGTGTACCGGCCGTCCGTCTCTCTTTTTTCGAAAAGCATGACATGGGACCGCGGCGCGTTCAGGACATCGCCTGCCTCCAGATAATCGTTGGCGTAAAGGGCGAACGATACGCCCGGCAAGCTCGAAGTCGATTGCCTGGCCGAAAGGCCCCAGGCCTGGGAAACGAAGCCCGAGCAATCGACCCCGACCGCGCATAAGCTCCCCGGTTTGTCCTCAGCCCAATTAATGTCTCCGGCCAAAAGCGAGGCGTCAAGGCCCCCTCCGTAGAAGTAACCCGAATCCGTGTATTCGCTGAAGCCTTCCAGCCCGGAGAAGCCTCCCCACTTATACATGACGCCGGTATAATCGCCGGGAGTTCTTACGGGCGTTATGACCACCAGTCCGTCTAACCAGCAGATGGCTCCCGTCTCGGGAGTGATGTTGTTAAAACCTATATACCGAGTATAGCCGGAGTACCCGGACGCCCTCTGGATTATCTCGTCCGGGCCGATTCCAAACAGGCTAACCGGCGGGGATAAAACAGCCCTTCTGTCGGCCGATAGAAGATACTCCCGGGGACGATTCCCGGCCATGGATTTCATCCCTGTCGTCGCGTCATTTCCGCCGGCGGCCGCACTCCGGCCCGGCTCCCAAACGATTATCCGCACTCCGTCTTCGGCCGGCAGAAGCTGGTACAGCCTGCCCGAGGGAGTGATTCTCAGGTCCCGGAAGACCCAGGTAAAATTGCTGTAACCAATCAAGGCCTCGGCAATCTGGCGGCCCGCCGGCGAATATTTCCTCAGGTATCTTTTTATCGCCGGCCGCTCACCGGCAACCGATTCCTCCACGATAATGCAGATGTTCCCGGAGGCATCCCGACCCGCAAGCATCAGGGTTTCAATGTTTCCATCACGCCTTGGGATTCTGATTTCACTTACCGGAGAACCGTCGGTGCCCAGGATCATGAGCCGGCCTTCGGCGGCCGACCTTCTCTCGAGGACGATGGTTTGGCCGTCGCCGCCGATTCCTCTTCTAACTCTCCTCTCCATGGTCCTTTCCGGTTCCCTTAGGCTCTCACCGGCCGTTTTGCCTCTCTCAAACAGAGGCAGGGAAAAGCCGTCGGCCGTTTCTATATAAGGCCTGCCCTTGAGCTCGGCCAGCCCGGAGATTTTTTTGCCGATCCCGGCGACCGAAAAACCGGACATGAAAGAGCCCTCGAGTGAATATTCCTTGACTATGGCGGCGGCGCCGTCCAGAACATAGACCGTTCCCCGGCCGGTCAACAAAAGATCGTCGGCTCTCGCTTCGATCCCGATGGCCCGGAAGTAAGAGCCCGCCAAATCGTAAACGTTGATTCTTCTATTCTCGGAATCGAGAATGTAGGCTCGGCCGCTTCGCTCGTCGACCTCGAGGCTCCGGGGGCCGTAATTGCGGTCCGGGCCGCGAAGCAAACCTACCCGGCCCGGTTCATGACCCCACTCGACTTTGAACAGTTCGCGGGACACATACCGTGCCGATTGCGGCGTATCTTCTGGAAGCCCGGATTGAAGGCCGGCCGCGAACATAAGGCATAAGGCCGCGGCCAAGTAAACTACGGACTTGAATTTCATCTCTTCCCCTCCGAGAGTTTCAGGCCATATTAAAGATAATGTTTATGATTTGATTTTAAGCGAGTGAATTGATTAAATCAAGGGACGATGGGGATGATGGTCTCGACCCGCCTGCCGCGGTAAATGACGGTTCTCGTCTCACGGCCCGGAATGAGTTCGACGATGAAAGTGCGCTCGGCCCCGGGCAGGTTCACCGCCTCTTCGGGAGCGCCAGGCTCAATCGTCAGCTTCCTGGCGTCATCATCCCAGATCATGCGAATCCACGTCCCCCGATTCCTCATGTAATCGAGGCTCAGGCCATCATCATCGTACATCGTAAACTCGCCGGCCGGCGCTTGTTTGACACTGCCTCCGGCCGCGGCTATACTGCAATTCTCAGTAATGACGAGTCCCCGGCCACCGTAAAACGCCGGGTGAATCATCATCACGGGCTGAATTATCATGGCCTCTGCCGCGGAAAACTGGATAGAAGAACAGGAAAGGCTGGCTAAGCCGGCCCGCGTTTACTGGTGCGACGGGTCCGACGGCGAAGCCTTCCGCATCCTCGAGATAGGCATGAACGAGGAGGAGCTCAACGGCCCGGTCTTCATCGAGTTGGACCAGAAAAAATGGCCGACGGGCTATCTCCATCGCAGCCATCCGACGGACGTCGCCCGCACCGAACACCTGACTTACGTCAACCATCCGGAGAAGGAAGATTCCGGCCCGAACAACAACTGGATGGACATCGGCAAGGCCAAGAAACTCATGACCAGCATATCGGACGGTTGCATGCGAGGCCGGACGATGTACGTGGTTCCTTATATGATGGGCCATCCCGATTCGCCGTATGCCAAAGCTTGCCTCATGATCACCGACTCGACGTATGTCGCCATCAGCATGCGCATCATGACCCGGATAGGCAGTGCCATTCTGGATAAAATCCGCAACCGCGACGATTTCATCAAGGGCTTTCACTCGATCGGCGACCTCAGCCCCGAACGGCGGTACATCATGCATTTCCCCAGAGAGAATCTGGTCTGGAGCGTCGGCTCCGGCTACGGCGGTAACGCCCTCCTGGGCAAGAAATGCGTTTCCCTTCGTATCGCTTCCTATCTCGGTTACCGGCAGGGCTGGCTGGCCGAGCATATGGTCATAATGGGCATAGAAGACATAAAAGGCAACATCACTTACGTTCTGGCGGCCTTCCCCAGCGCCTGCGGAAAAACCAATCTGGCCATGATGGAATCGGCCCTGCCCGATTACAGGGTCTGGACATTGGGTGACGACATCGCCTGGCTGAACATAGGACCGGACGGACGCCTCTGGGCCATCAATCCGGAAGCGGGCTACTTCGGAGTGGCTCCCGGGACGTCGATGAAAACCAATCCGAACATGATGCGGACCATAAAGCGGGGGGCCTTCGTGCCCACGCTTTTCACCAATACGGCCCTGGACCCTCAGAACATGGAGCCATGGTGGGAAGGATTGGAGGGCCCCTTGCCGGAACACATGGTGGACTGGCTGGGCAATCCCTGGAATCCGGGGCTCGGGGTCAAAGCCGCCCATCCCAATTCGCGGTTCACGGCCGCCCTCATCAATACTCCCATCCTGTCCAAGGAATATGATAATCCTCAGGGAGTCCCGATCTCGGCCATAATTTTCGGAGGCAGGCGCAGCCGCCTTATTCCGCTCGTGGTCGAGAGCGCGAGCTGGGCTCACGGCGTCTTCGTCGGCGCCCGCATGGGTTCGGAGACGACGGCCGCCGCCGTGGGTAAGGTCGGCGTCGTCCGGCGCGATCCGATGGCCATGCTTCCCTTCTGCGGTTATAACATGGCCGATTACTGGCGCCACTGGCTGAATATGGGCGGGCGCCTGACGAAGCCGCCGAAGATATTTTCCGTCAACTGGTTCCAGACTGACAAAAACGGCAAATTCGTCTGGCCCGGCTTCGGCCAAAACATCAGAATATTGAAATGGATTATAGAAAGAGCGGCCGGAAAAGTACCGGCGGTCGAGACACCGATCGGGCTTGTGCCGCGGCTCGAGGACCTCAATACCGAAGGACTTCACATCCCCAAAGAAAAGCTGGCCGCGCTTTTCGCGGTCAATATAAAAGAATGGAAAGACGAAGCCGGTGAGATCCGGGCGGCCTTCAAGCCTTATCGGAACCGCCTTCCGGGCGAACTACGCGAGCAGATCGAGAAGCTCGAGCATCTGGCAGGTTGAAACCGGGATAATCAGCGGCTGGAGGATCTCACGAATATGATATTGTGCCGGCCGGGTCATTGGTATATCATGGGCCGCGTAGGTTCGATAACAAGCTAAATCGGAATGGAAATCCTGTTCGAAAGCGGCGACTATGTCGCCGTAAACAAACGAGAACACATCGCCTCGATTTCCGAATCGGTCAAGAACGGACTGCCGGAACTTCTCAAAGAAAAATATCCGGAAAAATTATTCCCGGTTCACCGCCTGGACAAGGAAGCCAGCGGCGTCGTGATCTTCGCCAGAAACGGCGATGCCCACCGTCACCTGAACTGTGAATTCGACCGCCGGGCTGTCGCCAAGTCATATCTCCTGCTCGTGCACGGGAACATACCTCAGACACGAGGAACGATCGACAAGCCGATCCGGGAATTCGGCTCGGGAAGGATGGGGGTGGATCCGGCCTGCGGCAAACAATCTCTCACCGAATTCGAAGTCAAGGAAAGAATCGGGGATTTCAACCTGATCGAAGCTCATCCTTTGACCGGCCGGCGGCACCAGTTAAGGGTCCATTTCTACAGTATCGGCCATCCGGTCGTCGGCGACCTCCGTTACGGCGACCGGCTGTTACAGGAAACTTTCCCGCGGCTCATGCTCCATGCCCTGATGATCTCCTTCTCGCTTGCCTCGGGCGAGGTCCTGACCATAGAAGCGCCGATACCGCCCTCGTTCAACGGATTTCTCCAATCCCTGCGCAACGCGCAATAAGAACCGGAACATCTTAAAGGATGAATATACCGGGGCTCAGCCGCTGGGAAAAATGCTATAATCAGAAGGTAAACGATATGCCAGGGATGGATTGATAAAAATGAAAAGTTCACCGGCAATAATCATTCCGGCGGTCTTTTTAATTGCCTTTTTCATGTCGCCCGTGAATCCGGCCGCAGAAACAGTCAGGCCGGTCAAAGACGACGTCGGCTTCTGTTGGAATCAGGCCTCCATGAAGATCCTGATCGATTATCTGGAGGCGAACGAAAAAGAAAGATTCGAGACGGAAGGATTGGCGGCCGCGATCTCGCCTCATGATGACTATCTCTATGCCGGACGGATTTATTATCCCCTGTTCAGAACGTTGAGAACGCGCGAAGTTGTGATCTTCGGCGTCACCCACGGCACCGTCCGCAAGGAAATCGGCGACCCTCACGGAATCGTCATTCTCGACGAATATCCGGCCTGGTCCGGTTTGACCGGTCCGGTGACCGTCTCGCCCTTGCGGGAAGCGGTCAAAGCCGGATTAAAAAAGAAAGACTTCATCGTCAGCAACCGGGCTCACGAACTCGAGCACTCGATAGAGGCCTTGCTGCCCTTCCTCCAGTATTTCAATCCGGAAATCAAGATAACTCCCATTATGGTCACTCCGATGCCTCTCACAAGAATGGAGGAACTTTCGGCCGGCCTGAGTGATATTATCGCGGCGTATATCAAGGCCAAAGGGCTCAAACTCGGCCGGGACATCGTCCTGCTCATATCTTCCGACGGCAACCACTACGGCCGGGACTTCGACAATACGCCCTGGGGCGAAGGTGAGAAAGCCTGGCGAACCGGCCTGGAATACGACCGGCGTTTGATAAATTCATACCTGACAGGCGTCATCGAAAGCCAAAAGATCCACGGCCTGACCGGGGAGCTGTGGGGAGCGACTTATGCCGACTACGGAACGAGTTATTGGTGCGGCAAGTATTCGATCCCGTTCGGCTTGCTGACGGCCTTGAAGGTCGTTGATGAGGTCGGCGGGCAGGACCTGACCGGCCGGCTGTTCCGCTACTCGGACACTTATAGCGAAGGAGTATTGCCGCTCAAAAAGACGGGGATGGGCACGACCGCCCCGTTTTCACTTCGTCACTGGGTAAGCTTCTGTTCGATCGGCTATTACGCGAAGGAAGTAAGTGATCGAACGGCCGAGGGGAAGAAATAAGCCTATGAATCCCCCCGAAAACAACGCCCCCGGTGGACAAGCACCGACGATACTCGACCGGGCTCGCCATCCCATATCCCGGCGCGATATCGATTCAGACGCTCTCAAAGTGCTTTACCGGCTCAGAAATCACGGCTTCACGGCCTACCTGGTCGGCGGCGCCGTCCGTGATTTGATGCTGGGCCGCAAACCTGTGGACTTCGACGTTGGAACCAACGCCCGGCCGAATCAGATCAAAAAGCTCTTTCATAACGCTTTCCTGGTCGGAAGGCGCTTCCGTCTGGCCCACGTTCACTTCCAGGGAGGCAAGGTCATCGAGATTTCCACCTTCCGCAGGGGCCCGGACGGATGGGATCCCGACGCAGTCCCAGTCGAACCAGCCGATGAAAAAACCGAAAGCTGCGGAACCAGGCCTGGTCTTGAAGCCGGACGAGCCGAGCTTCCCGAGTCAGAAACGGCACCGGAAGAGACAAACACCGTGAGTGATGACTCCGGGCAACCGCACGCCGGGAGAAGGCCCGGCCTGCCCCACAGACCTATTGCTTTCGGAACTCCCGCCGAGGACGCCCTTCGCCGGGACATAACCATAAATGCCCTCTTTTACGATATCTCGACGTTCGCCGTCATTGATTATACAGGCGGGCTGGAAGACCTCGAGGCCCGCCGGATAAGGGTAATCGGCGATCCCGACGAAAGATTCACCGAAGACCCTGTTCGCATCTGGCGTGTTCTCAGGCATGCCGCCCGGCTCGAATTCGGCATTGAAGGGGCGACGGCCGCAGCCATTCCCCGCAACCTGGATAAAATCGCATTATGTCCCGGGGCCAGGCTGTTCGAAGAATTATATAAGGACCTGAAATCCGGCTCGTCCGCTCACTTCTTCGAGCTGGCCAGGAAGTACGCCTTCCTTCCGGTCGTACTCGGCGGCGTAGGCCGGTATTATCAGGACTCCGGACAAGCCTTCGCCCGGCTCCGGCGGCTTCTCTCGGGCCTGGACGAGGCTGTTTTCCGGGGTGAGTGTCCGAGTCAGGAAATACTGTTCGCCGCTTTGCTCGAGCCGTGGACCTCTCCCATGCTGGCCGACACGAACGGACACGGTGACCGGACGAAAATCCTGTACGAACTCTTCCGCAATGAAGGGCCCGCCATCCAGCTTCCAAAGGCTCTGTTGTTCAACTCTTTCCAGATCCATGTCATTACCGACCATCTGCTCAAGACTCTCGAGTCGGGCAGAATGAAATCGAGCATCAGAAAATGCGCCCAGTATCCGGCCGCTTCGGTTCTGTGCCATTTGATAAAGAAAGGCAGGTATCCGGAATCGGCCGATGCTTTCGCCGACCTTTACCATGAACGATTCGGCTCGCGGGCGCCGCAAACCATACCCAGGCGCAGAAGGCGGCCGCGGAGAAAAAGACGGCCTTTCCAGCCAGCAGCGTGACATAATGGATGTAAGAACGACATGATCAGTCAAGAGGTATCATAATGATCAGCAAACGATTCAGGAGATTGGGGCTGACCATCAACGGCCTGACGCTACCCGGGATGTTCAGCTTCCTTACGGGCGCCGGGATGATAGCCGCCTCCGTCCTGACCATCGACCATTTCTTCAAGGCCAATTACCCGGAAACGATCTTCACCGGGGCTTTCTGCGACATAAGCGCCTTTTTCAACTGCGATCACTCGGCCTTCTCCCCGATAGCCCAGATCATGGGCGTCCCGCTCGGTTTCTTCGGACTCTTCATGGGAAGCCTTATCGTTCTGGGCAGTCTCATCCCGTCGGAAAATTTCGAACGCACCAACAAGTTTCTTTCTCTGGTCAACTTCATCGGCGTTCTGGCCCTTTTATTTTATTCGGTTTTTTCCCTGAAGAGTTTATGCCTGCTCTGCTCCGGCTATTATCTTTTTTCCATCCTCAATTTCATCCTTTTCGCCTTCTACGGCATCGACAGCGACAAGAGCGGTCTGAGGGCAAAGTACTTCAGGCCTTCTCTCCGGCTGCTCTTCGTATTCGCCATGGTTGCTTTGACCGCCGCCTACGGTTTCGTCCTCTATCACGACGCCAGGAAAAAGGCCCAGACGGGAGCGGCAACAAACATAATCAGGGAATTCTTCGAGCTTCCCGAACTAAAACTTCCGACTGTTATCTCTCCTTACTGGTCCGTAAAATCAACTGACAGGTTCGAAGAAGCTCCTGTCTATATAGTCGAGTATGCCGACTTCCTGTGCCCCGATTGCCTGTACCTTAACGAACAGATACAGAAACTGAAGAAAGAGTTCGAGGGCAAGATCAATATCGCCTTTCAGTTCTTCCCCCTCGAGGCCGAATGCAACCAGATCGTGAAAAAAGATCTTCATCCCGGAGCTTGCCAGCTGGCCTGGATAGCCGCCGCCGATCCGGGCTCATTTCCGGCGATCCACGACGAAATCTGGGCCAACTTCCGGCAGGCTTCGAACCGGGAGTGGCGTCTCGCCCTGGCCAGGAAGTACGGAGTCGAATGGGCGCTCGACGATAATTCCGTGAAAGAAAACGTGGACAGGATCATAGCCACCGGAGCCGAATACGAAAAAACTTCCGACAAGTATTCCCACGGTATCCGGTCTACACCGACCATGATCATCAACGGCCGGATGGTCATCGGCACCTTGCCCTATCACCATCTGCGGGCGATCTTTGAGGCCCTGATCCAGGAAAATAGTGACGGATCCAGAAAATTCATGGAAAGCTGGGTGCCCGCCAAGAAAAAAAGGCCGGACTGAGAAACGGACGAGTCCATGTTACGCCGCCCCGGACCGCTCCGGATAGGAAGAATCGAGATCGATTTTCCCTTCATCCTCGCCCCGCTGGCCGGTTATACCGACGCTGCTTTCAGACTCGTCTGCCGCGATTGCTCGGCAGAATATACTTCGACCGGGGTAATGCTTGACAAATTGCTTCTCCAGAAGTCCAAAACGAGGCATGAGGTAATAAAAACCGATCCGGCCGATCATCCCATCGCCGGTCAGATCATGGGCAGCGAGCCGGAAACCATGGCCAGGGCGGCCGCCGTTCTGGCCGAATCGGGATTCGATGTGATCGATCTGAACTTCGCCTGCCCGGTACGCAAAGTCCTGGCCCGCAGGCGCGGCGGATTTCTCATGCAGGATCCGGACCGGGCCCTGGCCATAGTCCGTGAAGTCATCAAAGCCGTGCCAGGGCTGCCGGTTACTCTGAAGCTGCGCCGAACTTTTTACGAAAACGACATGGAAAACAGGGCTTTCTGGGTCATAACCGAAGGCTCTTTCGGGCTCGGAGCCGCGGCGGTCTGCATTCATGCCCGAAGCGTCGAAGGTAAATACCGCGGCCGGGCCGACCGGGAGTTTCTGGCCTCCGTAAAACACGCTTTTCCCTCGCAGACTATCATCGGCTCCGGCGACGCCCTGACGGCGAGCCGGGTCATCGAGATGTACGAGCGGACCGGTGTCGACGGAGTGGCTCTGGCCAGAGGCGCAATAGGCAACCCCTGGATATTCGAAGATTTGAGAAGAATCACCGCCGGTGCAGAGCCCGAGCCGCCGGATATCAGCAAACAAAGACGCCTCATCGAAAAGCATTATGAGCTCGAATGCCGGTTTTTCGGCCAGGACAAAGGCTGGCGCCGGATGCGGCATTTCGGGATAATGTACGCCGGCAAACATCCGAAGCCCAGAGAAGTCCGGATGGCTTTTGTCGCGGTCAGATCCGCCGAAAACTGGCGGGCTGTCCTTGAAGAACATTACCATCGGCCGTAGCTCATTTCTGAATTAAGGTTGAGGGTTAAGGACGGAAAAAACGGTCATCTCAAGCGGTGATTATCACTGTCCTAAACTCACCCTTAAAATCATTCATGGCGGCGATTACAAACCGCTCGGGAAAAGCTAAGCTCAAAACCATAATGAGGCACTCGTCCGCACCGGTGGGCAAAGCGAGACCGGCCGCAAAAGGCCGGTCAGCGGTTTGGCCTTTCTTGCCGCCGGCGGGCGATGTCAGGGTTAAGGCGGCGATCTACGTCCTGCTGATCCTTTTCTCGGCCATAGTAGTTTCCTACGGTGTCACCATCCGGATAATGGACAGCCATATCCGGGAGGAAATCATTAGAAGAGCCGAATCACTCAGCCGGAGCCTGGCCTCTGCCGCCGGTTATCATCTCATTTTGAAAGATCTGCTGGCTCTTGATAATTTGGTCTTCAAGGTTAAAAGTACGAATCCCGATATGACCTCCATTTCAGTCGTAGGCCCTGAAGATGAGATAATCGTTCACAGCGATGCAGGCCGGAGAGGCCAGCAGATGCGAAGGGATGACATAAATCTCGTAACGACCCGGTTGGAGGATGGAACCCTAATGCGGGAAAAGCTTTCGCCCCGGGGATCCTCATTCCTGGTCGAAAGCCCGGTAGCTTTCATGGATAAAAAGCTCGGCTCGGTCATACTGGAAGTCGACTGGTCTTCCCTCACTGAATCCAAGTCATCGGCCAGGAAAAAAATCATTGGCTTCTTCGCGGTCATTCTTATTCTGGGAATAGCCGGCAGTATTGTTTTATCTTCCCGGATGACGCGCCCCATCAAGGAACTCACGGCCGGTGTCGAAGAAATCAAGAAAGGCAAAAGGAGCAATCCTCTCCGGGTTTACTCCCATGACGAGCTTGGCCGGCTCACGGCCAGTTTCAATGAGATGACCGCGCTCATAACCGACCAGCGGGAGAAACTGTCGAATTACGCCAGAGATCTGGAGGAGGCCTACGTCTCGACGGTCAGGGTTTTGGCCGCGGCCATCGAAGCTCGTGATAAATATACCCTGGGGCACTCGACCCGCGTAGCCGGGCACGCAATTTCCCTGGGCCGGGCGGTCGGGCTCAAAGAAAATGAAATCGAGGATATCGAAATCGCCTGCCTGTTTCACGATGTGGGCAAGATCAGGATCCCGGATTCCATCCTTCACAAGACGGGCTTGCTTGACCCGGACGAGATGGCCGAAATGAGGAAGCATGCCGAATATGGCGCGGAGATACTGAGCAAGGCGCCGTCACTTTACAAGTACATCCCGGCCGTAAGGCATCACCATGAATGGTATGATGGTAGCGGCTACCCCGACGGGTTGAAAGGCGACGAAATCCCGGCTTCGGCGGCGATCATTTCCCTGGCTGATGCCTTCGACGCCATGACCTCGGACCGGCCTTACCGGAAAGCTTTAACCAAAGCCCAGGCAATGAATATAATACGCAAGAACTCGGGAAGACAGTTCAATCCCGCATTCGCCGCAGCATTCCTCAAAATAGTGGCCAAGGAAAACGTACCAAAAAAATGAAAAAAGGGCCGTTGTTCTTATTCGTCCTGGTTCTGGCCGCAGCTTGCCTGATAGGCCAGAACTGTTCGGTCCTCAGCCGGGGGCCGGCTAAAAAAGTCACCGTCGAATCCGAAAAGGCCGTCGCCTCGGGTGATTACCGGAAAGCGCTGGAGATCTACCGGACGGCGTGTTCTCGAGACAAGCATGACCGGCGTCTTCTTGCCGATTATTCTACATTGGCCGAATCGATGAAGAGCCAGGCCGACGGACACCTGGAACATAAAAGATACGGCCAGGCGCTTGAGATTTACAAATTTCTCCATGAAGAATACGCAGGCATCTCGACCTGCATCTCCGAATTGAGCTTCGACATGGCTGATCTCGAATCCGGAATAAAGAATTGCCTGATAGCAGTCTGGGAAATCGAGGCCGGCCGGGCACTTAAACAAGCCGCCCATGACAAGGCTTTCAATATCTACAAGGAAGCGCTCAAGCTATATCCCGGCGAAAAGCGCATATCGATGGATTTCGTACAGGCCGCGAACACAGTCAAAGCCGCGGCCGACCAAGCTTTGTCTTCAAGCCGTTATGCCGCGGCCGGAAATCTTTACCGCCTGCTTCTTAGGAATTTCCCTGAATTTAAAAAAGCCGGGATTACGCCCGGATACTCAGAGAGCGATCTGGAAAAGCCGGCCAGGACCTGCATAACCAAATTGACCGACACCGGGCTCGCAGAATACAGAAAGGGCAGGCTGGCCGAAGCCATCGCCGTCTGGGGAACCATCCTTGAATTCGATCCCGATAATGCCGAGATAAAAAAAGCGGTCCAGACCGCCCGGACTCAATTAGAAAGAATAAAAAAGCTCAATAAATCAGTTCGTTCGCGTCTTGCTGGGCTGCTGAGCCCAGGTACAGTGAACCGGCCTGGACGATCACATATATGATGAAAACGAGAACTACTATGCTCAAGATAATCAACAAGACCGACTTGAGATTAGAGACCCGGCGGCCTGACCCCTGGGGCGAGAGAACATCGAAAAACCATTTGCCTATGTATAAGATGAGGATCATGAGACCGGCTGCCAGCCGGTAAAGGCTCGAATCCGCCGATTTGTAATCCGAACTGTCTATTTTGAGGAAAGGCATGAGAAACCAAATGGCCAGGGCCAGCAACGAAACCGCCAGAAGAACCCCGCCCCAGTTTTTGGTTTTTACGGCCAGAGGCATCGAATTCCACCCTTACTGGGCATCAACCAGGGTGACAAGGGCCTGAATGAGGCGGAATCCCTGGAGGAAATCGTCGAGGCTGAAGCTGACCGTCCGGGCGTCTTTCCTCGTCACCTGAGGCACGAAAACGGCCCTATCGGCCTGGACCGGCGTGAAGAATTCCAGTTCGAAGGCATACGGCGAATTCAACCTGAACGGTTTGAACTGCTTCGCCCGGCGCACGGCATCCGCCGCGCGTTCACGCATGGCCCTGCGGGCATCGACCGCCGGCACGAGACGGGCCGCATACCGGGTGATCCCGTCTTTGACCGGAGCGGTCACGACTTCCTCCCCGAGGACAATTTTGGCTTGCTTACAGACGGCCACATCCCCGCTGATGAACACGACGGGAACTCCATAAATACCAGCCAGGGCCGCATTGACGCCGAGTTCCGGGAGTTCGGTCCCGTTGACTTTAATACTCCTTACCGCGCTCCTGGAAAAAGTACTGTCAAGAACGGCGTCCCGGGTCCCGGCCATCGCGTGATAGCCGACGAAAAGACAAGCATCAAACGAGGAGTCGATGCCCTGCATCATAGACATGGGTTTGGGCCATCCGGAAATGAGCACCGCTCTCGGGTTAAGGTCGTCAGGATTTATATTCCGCATACTGCCGTAGGCATCGTTGACGATTATCTCACTCGCGCCGCCCTTGACGGCGCCCTCGATGACCGCATTGACATCTTCCGCCATCCACTTCCTGGCCAATTCGTATTCCGGATTCCCGGGAATTAGCTGTCCTTCATCAACCACTCCGGTTATGCCCTCCATGTCGACGGATATGAAAATTTTGATCTTCGACTTCTTAGTTTGAGCCGAAAGGCTGACGGTCAAGAACAAAATCAGGCCGGCGATTAAAATTCTTTTCATTACTCCTCCAGAATATCAAGCGTGCTCGAGCAACGCCAGGATCGATTTCAGGGTTTCAAAATCCGGCTGTCCTTCGGCTGTTTCCTTGCCCGGGGCGAGGGATGCATACGTGAAGGGCGCTCCGAGGAAGGGGCCTGCGATTCGAGTCAAGACTCCGATTTTACCCAAGCCCAGGGCCAGGATGTTCTTTTTCAGCTCATAAAGAGAAAGAAGACGCGAACAATCCTGGAAATTCTTCACCTGGCAGACCAACTTGGCTATATCAGCTCCCCTGTCGAATGCCTCGTCGATGGCCTGCTGCAAGACAAGCCTCATCGGGGTTTCCTGGTAATAATGGCGGGAGATTATGAAACGGCATTGTTTCTCTTTGGCCAGACTCAAGAGATCGGCCATTAAATCTGGTGGGTTGCCGATTTCCACGTCAACGTAAGCGGCCCCGGAATCTATGGCTGCACGAAGAAGCTTGAACCGGTCCGGATCGGGCATGGTCCCGGGCCGGCAGGTGGCGATCAGAGGTACTTTTGACGAAGAAAAAAGGCGCCGGACTTCGCCTTCCGCCAATCCCGACTTGTCAAGGCGAATCTCGGCAAATTCAAGGGTCTTTAATGACTCCAGGATCTCATCCACCGAAGACCCGGCCAAACTGACACAGATCATCAGTTTCCTCGCTTTAGGGAATTTCGCACTCCTCTGCGCTCAGAGTATACCACAACCCCCTTGCCAATCCAGAAGAATAATTTTGAGCCCCCCCTCATATCAGGGCGAGGTGCGCACCTGTACTCCGGGGATTCCCCTCAAATCGAGGGGCACGCAATCCTGGGGATTAAGTTACCTTTAGAAACGCCGGCCGAAACCGCCGCTTCGTCCCCCGCCGCCGCGCGGACGGTCGGTCCGGGGCCTGGCTTCGTTTACCGTCAGAGGACGGCCTTTGAAATCCTTGCCGTTCAAAGAAGCTATGGCCTTATCGGCCTCTTCCTTGTTCGGCATCTCGACGAAACCGAAACCACGGGATTCGCCTGAAAACTTGTCCTTGATAATGGCTGCGCTTTGAACCTCTCCGAAAGCCTGGAAAGCTTCCTTCAGTTCTTCTTCCCGGATAGCCCTTGGGAGATTACCAACGTAGATGTTCATACTCTACTCCTTTTAAATTCGACGATAAAGGAGAGAGTATGACCGCCGTAAAGGGCCCGTGCCCTCTTCCTTTATAATCTGGACCATATTATAGCATATCCAGCAAAATAAAACCCTATCGGACATTTTTTTTCTATAGCTCAGCCGCTCAATTTTCAACCTTCGACAAAAAAATCCCCCCATACCTGTCAAGCCATTTAAAAACCTTACCCAAGGAGGTATCGTCCTGCCATATAAAAATCTCACCCAAGCCGACAGCATCTGAGAGCTCATAAGCTGTGTAAAACGACGTGCGGAGAGGAGAT
>Ga0172366_10000417_pt1 | contig 30153 bp, 38 predicted proteins | sample LakKivSesite69cm_FD_114533 | JGI IMG/M metagenome (GOLD analysis project Ga0172366, IMG submission 114533) | Sediment microbial communities from Lake Kivu, Rwanda - Sediment site 69cm | ecosystem: Environmental > Aquatic > Freshwater > Lake > Sediment | place: Rwanda: Western Province, Lake...
GGCTTTAATAGACATTTTTAATTTTGTATCTTGTGTATAAGTGTAATTATTTTCGCCGCCTGATCTAGCATTGTAGCAATTATTATCATTTATATCTATTAACTCTTTCTCTTTCTTAAGAGCGTCATCTCTGTTTTCAAAAATAAAAAGTATTTCTTTCTTAAAACTATCATCACCATACTTTTTAAATGCAGATAATATTGGGCTTTTTATAGTAGGATATATTTTTCTGCCTCGCCAATGTCCACAGCCCAAATAATCATCATATATGTTGGTAGTACTGTGTACACCTATGTAGTACTTATTATTAATTTTATTAATAGTTTTGTATACTATATGATTCACACATATATTTATATCTCTGTGCTGCTTTTAACACTTGCATCCTCTATAATTACAAAATCTTTGAGCTGCTTTAGCCGTATTGTTACCTTTGTTTTTTTGCTTTGCCTTTAATGCCCGAGCCTTTGAGCATGTCATTTTACCCTTTACTTGACGTTTTAATATACCCGGTCTTACCGGGTCATGAATATTACGTTTTTCTAATAGTTTGAATAGGTGATCAAACGTCACCTAGTATTTATTAGCGATTTACTACAGACCCAAGCTTTTCGCGGAACTGAGTAGAGAACCTATTTACAAACCCTTCTAAAGCTTTATTCCCCGCATCAATACCTTTTGTACGAACTATTTCAGTCAATTCATCCTGGTTTAAAACCACCCGGTATGATTCTACTCCACCGTTATCACCTGCAATCTTTACATCAATGTTTACGTTCATTAATTTAATTTATATTATACCTGATATATATCAACTATACTCTTAGTGCTTTATTCCAAATAATTAGCTGTAATCTTGGACTAAAATGTAAGCCATGTTCTTTACACAATTCGGCAACTAAACCAGATGCTTGCACGTGTTCTTCTCTACTACCACAACATGGCATTAACCAAATTCTGTCTTTAGATACCTTTATTTCCGGATTATTTACGTATCGTTCAAACACTTCATCTAAATCTTCTTTTTTGCTTATAACAAATTTAAACCCTGATCCCTGCTCTGCATGCCATTTTAAAACTACTGGTTTGTATCTCTTTTCCTCTGGATCTCCGTTATTGGAAAGCTTAGGTGAAGTTGTAAAGGTGGCCCGATGTTGATCAATCCATTTTGAATCAGGTAAGATAGTGGCGTTAGTTTCAAAATCTATAATGGGGGTAAAGCTGAACCGATCAACAAAATATTCAATAAAATCCAAAAGGGCTTTTTGTTGAATAAGGGGTTCCCCGCCAGTTATCTTAAGAATAGCTCCATTCTTAAGAAAATCTAAATATTTTGACTCTACTAAAAAATCTCCTATCTCTTTAAAGGATAATTTATTTTTTACTGACCAACTTATAAAGCTGTCACAACCGTGTGGTGAATCATTACTTGCAAATCCCTTACAAGTTAAATTGCACATCGATAGCCGCATAAACACCGATGGATGCCCAACATACTCACCTTCACCCTCGAGTGTATAAAAAATCCTATCATCACTCAAAAAAATAGTACCATCATTTATTTCACCCATATTCTTATTATATATTCTCTTCCTACCTATTCAAGGGCATTGGATAAGACTAAATAATATAAATGAGTTCTTTTAAAAAGAACCCGAAGTATAATAATAAAGATTTAATTAAAACTGATTTATTACGTAATTTTCGGGTTGACCAGAAATTTCACCTTAACGATCATCATAAAGCTTTTGCAGAAAAAGCATTAGAGGAGGCGACTAATATTTTATTTGCTGATGGGCCAGCGGGAAGTTCTAAGACTTATTTGGCAGTATTTGTTGCTTTAACTTTGTTGAAAGAAAAGAAAGTAGATGAAGTAATTTATATAAGAAGTATAGTCGAGTCTGCTACCAGAAAGCTTGGTAGCCTACCAGGAGAAGTAGATGATAAATTTAAACCTTGGAGTATACCTTTAATAGAGAAATGTGATGAATTAGTTGGGAAGCAAGTGACTAATGTATTGTTTGAGAATGAATATATTAAATCTATACCAGTTAATTTTTTACGAGGTGCAACCTTTACTAATAGCGTGGTAATTGTAGACGAGGCTCAAAATCTAGAAAGAAGTGAATTGGTAACTATTTTGACTCGATTTGGTAAAAACTGTAAGTTGTTTATTATCGGGGACTCTCAGCAATCAGATATTCAAAAGTCAGGGTTTGAGAAAATAATGAAAGCTTTTGATACAGCTGATAGTAGAGAGCACGGCATATATTCGTACCATTTTACTGTAGACGATATAACCCGAAGCAAATTGTTGCGTTATATTGTAAATGTTTTAGGGGCTATTAAAGACCCCAAGTAGTACCACCAAATGGATTGCTCCAACCAGTAGTTACTTTATTACCTACTGCAGCCGGGGTAGGCTGAGGATCATTATTAGTAGGTTTAGTAGCTTCTGGTGCATCAAGCTTAAACTCATATTGTTCAGCATTTATTTTTTCACTAGTGGGCGCTACCGCTTCAGGCTTTTCTGTTGGTCTTTCTTTTTGTTTTTGATAGATAGCTGAATTCTTATCATGCTCCCAAACCTCTACCATTTCAACCCAGCATCTTCCTTGGGTGGCATTCCTAACAAATTTATCTGCAGCCTCATAACACCACTCTGCAGTTCTCTCAATACCTACCCCTTTCTCTAGAATTCTTAAATCAATAGCCCCTAAAACATGTAATTCTTCAAACTTCTTTCTCAATGGATCATCAGCTGCAATACAAGTTGTATGGTCGAACTGCTTTTCTAAAACTTGCTTTAATCCCTTCAACCCACCAAAATCTACTACCCAATTTTTTTCATCTAGTGATTTACATCCAAACCAGAATTTGGCCTGAAGTCGATAACCGTGAATATATTTACAATGGCTATGTTCTGCTTTCCATTGTCTAAATGCACATGAACCAAGATCTAATATTTTAGTACTAAAAAATTCCATATACTGTATTATATACAGAAATATTCGTTATTCAACTAAATCTATAATCTTTTTACTGATCTGTGGGGGAAGGCGTGTATAGTTCCCCGAGAATACTGTTAACATAACTATCAAAGCCTTCGTTCTTTCTTTTACCGGCTTTGCTCAATGCAACAGCTACTGCTTGCTTTTGGGCCGCTTTTTCTGACGAAGGTTTTGACGATCCAATTTTGCCAGTCTTTTTATATGAACCGACTAATTCCTTTATATTCTTACCAATAGTTTTTTGCGAAGATCCAGTTTTTAGAGGCATATATTATTTATTTTAATAAAGGTATTATTTTAGATTTTATAAAACTAATTTTTTGAGAAATACTAAAATCTTGATACCCTGGTTCATCCTCTATAACTCCTATAATATTTTGGTCAAATTCTTTCCACTTATCTTGATCAAGCTGATCAAGTTTGTTAGCTATTGCATTGACTAGCTCATCATGGTCAGGCATTTTTTTAAATGAATTATAATCCTTAATAAAAAGTATTTCTTTAATAATACCTAAAGATGAAACTATGGCTTTAATGGTACTAGAACTATACGATTCAGTAGGGGCAGTTAGACCAGTCACACGTACCATCCAGATTCCTCCAACCAAATCAATTCTAGCTTGGGCGGTTTTAAATATATTATCAGTAAATCCAAATATTATGTTACCCTTCTTTTCTGGATTATTATATAACTTTAAGTCAAGATAAACATTTGTAAGTTTTGATATTTTTGGAGAAAGATTACTAACTTCATAATAAGAACCAAAAATAGGTAGTTGAAGAACAGATTGACCGCTAATTATTCCTTTAATTGTTTTTATTCCGCGGACTCCCATTATTTGAACAAGATCATTCTTGTTCGGTGCATGTTCATAATCCTTAGATTTTGTCTGGATATTAATTAGGTCTTTCGGATCAAAAGTACGTAAGAATGTTGCCAGTCGACGTAAAATATGGTTTTTACCCATGAGCAATTCCCCCGCTTTTGCTAAAGTTTTTCCAGTAATATCTACCCCCTGCTTTAATCCTGACATTAACTGTTCTCCAGTATTTGGAAGATTGCGGCCAAACCCTGAAAATTCATCGCTCTGTTCACTGACTGGTGGAGCAAGCAAAACTGCTTTATATAAATCACTTATCTTTTTTTCATCAAATTTTAATTCTCTCAAAAAGGTTTCTATAAAGTCTAAACTATTACTATTTTCAATTTGCTTTATTTGAGGGACCGTTTGATCAATACCCTGCCGTTTTAATGTTTCTATAATTTTAGATTTTACATTCTTAAAGCTTGTTGGCAGGGGTGGTTCTTCAATAGGGGTTACATGTTTTTTTTCTACGTCTTGGACGGGATCAATTTCTTTCGGTACATTTAACATGTACACTTTTACTGAGGTACCGCACTCTTCTAGCACGTATCCCTCAAAAGAACATACATTCTCATAACCAAAAACAGCAAGCTCAGAGGGATCGACCTTGACTCTTACTCTTTTGAGCTTAGAATTTCTAAGAGTGTTTTCTATCAATAAATCTATATGCATAAAATACATGTTATTTATTCTTGATTTCCTTATTATACTCTTATAATTTTATTATGTCTAAGAAGCGTAATTTACCATATGCCAATCACAATCACCCGGTAACTGAAGAGGAACGTCACGAAATCATAGAAAAAGCAGCCAAAGCTTATGAAGCTTATATGGATGCATTAGGGTATGATTGGAGAAATGATCCAAATAGCTCTAATACACCTCATAGAGTTGCTAAAGCGTTTGTTGAGGATTTTGCCTGGGGGTGCTATAGTCAACCCCCTAAAATAACAGCTTTTGATAATATAGATGAGTATGATGGTATGGTTGCACAAACCAATATTAAGGTAACTTCACTATGTTCTCACCACCATGCCCCGTTCATGGGATTTGCACACGTTGCATATATTCCAGCAAAAGATGGTAAGGTTATTGGGCTATCTAAATTAAACCGTATTGTTGATTGGTTCTCCCGTAGACCTCAAGTTCAAGAAAATTTGACAATGCAAATTCACAAGTACATAGATGAGGTCTGTTTAAAGAATAAAGGTGTGGCAGTTATGATTGAAGCTGCACACACATGCTGTTCAAATAGAGGTATTCGTCACGATTCTACCATGCGTACTGCGAGAATGTCTGGTGCATTTTTAGATGACAAGGATAATTCTAGAAACGAGTTTTATAAGTTTGTAGAGTTTGCACAAAACCGTAAATTAATTTGACTAAATAATTAGTGTAATCTCATTATAAGAGGTGAGATAGTAAACCCCCCGACAAGCCCGTCTTGCTTTAGAGATCTTACTCTTTTTGCTCATACGTTTTGCCATTATAATATCATAGTTGAAGTTGAACCAAAGGACCCTTATTACAGATACTTAAAACGGTGTGGTATATTAGATTTTGTTGATGATATTTTAAAACCTGGTGAGGAGGTTGGTATGAGAATTGATACGGACTTTAATTACGACCCCACCGTATGTGTGGTAAGTTCAATTAATGCGATAAACTTAAATCAAATTTTAAAATCTATTGGGTTCCATTGTTAATATTTAAATTAACAACTCCCCCGTTCATTTTAATAAACTCCTCACCTAACAATACCGGTGTATCGTTTTCACTTCTATCAGCTAAACTAAACGGTACGGAATTAAATTGTTTGGTACCAATACTGCAGTCTAATTTTACCACCGGGCGGTCTTCTTTATTACCGCTTCCTATATGAATTAGAATATTTTCAGCTATTGGCAATTTTAAATGTTTATTTTGTACTGTATCAAACGAAACATCTTTATCTTCTACCTTAACATTTACTGCATGCAATACATTATGTGCACTATTGCCAGTATCTACTTTAGCTTTAACTGTTCCTACATGCTGTATAGTAATGCCTTCAAATAACCCGAGCGTTTGCTCCCAAAAAAATTGTTTAAATGACCGCATATCAAATATTTATAAGACTAAATAATAAAAATGAATAGAAAAAGAGATCTTGTCCAAATTTCTGAAGCTTATAAGAATTCTGTAATAAATGAATTAGGTGGTTTTTCACCCGGTGAAGGACGCACCGCGGTACCTACCCCCAATAATCCCACCGAAATTGTTTTGAATCAAGATGAACAAGATTTAGACCATACTGCAGAAGAAACTAGCATGGTTAAGAGTGAATTATTTAAATTACATAAAGCAGTTAAATGTCTTTACAAATTAATTGGTGAGAACGATCAAATTGAACCTTGGGTTTTTAGTAAAATTACGGTTGCTGCTAATTATCTTGAGGGCGTACTTCACTATTTAGACTACAAAAAATTTAAAGAAGATGGAGAGTTTGGTGATAACGAGGAGCATAGAAATCATCTATTATTAAAAGTTCGAGAAATGCTACGTGGGGAAAGTAAAGAGGTGGTTGAATCTGTGCTCCGTGAGGTTATTTTTAATTTAGAAGCTTTAATACCTGACCGTGATATTAAGCCGTAACTAACGGGGCTCTTCGCTTACCGCCACTGGCTCGGTTTATTTTTGTAAATTCCAACCTATCAACGATTTTTACATGGTTTGTACCAACAAATAAAACATACCCCTCATCTTTAGTTTTAGTAAAAGAACCATCAGGCTGCTGGATAAAGGTCTTACCTACCTTAGATTGAAAATTAGATAAGATTTTTAATAAGCCATATTTAGCTGAAATCATATAGTAGGTGGCTATGATGAGATGCTGAAGATTATCGTGATTAGTTTCAATATAGTTTAAAACCTCTCTAAGTCTTTCTTCTACTTTTTTTTGTCCCTGAGATGTTTTTTTAGTCTCTTTCTCTTTTTCATATCTTTGAATTATAAACTCTCTAAACCCACTAATAAATGACTTAACTAAAAACTCCTGTTGCTTGAAGGCAGCGCCAAAAATACCTTGATTGCCTAGATCGACTTGTTTATTGAGAAATATTTTTAAAAGACTTAAAATAGGACTATTTAAGTAGCTCTGATCAAATGATGTATCTATTTGATCTATCTCAAGTGATGCTTTCGCCACATAAGATCTAATTTTTCTAAATTCTGCATCAGGAATATTAACTGAAAGTTCTCCATAATTGCTACTTTCTAAGAACACATTGGTCCCTGCACTATTTCTTACTAAATCCTGTACATTTCTACCAGCCGATGTTAATTCGATTGCTTGTCCTTCATTGATAGGCGTTCCTTTAAATGATTCATGCACTATAATGCCTACCGAGGCTGCAATAATTCTTTTACTAATAGGGCTTTTTTCATCAATAGGCACCGCATACACAATAACGTTGGGTTTAAATGTCACATAATTTTCTCCACCAATATTTACCAGTTTTTTATCTGTAGGCAGGGCAAATAATACGTCTCCTTGGTAAATTTTATCCAAGGCTTTATATGCTGAGGGTAATTGTTCAAGTAAATTTTCTAACTTATCACGAAGGGAAGGTTCAGAACCATAGTACTCATATACTTCGTCTTTTGTATGCATTATCTTAGGAGCGGTTTTACTTAACCCGCTTTTTAAAGCAATAAAAAACTGTTTTTTAAATTGAGGTCTTGGATCTAATCCAAATAAAATCATAGGGCTCCCATCAATCTTTGCGTTTATTTCTTGGTTGGTTTCAAACCCCTGGACTTTATTATTAAGTCCATCTATATGTTGTAGGAACATTTGAAACCCTTGCTTACCATGTTCAATGGCTAAATCTTCTAAATGAGATAAATGTGGCTTAATGTGGGTATCGGCTTGCCCGGTTACATTTTCATTCACTAGAAATGTTTTGAAGCTTTTCATTTTTTTAGCAAATTATAGATTTGAATTTTATCCTCTTTAGTTATATCTGGCAATAAAGTCTTAAATTTTTCGTAATTTTTGTCTTTTAATGCTTGCCTGGCATCAGTTGCAGAAGCAATTCTTACAACTTCTCCTTTTTCTATATTAGATATATTCCTTCCTTTATATATTTTTGATTTTTCGGGATCAAAAAAAGCATTGTATCTATTTAAATCCTCCGAACTTGCATACAATTTGATACGGGCGGGGAATTTTTCCGTTAGTAGATTATTGGCAATATTCTGAGAGTCAGGTAAGGGTGTTGGTGATTTTTGGGTCGGGGAATATTGTTTATTATTAAGAATATCTACTATTTGGTATATAGCTGTTACTGGAGATCCGTTTACTAAGAATATCATTATATTTTTTGGTAAATACTGTTTGTAGATATTCCATATAGAAAACGATTCTGCCGAAGTAATATTATCTCTATCGACTGCAGATACTAACACAACTACTTTATCATTTTCTAGAGCTGCTTTCTTTACTGTATCAAAATGTCCTTTATGTGGGGGCTTGAAAGCACCAGGAAACAACCCTATAGATGTATTGTTACCGACATAATCTTTAAACGGTTTCATTTTCTAAATTTGAGGTTTGGGATATTTTTTTCTTTTTTATTTTCGGCCCAGATCCACTTATAGTATCAAATTCAATATATTCACCTAACAAATCTCTTGGAATATAATCAAACCCCGATGCATCTACTAAAAAAAGACCATTACCTGGAAATAAACGTGTAATAATATTTTTCGTCATACTTTCAATTTTATCTATAAAACCTTTTAATTGTAAAGAGCTTATAACCTTTTTAAAGGATGATTCATTGGTGCACTTCTTGAAAACTTTGCACTGTTTTTGTGTTAAGTCTCTATCTATATTTTCCGCTTCTCTTTCAAAAAATCCTTTCTCGTCTTCACTATCGTTTATTTTATAATGCTTGTTAATAGTGTTATAGATATCCTTAACTGCTGTATTAATTTGACCTGGCTGGTCAGACATAGATATATCGTTATTACTAATCTCTTCAAGAACTTCGGCTAATTGTTTAAGTGAAAATATTACAACCGGTCGTGCTTTTGCATAATAGGACAGTCTTAATACTCTCGAAAGTAAAATACCCCTTGACAATTCGCCTCCTTTTGCAGTATGCAAAATATTATCTAGATAGGAATCTAATGTCCATGTATTTTTAATTTTATTAAAATATGATGCATTGTTTGTATTGTTAATAATATCGCGACGAACAACATTACTGTTAATAATAGAATTGTTTACTGTTTGCTTTCCATGTTCGTCCATTGTAGTATAGGCATTTAAAATACTAGTTAAAACAGTTGCAACTTCATCGAGAATTTCCCTTATAGCTTTTTTACCCTCAACTCCAGTTCTAACGGATTTACCTATTTCCTTAACTTCGTATTGCTGTCGATCCTCGCCCAAAACATCAAATGACTTCGCACCACCCTGTACAATATTAACCCCTAATTCCTTTTCCTTTTGCTCAACCTGAATTTTATTTTTTAGTCCCCATAGGATGCATGCAACACTATATTCACCACGGCCTTGACCTTTTTTTGCCTCTTCATTAAATAATGCAGGCGATACCCCGTATGATGACCAGGTTTGGTTACCTACGTAAGCATCTGTAGGTATAAATTTTTTAACCTCTAATTGCTCAGCTAAAAGCTGACGACCTAACGGTTGTAGGTGTATTCCACGAACAGCTAGTGAATATATGTCTTTTAAACTCTTGTATGCCACTTGTTATTTATTAGTTTCTTTACTAGTAATAACGTCGATCGAATTGGAATACTTTTTCATTATGTCAACTATAGAGGTAAGTACGTCAGAAGCATTGGTTTCATTTACTTCTGGCAAATCCTTCAAAGCTTTTTCATCTACATCACCTGGATTCATAAAAAGCGCTTTTCGTAATAGTCTCACCAAGAACACTTCACCCTCAGGCGTTAACGGTTTTTGTTCAGAAGCAGGTGCAGGTTCCGGTGCTGCCGGGGTTGGTAGAGGAGAAGCAGACGGTATACCTAAATCTACAGGCTGACCAGGGACTTCTCCAGGTACCTGCTCATTTAGTTCTTTATATTTTTTTTCTAAAATGGATATAAATTTCATTAAGGTGTTTTAAGCTCAGATGGTATGCTTTTTATAGTACTTAGTGTTTTGTCGATAGTATCAACTAATTTAGTCCCCCGGTTAATCACTTCTTTTTTTGCATCTGCTACCTTCTGGGTAATTGCAGTTTTTATCTTATTGACATCTGGGTCTTTATCGAGACCTGCATCTTGTACTGCTTTCATTAAAGTATCTACCACAGAGGTTTTGGTTGTTGACGTTGCCGTTGGAGCCGCCGGTATTAAAGCAACACTAGGTATAGCCCCCACTGAACCTGCTGTAGGTACAGCATTATATTCATTAACCCATTTAGGTGTCTCTAATCCTAATTCATTATATTTACCGATCAGGCCATCTAAAAATTTCATTATAATATATTTATGTTACAAACAATCCTAATTTAATATTATAATTATCGGCTATATCACCTTCAAGCTTATGAATATCATATTTTTTAAGTAGCTTTTTGAATTTCTCTATATTTGGCATACGGTTATTCTTAGTTACAATATTTTTTATAATAGCTCTTTGTTCTGTGCCTTCGCCTTTTTTTGAATTTAGCAAGTCTAGCGCTGTATTAAAAGGCCTATTAGATATATATAGATTTAGACACAATGCAGTATTTAACTGTTTTATTAACACCACAACATCTTTACCAATTTCATTTAAAAAGCATAATTGTAAATCTGTATCTAAATAGAATAGGTTTTTTAATTTATAAGTTTTCGTAGTCTTTAGAACCTCTACTAACAATTTACACAGCCTATACATAACAAATTTTTTTAATAATTTTTTATTTTTTTGTAAGTTAAATTTATAATCATCCTCTTCAATCTCTGGTTCAATATATGTGGACAAAACACAATTTAAGTTTATTAGACGTACTCCAAGTTCTTTTTGGGAGTATATACATCTCATAAAATTATTATGAGTGAAAGTCCGTTATTTTTCAACTATAAAATCTTTGGGCGGTGATCCAATGCGTACATTGAGAATACCATTGTAATAGTCGTCTCTTAATATTACGTCCCTTTTAATTTGCTCTTTTATCTCTCTATATCCTAATTCCCATTTTGAATTACATGCATGTAGAATAGTAAAGGTAAACTTTTCCTTTCCATACTTTTCAATATCTGCATTCAACTCTTTTGATGAGCCAGTATAACCCCTCCAGTCTGATTCAGTTACAGTTATACGTCTATTTTTCTTTCCTTTAAGAGGTTTTTTAGCCAAACGTCTTACACATTGTTTTTTTCCAATATATTTTTTTCCGTTTACAGTATTGCAAATTTCGTAAATAAACCCAAAGGTATCTTCTGTAATAACTACATCGGGTTGTATTGCCCAGTGACCAAGGTCCATTAATTACTTACTAAAGGTCTTCGCTGTACAACTATTTTCTTTTTTTTGCCTACTTTTTTTGCACCCAGAGCTGTGGGGACTCTTGCATCCCCAGGTGCATAAAAGTCTGAATTGCCTACAGCCCCACCGTGGCCCATACTTGGACCGCCTCCAAATACTCCTCCGGCCCCGGCCACATTATCCTCACTATATACAAATTGCTTAAATGTTTTCATAGATTGATTTTCAGTAGTCAGTACCTATACTGTATTTATGACGGTACTAGAGAAATATATAAAAGAGCTTGAAGCAGATGTTGTTGTAGATGAATTAAATTTGAAGGAAGCTGCATTAATGCTTCCAGCAAAGAAAGCTAAATGGGTGTCGCGGTTAATGTTAGAAAAGAACAATTTTAATGATCTTCAAAGGAAAAAGACTAAAATTGTTCGAGAGGCAGTAGAAGAATTAAAAAGGGAATCTGGAGTTCGGTTGGCAACACCCACCTTAGAACGAGCAGCCGAAAAGCATCCAGCAGTTGTGGCAATTGAATCAGAAATACAAAACACCCAATCGGTGGTAGATTTTTTAGAGCGAGTAGAAAAGGTTATGCATAGCTTGGGATTTGATATAAAAAATTTAATTGAACTTATTAAGATGGAGACGGCTTAATGGTATATTTTGAGCTAGATAAAAATAAAAAAAATGGAGTAGTATCTGGTGACCATTTAAATGAAATACGAGAACATTTTTCTGTTAGAAATGAGGGTGCTCGGTTTGCTCGATTACGCGGTAGGTTTATACCGTCTCGGACTTACGCTATAACCCCCGGTGGAAGAGTAGACCCTTGTCTTTTCTATGAGATAACTAAGTTTTTACTTCAAAGTAATTATTGTACTCAGGATCAGATTAGAGCATCCCGTGAATTCTTAGATAATATACTACCTGGACCTTCAACATATCATAAAAATATTGGCTATACAAATCAACCTTACGATAATTTGAGTTTAAAATTATACGATTATCAAAGAGCTATAGTTAGTAAGTGCCTAGATTCAGGCAGGGGGGTCATAGTGTTAGCAACAGCTGGAGGCAAGACATTGACTATGGCTTCCTTACTATCCAATTTTTTTCTTCTTAATAAGAAGTTTAAATGTTTATTAATTGTACCGGATTTAGGCCTGGCCACTCAAACTTTTAACGACTTTAAAACCTATGGAGTTCCTTTTTTTATTAACAAATGGACGGGATCTGATCATCTGGATACAAGTGCGAATGTAGTAATAGCTAATCTGGGTATCCTGCAATCAGAAAAATCTGATTTAACTTGGATTGAAGATATTGATATATTGATTATAGATGAAATACATAAAGCACGAAGAGGTAATCAAGTCAATAATATTATAAAAAATATTAAGACCCCTATTCGGTTTGGCTTTACTGGTACTATGCCTGAAGATAAATTAGATCAATGGAATATAATAGGAAAAATAGGGCCCATTATTTACGAAAGAAATAGCTTTCAACTCCGTACTGAAAAATTTATTTCCAACGTTATTGCAAATGTTTTGGAACTTAATTATCTATCTTCTCCCACCGTTGAAAAAGAAACCTTACATCCCACTGAAAAATATAGAAAAGAATTAGAATTTTTGTTTGATAACTCATTTAGAAATAACACTATAGCTACTCTTTCAAATAATGCACCAAACAATGTTCTTATCTTAATTGATTATATTAAACACGGTGAAATTCTATTTGAGAAGCTTACTAAAGTTTGTAATCGTAAAAAAGTATTTTTTATTCGCGGGGAGGTCGAGATTGAAGATAGAGAGAAGGTTCGCCAACTCATGGAAAAAAGTAATAATGTTGTCTGCATAGCTATAAGTAAGATATTCAGCACCGGGGTAAATATAAAAAATTTGCATTTTATAGTATTTGGAGGCGGCGGTAAAGCAAAAGTAAAGACAATTCAAAGTATAGGAAGAGGGTTAAGATTACACGAAAAAAAAGACAAACTATATCTTATAGATATAGCAGATCAATTTACATATGGAAAGCGGCATCAACTTAAAAGGCAAACATTATACGAAATTGAGCGCATTCCTTATCAAGTTAAAAAGATATACGAGACCCTATAATATGAAAAATTTTAATGAATATAACTTAAATATTACTGGTGCAATAACTATAGGCGCCGATGTTGGCCAGGAGTTAGATTTTTATTTGCAGAATAACATCTATAATATGGTATTTTTTGAACCACGGCTAGGACCGTTTCTAGACTTACAAGAAAAAGCAAGTAAACACCGCAATAAAAATATACAATGCTTTAATATAGCTCTAGGAGATAAAGAAGAAACTAAAAATATGTTTGTTGCGGGCGGTGGCCAATCTAGCTCGTTTTTAAAACCTAAACTACACCTACAAATGCACCCGGAAATATTATTTAATAACCCCCCGCTTTTGTGTGATATAAAAACTTTAGATTCTTTTAATTTTTCTCCTCTTTTTAATTTTATTCATATTGATGTTCAGGGGTTCGAATTAAATGTTTTGAAGGGCGCGCAACAAACTCTACACAATGTACATGCCATAAGTTCTGAGATAAATGTAATTGAGTTATATGAAGATTGTGTTTTAGTAGACGATCTAGACAAATTTTTGTTTAACTTTGGATTTAAGAGAATAGAATCGGAAGTAAATGATCAAGGATGGGGTGATGCTCTCTATATAAAAAATTTATGAACAAGAAACCTCTAAAAAAACAGAAGCAAAAAACAACCATATCTGAAATAGATGAAATAGGTATAATTACCACGGTGGTGGCCGTTTTAACCGGACAGGATACTAAATCCCCTATAGCAAAAAAATTAAAACCTTCTGAAAAACCTCACTATGTGAATAGTAAGGAATTTGAAGAACAGATAAGGCTTTATTATAAAACGGATGTTATTACGGAATATTTAGCCGAAGCTATTAGGCGCATTGCATACGGGCTTTCCTTTGCCCCCAACTTTATTAACTATTCATACCGAGATGAAATGATCGGAGATGCTGTTGTAAAAATGTACCAGGCATTAAAGTATAAAAAATTTAAATTAGATCATGGGTTTAGTCCCTTTAGTTACTTTACGACAATAGCTTTTCATGCCTTTATTAGTAGAATAAAAAAGGAAAAGAAGCATCATCAAATTATTACCGATTATAGAGAGCGTAATTATGATAGCTTGATAAACAAGGACGAAGAGCAAACTGGCATTAGGGTTAATACTAAAGACTATGGAATACTTGATAATAGTATCCATAATGAAGGTAATGCCTAAGCATACTAATTCTGTCTCTATTTCGCGAATTGCTATATTCTCGGACATTCACTTGGGTGTTCACACGAATAGCGGGACTTGGCATAAAATCTCATATAATTGGGCTGAATGGTTTACGGAAAATTTAAGAAAAGAAAATATAAAAGATATTGTTTTTTGCGGAGATTTTTTCCATAATAGAAGCGAGATAACAGTCAATACGTTATATCAAGCAGGGGAGCTATTAAATTTATTTCAAGATTTTAATATTCATATGCTAGCGGGTAACCACGATTCTTTCTATAAGAATAATTGTTCGGTAAATAGTATCAAGATTTTTGAAGGTAGACCTAATATTACCATATATGATAAACCTACACTTATTCAGCTTGGTGGACAGGAATGTTTTTTTGCCCCCTGGGGTACTGATATAGAACAAATTGAGCAGTGTGACATTTTATTCGGTCACTTTGAAATTGAAAGCTTTAAGATGAATACTTATAAAATGTGCGAGGAGGGAATTAAATCAGAAAATCTATTTAAGAAAGCCCCGCTAATTATTTCTGGACATTTTCATCTCAGAGAAGAGAGAAAATATGATAAAGGAACTATTCTATACGTTGGGTCGCCTTTTGAATTAGATTTCGGTGACGAAAATTCTACTAAAGGATTTTATATTCTCTCTCTAAAAGATAGAACATACAAGTTTTATCTTAACAATATTTCTCCCCAGCATAAGAAAATAAACCTATCAAATTTGATTAAGATTAATAACTTCAAAGAGGTAGGCGCTGGTTTATTGAATAATAACTTTGTAAAATTAGTTGTAGATAGAAATATATCTAACCAGGATCTAGATAAATTGACGGCCAAACTTAATGCTTTTAAACCTACCAATATAGTTGTCGATAACGATATTGCATTTGACAGGTTAGGTCTAGGTGAGGGTGATAATGTCGATTTAAGCGGGGTAAACATAGAACAAGCTATAGCTGAGTTTGTTGATATGCTAGATATCAAAAATAAAAAGGAAGTCACAGATTATACCTTACATCTGTATGCACAGTGTAAATGAAAAAGATTATTTTTAAAAGACTTACAATAAAAAACTTCTTAAGTGTTGGTAATGTTCCAGTAATAATTGATTTTAAACCTGGACTGCATGCTATTACTGGAATTAATAGAGATCAAATAGATAGAAGAAACGGTGTAGGCAAAAGTACTATACCTGATGCCCTACATTTTGCTTTGTTTGGTACTACGATTAGAGAATTAAAAAAAGAATTCATACTAAACAATATTACTGAAAATACATGTGAGGTTTCTTTAGCTTTTTCTATACATAAAGGCAAAACACAGGATAACTATGAAATAGTTAGATCTATAGAGCCTAGTCGGTGTACTCTCTACCATAATGACAGAGATATTACCCGAGATAGTATAGCCAATACAACTCTGTATATTGAAGAGCTTATTCAGAGTACTTCTGATATTTTTCAAAATTGTGTAATTATGACCATAAACAATACTATTCCGTTTATGGCAAAAAAGAAAAATGATAAGCGTAAATTTATTGAGAGTATTTTTAATTTAGAAATTTTCAGCAAGATGCTAACACAGCTTAGAGAAGAACAAAACTCACATAAAAGAAATCTTGAGGCTGAATCTGCTCGTCAAGATGAACTTTCACTCTCCCATGAAACGCTGGTTACCCAACAAACTAAAGCTCACGAAGATTATCAAACTCGTAAAAAAACTTTAGAAGAAAGGCAGATTAATAATAATAAAGAGTTGCTAGCCATAGAAAAAAGAATAGAAAAATTTAAACCTATTAATATAGATGAAATTAATAAAAATATAACTCTCTTAAACGATAAATTAAAAGAAACTGACGTAAAAATACAGGATTTAGGTAAACAGGTTGCTTCATTAGAAACAAAAAATGAGTTCTTGTTCACTACAATGGCTAAGATTGGCACCAAGGAAGATGTCTGTCCTACCTGTTTGCGATCCATAGAAAAAAATGATTTAAATCACATACACGAAACAAAAGCAAAATATCAAACCGAGGTGGCTGCCCACGAGACAGAGATTAAATTATTAGAAGCAAAAATATTTGAGCTCAACACTTTAAAGACAAAGATATTAGATGCTGTTAAAAAAGGTCAGGGCAATTTGCAGCAAAACGAATTACTAGCCCAACAAAATAATCATGATACTAAAAGAAAAGACCAGCTGGTTCAGTATAATGGGCAGGTAAACCAAGATCTTCAACACCTCACAGATACGAGTACCTCTCTTAATGAAGCAATAAGTCAATCTAAACTCAAGCTAGATCAAATACAAGATAGTGTAAAGAAATTACAACAAATTTTAAATTTACTAGACACTGTAAAATTTGTAGTAAGTGAGGAAGGCGTAAAGAGTTTTATAGTTAAAAAAATATTAAGATTGTTCAACAGTAAGCTTGCATATTATCTAAAAAAGCTCAACTCCAATGCAATTATTACTTTTAATGAATACTTTGAAGAGCAAATATTTAATGAAAAGGGCAAATTGACCACATATTTTAATTTCAGTGGGGCAGAGCGCAAAGCTATAGATCTGGCTATAATGTTTAGTTTTATAGATATGCTAAATCTACAAGGTAATATATTTTATAACATTCAGTTTTATGATGAACTACTTGATACTAGCTTAGATGAGACGGGAGTAGAATTAGTTTTATCTTTATTAAATGAATTTGTTCATAAAAATAATTTCGGTGTTTATATAATTTCTCACCGTAAAGAATGTGCAAAATTTGTAACAGGAGATATGATAATACTAGAAAAAGTCAATGGGCTCACTACTTTGTCAAAAAGTGTACCTAGTTGAAAAATGAGTAGTTTATTATATATATAGGAAATGTTTACCACCGGTAGTTTTGCCTCTCCTCTATTGCAGGCCATACCTAATTCTAATTTTATTCCCGGTCAGGCCACCAACGGAACGCCTACTGCCCCGGTACTTCAAGCAGATAATACCCCGCCTCCCGATACCAATCTTCCCCGGGTGGTTCAATATTATGCAGATTATTCAGGGTGCGGATTCTGGCGAATGATTTGGCCAGAACATTTACTTAATGCCTATAATAGTATGTGTATTCACGGTACAACCGTAATGGTTCTAGACCCTCGTTGGTACGTAAATGTAAAGGCTGTTCGAATTCAAAGACAAGCTACCTCACACCAGCTTCAATTCGTTAAATTTTTACGAGAAGTATCCAAGCAGGTTGGGTTTCGGATTATATATGAAATTGATGACCTGGTGTTCTGCGAGGATATTCCCGATTATAACAAATTTAAAACAGCTTTTGTTGATCCAGAAATTAGAAAAAATGCACAAGAAATTATGTCGCTATGTGATGAAATTACTGTGACCAATGATTTTATGAAAGAGTATTACCAACAAAAAACTGGTAATAAAAATGTAACAGTGATTCCTAATTTCCCTCCAAAATTCTGGTTAGGTCATTTTTACGATGAAAAACAAATAAGTTCTAATTATGATACTTACAAGAATAAGCCCCGCATTCTGTATGCAGGATCTGGGGCTCACTTTGATGTAGAAAACAGAGTAAATCAAAATGATGATTTTGCCCATGTAGTACGAGCTATATACAATACGTACCAAGAATTCCAATGGGTTTTTCTCGGAGCATTTCCTCTAGGCCTACGCCCATTGGTTGAAAGCGGAGCAGTAGAATTCCATCCCTGGATTAATTTATATCATTATGGAGAAAAAATTAAAAATCTCAGAATCAATATGATGGTAGCTCCTCTTCAAAACAATACATTTAATAAGAGCAAATCTGATCTTAAGTGGGTAGAGGCCAATTGTTTTGGACTGCCTATAGCGTGTCAGGATTTATGTACCTACAAGGATGCACCTTTCAAATTTCAGACAGGCGATGAGATGGTAGCTATAGTCCGCGATGTTCTTAGCAAAAAGGGTCGTTATATGAATATTTGTGCAAGTGCACGTAAACAAGCTGATCAAAGATGGTTAGAACTGCCTTCTAATATTGGTTGCTATAATGAGCTCTTTACCACCCCATACGGAAGTCCCAACAGACCATTAATTAACAAGATTAATGGTATTTAACCCTTAATTAGAACCTTAAACAGGTAGGTTATACCAGGGTAAGTACTAAAGGTTATTAAAGGTGTTGTTAGCGGTGTCGAATAAACAAAATATATAACAATGCCTATCAGTAGTGAAGTCCAAAAACTTGTACAAATCCAACACGAGAGCAATTTACCTAAAACTTTATTTTTAATAAATAGGTAATCGTCAAAATCTATCGGGGTATTAAATTCCCTATTAAAGAGAATTTTACCTAGTGTCATTTTAAATGGACTAAGAAACCACAAGACCATAAAACTCCATAGTCCTAGTAATCCCATAATATAAACGTCTAAGAATAACATTATCCCTCCGATTGCAATCTTTCAATAAACCTATTACGTAGCGATCTTTCCATGCATGAACTACATCCCTGCCGTTGCTTCAACGCATCATACTCTCTCTTAAACTCTTCTCTTAATGCTTGGCAATTATTAATATAAGGTGGACAGGGAATATTATTGTCAAAAAAAACTTGTATTTTGTGCTGTAAGTCCACGATCATATTTATATTTTATTGAAAACTTACCATTTTCCAGTATAATAAATTAATGATAGGGTATAGAAACATTGCCTATGATCCTCGGCAGGAACTAATTCGATTATTTACCTGGGATAAAAGCGGTAATAGAATAGCGGTCGACTCTACCTACCACCCCTACATCTTCTTAGAGCATAATAACTCTAAAGATGCTATTAGTATTTTCAATACAAACTTAAAAAAGAAGGTGTTTCGAAATCAATTTGAAAAATCCAAATACTTAAAAGAATCGGGAATAACTAGGGTTTTTGAAAATTTATCTCCTGCCCAGCAATTTCTAATAGATAATTTCTGGGAGGTAAACGAGACAACTGATTTTTCACAATTTCCAATGAAACTACAGTTTTTGGACATCGAAACATATTCTGTAGATGAATTTCCTAATGTTGAGACAGCCAACCACCCTATCAATATTATTACCATTTACGATACTATTCTCAAGAGGTTTATAACATGGGGAGTTAAGCCGTGTCATAAAAGTAACGAAGACCATACTTTCATTTATTGTAAGTCTGAACATGAAATGTTATCTAAATTTATTGATTTTATTGCCAAGGACTACCCGGACGTTATTCTGGGATGGAATTCAGTTCTATTTGATCTACCATACTTAGTAAATAGGATTAAGAATTTATTAGGAGAAGAGGAAGTGGCTCGGTTAAGCCCCATGGGTAGAGTTTACAGTCGTTCTTTACGAGGTCAGTTTGGTAGAGAGCAAATACGGTGGTATATAGACGGTATATCGTGTTTAGATTATTTGGATATCTATAAAAGATTTTGTATGGTGTTAAGAGAAAATTACAAGTTAAATAGTATTGCTAAGATTGAGTTAGGTGAAGAAAAAATTGACTACGGTGAGACTAATCTAAGTGGGCTAGCCGATACAAATTGGGAAAAATTTGTTGATTATAACGTCCAGGACGTTCGACTGCTAATTAAATTAGAAGAGAAATTACAATATTTTCAGCTTCTGCGAATGTTGAGTTATACCGGCTTAACTACAATGGAAGCGGCCATGGGAAGCATGAGTGTTATCATTGGTGCATGTGCTATTCGTGCACGATATCGAAATAAACGTATTCCTACTTTTGTAAGGGATGAAGATGATGGCAAGCAAAATGAAGGGGCTTACGTAAGTGAGCCTAAAAGAGGGTTTCAGAAAAGCATAGTTAGTTTTGATGCCAATAGTCTATATCCTTCTGTTATGATTACGTTAAACCTTTCCCCCGAAACAAAGATGGGTGTAATTGAGTCACAAAATGAAAAAGAGGTCTGTATACGAGAAGTAAACGGTAAGACCGTTAATGTGCCTATAGTTAAATTTGCCCAATTAGTTAAGCAAGAAAAGCTAAGTATTAGCAAAGCTAAGGTACTCTTCAGTCAGAAAACCAAAGGGATTATACCTGAAATGGTTGATCAATACTATAAACTAAGAGTTCAGGTAAGAAAAGATCTTAAGAAGGCCAAAAAATCTCTTACTGGGGTGCAGAAGTCAGACCCTGCTTACCAGAGGATTAAAGATGAGGTAAATATACACAATATTAAGCAGCACACTATAAAAATCTTTATTAATACAGTTTATGGCGCGCTTGGTAATAAAGTTTTTCCTCTTGGAGATGATGATCTTGCCAGGAGTATTACTTTAACTGGTCAAGCTGTAATTAAGCAAGGTAATCTTATTTTATCTAACTATATTAAAGAAAGAGCTAACTTAACACAGGAGTTTGTCGAAGAAAATACTCCAATTATATACAATGATACTGATTCCGTGTATATAACCCTGCAGCCTCTTATTGATAGCGGTAAAATAAACTTTTTTGATGAAAAACAAAAAATTACACAAGAATTTCATAAAGAAGTAGAGAATATAGAAGCCCATCTTAATACAGAAATAAAAAAATGGTGCGAAAAATCACTTAACAGTTCAGACAGTAGAATTGTTTTTAAAAGAGAGGCCATATGTGACGTCGGCATGTTCTTACAGAAGAAAAGATATGTAATTCATGTGCTAGACGAGGAAGGCATACCCACAGATAAGTTCAAGTACACTGGGGTTGAGATTGCACGCACCACCATGCCTGCCCCGCTTAAACCCTTAGCTAAAAAAATTGTACAGACTATGCTGCTTACTCAAGACCAACAAAAAACTAGTACTATATTAAACGAAACATATGAATTATTTAAAACATTAAGTGTAAGCGATATATCTTTTGTAGTAGGTTTAAAGGGGTATGAGAAGTACGCTTCCAAGTGTGATGGGTTTAAAACTGTTAAGTCAATGCCCCTGCATGTTAAAGCAGCTTACATGCATAACCTACTGCTTCATACCTTTAAAATTGATAAAAAGTATGAAAAAATTGGAAGCGGTGACAAAATAAGATATTTCTATGTAAAGCAGCCAAACCGGTTTGGAATTAGCGCTATAGCATACAAGTATTATTATCCGGAAGAATTTGCCAAGGTCTTTGAACCAGATTATGACATAATGTTTGAAAAGATTATGTATAGTGCTATAGAGCGATTTTATGAGTCGGTGGGATGGTCGCCACAGAAACCGGGTGAAGTGACCCAGTGTGACCTTTTTTCACTATTAAGTGCTTGATTTTATCTTTTCTACATATATTATAACGATATGAACGATGTAATTGTTTTTATTAATCATGTAGGTCAAACTATTATTGCAGAACAAGTATCTGTTAATGATGAAAAACTTGAAGTAAAGAATCCTTCTATTCTTCATGTAACTCCCAATCAAACCGGGCAGCTACAGGTTCAATTAATTCCTTTATTTTTTAGGGAATTTCTAGAAGATAAATCCGGTGGAGCTGTATTTGCGTTTAACCGGGCTAATGTGGTAACCTCCAGTGTTAAGCTTGATGGTAAGATTGCCGAACAATATAGCCGCATTTTTAATGCCCCCTCAGGTCCTGTAAATTCTAATAAGGGACCTAACTCTGAAGTTATTAAGTTGTTTGACGATTGATGAAGCAAGACGATCTCTTATCTAAAGCGTTCAAAAACTTAGATGCGTTAAACCCAGAGGCTACGTTTCTTTCGGAAAATGCACTATGCAATGTAGATACTTGGTATGATACAGGTTGTTATGCATTAAATGCTATTATTTCTGGCAAGCTTCAAGGAGGGGGTGTACCTAAGGGCAGAATAGTTATATTTGCTGGTCCCTCTCAGACAGGCAAAACATTATTGGTCAATAAAATACTCGGTATTGCGCAAAAGAAAGGGCTAATTCCAGTAATTTTTGATACCGAGTTTGCAATTGATAAGACTACTACTGCCGGGGTTGGGCTCGATCCAGATAAGACAAAATATGTTCCTGTCTATACGATTGAGAATGCACGAAACCAGATAAGTGTTTTTCTAGATAGTATTGTAGAAAACAATTTACAAGGTAAATTTATAATTAGTTTAGACAGTCTTGGTAATCTGGCTGGCAGTAAAGAGGTTTCTGATGTAGAAAAAGACAAGAGCGCTGCAGATATGGGCACTCGCGCTAAAGGTCTTAAGAGTATGCTTAGACTTTTGACGTATAAGGCCGGTCGCGCAGGAGTTACTATTTTAATGACTAATCATACCTATAGTGATCCGGCTTCTCTATACCCTTCTTTGGTGCAAAATCAAAGCGGGGGAAGTGGGCCGTTATACATGGCTAGCGTTATTGTACAGCTTGCAAAGAAAAATGAAAAGCAGGATACCGGGGACGAACAAGATGCTATTCTACCAGAAGCCAAGAACTACAGCGGTGCTATTCTCCGGGCATTAACAGTTAAGAATAGGTTTATACCCCCGTTTCTTGAGGCTAGTATTAACTTAAACTATTTGACCGGGTTAGATAAGTACAGCGGGTTACTAGAAATGGCTGTTAACCATGGACTCATTATACAAACTGGTGCTACTTATACTAAGCCCGATGGTACAAAATTAGGATATGCAAAGAACTTTACCAAAGATAAAAAGTTTTATGAAGAGTTAATACCGTTACTTGACAAAAAGCTAGAATCTACATACAAATATGGTAATGTATCTGGTGAAACGGTAGATGAAAAAGAAATCTAAGATAGTTATACCTGTAAGCGGGGGAATGGATTCAACTGTTCTTCTTTATAAAGCTGTAGAGGAAGTTGGGTTTAAAAATGTTTTCCCTATAGCCTATAACTATGGTCAACGTCATTATAAGGAATTGGAATTAGCCGCTTGGCATTCATACCAGCTAGGCTGTCAATGGTTCAGAATTGTAGATGCACGGTTCATTAGAGATTTAGCCCCAGTAAGTAGTTTAACTAATGAATCTATTCCCACACCGGATATAAGAGAAATTGCCGGGGAAGCACAACCCAAGTCATATGTGCCAAACAGAAATATGGTTTTTTTGAGTATAGCAGCCTCGTATGCAGAGGCAGTTGGTGCAGATGTTATTTACCATGGTGCAACCGGTGTGGATAGTCTTGCTGGTTATTGGGATGCAAGTCCTGAATTTTTGCCTTGTATGAATGATGTACTCTCCCTTAATCGGGAGATACAGATTAATATATTGGCACCTTTAATAGATATGAATAAAGCTGATATTGTAAAAGAGGGTATTCGTTTAAAGGTACTTTTTAGTAAAACTTATACATGTTATAGTGGAGAAGAAAAGGCCGACCCAAATTCAGCTAGCAGTGCCTTGAGAATTAAAGGATTTGCAAATGCAGGCTATATTGATCCCCAACCTTACAATCAAGACTTAACTTCTGTTTGGACAAAATATAATTGTAGAAAAATTGAATACGAAAATTATAATAATTAAATGTGCGGTATATTTGGCGCCACTGAAAAGGACAGATTTTTAACTCTTTACAAGTTAAATAAAAAAAGAGGTACTTTTGCTACCTCTCTATGCTTGGTTACTGATAAAGGTGATTTAATTATTCATCGATGGAGTGGATCGGTCGATGTAAAATTAGTTGAAACGGCGTTTCAACGAGATAAAGCTAAAATAGTTCTTTATTTAGGGCATACACAGGCGCCTACGTCCTCAAAAAGAAAGTATGATGTTAAAACGGCGCATCCCTTTAACTATGAAAATTTTACGGTAGCCCATAATGGAGTGCTTACTAATTTTAAAGAAATAAAAGAACAATTCGATCCTAAATGGTCTAATCCTGTCGATACAAGTATTATACCAGTTATGCTCAGTGAATCATATAAAGCGGGAGAAGGATCACTGACACCAGTGGATACTACTTCTCGAGTACTTGGTTTGCTAGAAGGCACTTTTGGGGTATGGATTTATGACTCAAACTACAATAATACCTATATTGCTCGATGTGGTAGCACAGTTTTTGTTAATTATTTGTATAATGAATTTAGTAGTGTAAAGTTTTCTCAATGTGAATTGCTTCCAGAAGGTGTTTTATTTCAGCTTACCCCCGAAGGCATTACTGCAGTATCACAATTTGACTTTGATAGTCCTTTTTTTACTTAATCGCCAAAAGAAAAACTGCCTGGGTCAAATCCCCTACCCCTGTTAATATAGCCTAGCTCTTTGGCCGCTTGACCTGCATCATCATACTCAGGGATATCATCAATTGTTTCAACTTCCCCGGTACCTTCGCCTTCTGATGCTTCTTTTTCAACTTGCTTTTCCTTAAGAACACCTAATTCTTTAAGTTTATCTAGAAGATCAAAAGATTTTAGTTTAAGGGGCTCAATTCCCGGGCGATCATTGTATTCATTAAGAGCTGTTTTAAGCACACTGAGTATTTCTTTCTCCGGAACATCTTCATCTGGCAAGTTTATAACTAATGTTTTAATAGATTTTTCCGGCAACACCACTGATTTGTCTATTTCATATACAGTTTCTGTTTTAGTAGTAGGTTTTTTTGCTGCTTGTACTGCGGATTTAATCTTTTCTGTTTTTGCGGCAACCCCACCGGTAGCAGTGTCCTTTACTACTATATTAAGAAGGTTACGTACTACCCGTGCTGTGTAAGCAGCATCTGTTTTACCTACACCAAGTTCTTGTTGTACCAGGTTTTGTAAATCACTACGCAATTTCATTTCGTTGCCTGGGTAGAAAAGTGAATACTCTACACCGTCAACAGTATGTTGTTCGGGTTTAAAGAGTTTTGTTTGAATAGCTTTGACTAAATTCTGGGTAATTGTTTCAATAGGCTGCTTGTCCTTTTCAGCTTTCTTCTTTAATCCATACCCGCCTCCTGGCAAGTCCTTAAGCTTTTCACCGGGTATATCTAAATCACCCACCGCATAGGCAGGTGGAGCTTCCGAAAGAAGTTTATTTTTGTAGGCCTCAAAAATAAGATGTGCGTCTTTATCCATGTATTGATTATTTATAACTTCTTGTTATAATTTATGTTATGGTCGGAGTATTTTCTATTAGTCCGTTAAAATCTGGGTGTTTTCTAGAAAAAACATTCCCTGAGAACGATTTACAGTTAAATATTACATATAATAATACAGAGATCGGTCTTTCTAAATTTTATAATAATATAATTGAGACAAAATATAAAGAATACGATACAATTATATTGTGCCACCATGATGTTTCACTGGAATACCTCAATATTGATGCTGTAATTAAGGGTTTAGAGCAATTTGATATTATAGGTGTTGCCGGGGGCTTAAATCCAAAAATTATTGAAAAGAATTTGTGGCATTGGATGATGGAGAAAGAGAATTACCGCGGTATTGCCGGTCACAGTGTAAATGAGTCACAGCTTTACGTAACCAGCTTTGGACCAACACCTAGTAGGGTAGCAATACTTGATGGGGTATTTCTTGCCTTTGATCCTAAGAACATATATAATTCAGGGGCAAGATTTGATGAGAATTTTTTATGGCACCATTACGATATAGATTTTAGCTTGACATGTAATTTGAAAAAGCTTAAATTAGGAGTGTGGCCGATATTAGTCAATCATCAAAGCCCGGGGCTTCGTGATTTAAACAACAAGCTATGGAATCAAAGTAACGAATATTTTAGAAATAAATGGAATGAAAAAAGAAAATAATAAAAAGCATCTAGACTTGGATTTCTATGAAATTATTATTGCGTATAATATTCTTACGGATTCGGTGTATTTAGCATCTATTATAGACTTCTTAGATACCGCTTACTTTAAAAATAATGATATAAAGAGTATTGTGAGGATCATTCTTAAGTTTTTCAAAGAACACGGCAATGTCCCCTCTCATACTGAAATAAAGGCTTACCTAACTACTGATGAATTAAAGACTAGCTTTAAAGCAGTGGTAAACCTATTTGTAGATATAGATAAAAAATTTCATAAGACAGAATTAATAGAAAATACTGAACTTTTTCTCAAGGAGAAAGCTGTCATGCATACACTATTAGATGCTGCTGAAAAACTGGATAGTAAAGAACTTAATAGTGCAGATTTATTGGCTAGTGTGGAGAAAGCTGTAAGCGTAAATTTATCTCAAAATATGGGATTAGAATTATTCTCTGATATTGATAAGTTTGTGGCGGAATTGCACACAGAAGAACCTCATATTAAATCGGGGTGGAAGTGGTTGGACCATAAACTCGGTGGGGGGTTTCTTGAAAATGGAAGGTCTCTTTACGTATTTGCCGGAGAAACAAATGTTGGAAAAAGCATTTTTCTAGGCAATATTGCAACTAATGTAGCATTACAAGGTAAAAACGTACTTCTTATATCTCTGGAAATGAGTGAAATGATGTATGCGCGAAGACTATCCTCTGCAGTTACTAGCATACCTTTGAGTCATCTTAAAGAGGAATCCGAACAGCTTAGACAATTAATTAAAGATATTGGAGTAAGTAAAAAATCTAAGATTATTATAAAAGAATTTCCCCCCGCCACTCTTACCCCTCATCAGTTAAAAGGCTATTTAAAGAAGCTTATTCAAAAAGGCATACATATTGATTTAATTGTATTGGATTATTTAAATCTTCTGCATAGCCCCACTGGTAGCAATAGTTATGAAAGGGTTTTGTACAATGCCCAACAAGTACGGGCGATTAGTTACGAATTGAGCTGTCCTATAGTTTCGGCCACCCAACTCAATCGTAGTGGATTTAATATTGATAACCCCGGTCTTGAAACGATTTCAGAAAGTATTGGACTGGCTACAACTTCTGATGCCATTATATCTATTTGGCAAAAAGATGAAGACAAAGAGCTCGGTATTATTAATATTGGCATGACCAAGAATAGATTTGGACCAAATTTTGGCAGCATTTCATTGAAAATTGACTATAATACTCTACAAATTTCAGAAGATGATACAATCAACGAGAGTGAAGAGGCCTTACAGTTTTCAAAGACATTGACCTCATTAGGCGGTACCACATAACCTGTCAAATAAATTTAGGTGGGATTTTTTAGTAAATGAATATAAATTTTAGTAAGTCATTGTTATTATATGAATTTCAACAATATTCAACAAGAGGAAACCGAGCATTTATTTCGTACATTTTGTAGTTTTGTATGTATAAGCTTTAATAAGAAATATAATCTTGCAAATATACTCTTATTAATGCTACAAAACAAAACAGTTAAGAATCTTTTTAAGGAACTGTTAGATATTGATAATGATATTGCAGCGGTTAAAATCTTTTTAGAGTTTGATCCTTCTTTATGTAAGAGCAAATATATAATGAAATTTTTAAATAGTCACAAAGGCAAATATTAATGGTTTCAGAAAAAAATATTTACAACACATTCTTAAGAATTTCTCGCTCTCAAAACGGTTTACCTTTTCGTCTTAGAAAACAATGGGAAGGGTTCGAGGAAACAGAGGCTTATGCCCATGTACTTAGACTTAAGAATTTCTTTAGTAGGAATAATTTAGTCAATATAAATGAATTTTTCCTAGCCCCCTATACTATTTACCCCGGGGAAAGTGGTTTCGATTTGCCGTTCTATTCATCACAAAAAGCAATTAAAGTGTATAGCATGGCAATGAAAAAAAAACTTTTATTATCACCCGATGATGACTACCATCTTAATTCTATTCTACAAGGGTTAAAATTCATAAAAACTTTTTGTAAGGAAAGAGATATTGAAGTAGATGGTTATATTGGGTTTAAGCTGGGTGTTCAAAATGAATTTATTGGTCATCTCAAGAATAGACAAGTAAGCATTTATAATTTATTTGCTTTTAAGGATTTTGAAAAAACAATATTACAACACGACCCGGATCTGTTAAGATTTACTCTAGGTGAATTATATGATAGCATTGACGTGTTCCGTACGAAATATTATAATAGTCAAAAGGCTAAGATATTGGCCATCACGGGACTAAAAAAAATAATTAAAAGAGTTGATTTATAAAAATAATCATTTAATATTCTTATATGAGTACAATCACTAAATCGATGTTTGATAGCATCAAAACAGCTTTAACCAAGAATAATAATACACAATCCCGTAATAAGGATATTCTTAAACTAGAAACAGGCAATACGTATACAGTTCGTCTTCTACCTAATCTTAAAGATCCGTCTAAGACTTTTTACCATTATTATACTTTTGGCTGGACTAGTTTTGCCACCGGCCAGTATGTAGCGGCTTTGAGCCCAACTACTTTTGGCGGTAAAGATCCGATAGCCGAATATCGATACAAAGTGCTTCGTACTGGAACAGAAGAAGAGAAGAACAAGGCCAAGGCTATTCTTCGTACTGAAAAGTGGCTAGTTAATGCTTATATTATTAATGACCCGGTGACACCAGAAAATAATGGCAAGACTATGATTTTGCGTTATGGTAAACAGCTTCATAAAATTATTATGGATGCTATTGAGGGTGAAGGTGCTGAAGATTTTGGCCCTCGGATATTTGATTTGAGCGATAAAGGAAGTAGTTTAAAAATTAAAGTTGAGCAACAAGGTGATTATCCTACCTATGTAAGTAGTAAATTTGCTCTGCCTAAGGCTATTGAAGGCTTAGAAAAGTCCAAGCACGATACTATCTATAATAGTATTTTTGATTTGGAAACGGTGTTTACGGTAAAGAGTTATGAAGAGCTAAAATCGCTTCTCGATGAGCATTATTTCGGCTCAGAAGAGTCGGTTGAGACCAAGCCTACTAAGCAGGAGAAAGCCCCGGTAGCAGTGACGTCTGATTCTAGTGAAATTTTAGAAGATGATACAGTCAAACAGCTCCTCAAGGGCCTGGATGATTAATGGAATCGATTAAAGAACTTACACCGGATAATCCCGAGGCCCAGCAAGCCATATACAACTTGTTGGGTACTACTCTGGCAGAATTAAAAGAAATCGATAAAACTGTTGTCGGTTCGTCTAAAAATATTACTGGAATTAGAACTGATTTAAAAAACGTATTTAATTTTCAGGAACCCCCAACCCCGGCAACCGTAGTTAATGCAGGTGTCAATATTCAATCTCAAAGTGCGCCGTTGCATGCTACATTTATACCTACGCCAGTTCCTTCCGCTCCCCCTCCAGTTGTCACACCTATTCAACAAGAAGATCCCGATCAACTCGTTTTTGACTTTAGTAAAAAGATAACGCCTGATACCATAAACGATAAGCTGGATATAATTATAAGAAAACTAGATAAGATTGTTGATAAGTTGCAATAGGTAGTATAATGTTAGTGTGAATGTTTTTATACCGGATAAAAAGTTATTTGTTAGCAGCTTTCTTTCACCTCTAAGTAAAATTAATGATAGTTGTGTAATTACAGTTTCTGAGGAAGGTTTCTCAGCTATTGTTAGTACTTCTGATAGTTCGGTTATTCTGTCTTCACAATATAAAATAGAGCTAGATATA
>Ga0172366_10000420_pt1 | contig 30134 bp, 29 predicted proteins | sample LakKivSesite69cm_FD_114533 | JGI IMG/M metagenome (GOLD analysis project Ga0172366, IMG submission 114533) | Sediment microbial communities from Lake Kivu, Rwanda - Sediment site 69cm | ecosystem: Environmental > Aquatic > Freshwater > Lake > Sediment | place: Rwanda: Western Province, Lake...
AACCTCGAGACCTAGGTGCAATTCCTAGCCCCGCAACAAGTTTCGCCGGCGTAGCTCAGCGGTAGTAGCAGGGTCTTCATAAGGCCAAGGTCACAGGTTCGAGTCCTGTCGCCGGCACTCGTAGATTAGACACGAACTCTCTTTGTTGAGGAACCCCCCATTTTTTGTGAGGGGGGAGCGATATTTTCTCGTTCCTGCCAGAAAAATTTGCCCTGCCTTGCGAAAGCAAGGCAGGGCAAATTTTCTCGGAGCAGATAAGGAAATTTCGCTCCCCCCTCAACAAAGAGAGTTCGTGTGTGTTGATGATAGCGGGCCCGAAGGGATTTGAACCCTCGATCTTCTCCGTGACAGGGAGACGACAACTCCAAGCTTGTCCACGGGCCCATTTCTATCTTTCAAACCTATTATAGCAAAAGTTTTGTTTTTAGCAAGAAAAATTTTATTCAAAAAATGCCTTTATTATGCTAAAATAATTTTATGAAACTTATAAACGGGGAAGTCAAAAAATTTGTTTCCGGCGTTATCCGGAATAAAAAATTCCGGATTTCAATCTTGATTATTGTTTTGGCTGGTTTTGGCGGTTGGCTGATTTACGCCCGCTATACCCAGGTAATGCCCCAGCCAACTATTTATTTCCTTAACGATGTTGTTCTGCCCCAACAGGGGCAAAAAGTCCTTGTTTTTTCTCCCCACCCAGACGACGAAACAATCGGCGTCGGCGGATACATAACCCAATCAGTAAAAAACGGGGCGATAGTTCAGATTATCCTTGTCACCAACGGCAACAAGCACGGCCTTGAAGAAAAACGCTATGACGAATTCAAAAAAGCGACTTCTATTTTAGGAGTTCCTGAAGAAAACCTGATTTTTCTAAATTATCCCGACGGCAAGCTTCAAAAAGAAAATGAAGATAAATTATTTGAGGATTTTAAATCGCAAATTGACGAATTTAATCCCAACATAATTATTTATCCTAATTCTCAAGACCAACATCCCGATCATTTTACGACTGCTAAAGTAGTTGAGAAAATTTTAAAAGAGAGATACCAAAAAATAATTTCTTACCAATATCTAATTCATCATCCCTGCTTTCCCCAGCCCCAAAAATATGACCCCTCGTTTTTTTTGCTCCCGCCAATTAATATGATTAGTTTTGACAAAGAATGGCAAAGATTTATGCTTCCCCAAGAAATAGAAGACCAAAAAAATGAAGCAGTTTTGTCTTATAAAAGCCAGCTAAAAACTCCTTTTGCCCGTCGTTTGCTTCTTGCTATGATTCGCCAGAATGAATTGTTTTCCTTAGACAAAACCAACGATTAAAAATTTATTTTTAAAGCGGCGGCGCCTCGGCGCCGCCGCTTTTTTAAATTACGATTTATGAAGTTAATTTCGGCCGCCTAAACCTTTTCATTACGAAAATAATTATTACCATTACCACAACTACCGACACTATCAAGGCAATTAAATTATGAACAATCATTGAAATAAGAATAGTGATGCCGCTATTGCGATCGCTGACTATTTAATAACCTTAAATCGGGAAAGTAGAGGTGCTTATGGCGATTTAAATAAACTAGATGAGGAAAAGAGTAAATGGTTGATGAAGAAGCTCTTAGAGCGTTTTGCGAGAAGAGATATTGAGGAATCACCCGACACGCTAACGAGTACAAAAGGCGGGAAAAGGAAAGCAAAAGTGAGTGAATATAATCATTATGTTGAAATGATTTATAGCGGGAAGGGACGCCTTGATCAGTTGATGGATCAATTACAAAGAGTAATAGCAGACGAGACACTCATGGACGAGGCATTTCGCAGATATTGGCATCCTGTCGCGAGATACTTCATGAAGATAAAACAGAATGGTACTCAAAAACAATCTATAGAATCAATTATCAATAAAATTGCTAACGAAAGTGAGAAAGGACGTTTTATTATTCTGAATATTAGTGGTGAGCGAGAGAGGGTTGGGAGCGACAATATCAAAGCGATGTTCGTTCGTATTATTGAAAATAAAGTTAAAGAGATCGGCGAAAAATTTTATGAGGAGAACAAAAAAGTCAATTGTCTTATTGTTATGGACGAAGCCGCTCGATTCATTGCTCGTGAAAGCTCAGATCCTCAAATTGTGGAACTTACTAATGAGATAATTGATTCTGTGAGAACAACAAGAAAGTATGGTATAGGGATATGTTCATCACCCAAACTATCGAATCTTTAGATAAAGAAATATTGCAACAGACAAGAATTTTTGGGTTTGGTTATGGATTAACTATAGGAAGCGAGATAAAAATAATTAGTAATCTTGTAAATAATGAAAACGCACTCCAGCTTTATAAATCATTTATAGACCCGAGTAGTAGCGAAAGGTATCCATTTATGTTTTTCGGCTCAGTTTCGCCTTTATCTTTTACCGGTGCGCCACTTTTTATCGAGGTTTATACCGACCCATCAAAATTTAGGTAATCATAAATAGCCTGTTATGGGGACTTCGAGCCAAAAATTTAATTGTCCTTATTGCAATAAAGAACTTCCATCCCCATCTCGTAAGCGTAATTGTCCTCATTGTAAGAATATGGTTTATGCTCGTTCTCGTCCCGGTGTCGAAAAAGTATGGGTCAAAGAGGAAAATCTTAAAACGATCGAAAAAGAATGGAAAAATTATCGAGCGGCTGCAGAATTTAAGCGAGGGCTCAAGAGTTCTAATTTAGGATTTACTGAAAAGAAATATTTAAAAACAAAAGAAGGCTTAACTAGAAAATTTGGCTTTATTCCTTCCGAAAGTAACACACTTTGGGGAGTTTCTAATTTTCTTTCAGAAGAAGCAATAAGGATGAAAGATTGGCATAAAATGAAAATGCTTTATTTTAATATGGCTTTGTTTCTTCATCAAGAAAGCAAAGATTGTTTCAAAATATTACAAGAAGTAGCGAGATGTGAATTGAAAAATGAACAAAAGTCTGGAGTTGTGGAAAGGGTGGAAATTTTAACCGCTGGTGATCAATCTTGTTCAGCCTGCCAAGAGTTAGCAGGAAAAATTTTAACTATAGAGGAAGCTCTTAGAGATATGCCTATTCCCGTTAAGATTTGTTCGTTTAAGTTGAATCCAGAAGCGCCTAGTGGCTGGTGTCGATGTTGTTATGTACCAGTAATCGAATAGTATCTAATCAAAAAGATCTATTGCTGGACAATTTTTATTACTCAAAGACTTGTCGTTCTAGAACGACAAGTTAACGACAACTTTTGAAAAAACTTGACATCTGAATGTCAAGTGAATGTCAACTTTTGGTAAAAAGTTTTTACCTCTTTTTATCTCAAAACCCCCATTTTTGAATATAAATTAGGGCGAGGGAGCGAGCCTTGGCGAGCGACCGAGCCCAACAAAAGAGAATAGAAACAACACTGAAAGTGTATATAGTCGGGGGTAAGGTTTTAGCGGTTTAAGTCCAACTTCTTTGACTTATGAATTAAATTTGGTAAGATAATAGAGAGAGTTTGAACTCGTGTAATACAAGCGCCAACGAAACGAAGTGCAGTGCGGAAGATGAGGCTTACCTCATCGCCCGCGCCAACGAAACGAAGTGCAGTGCGGAAGATGAGGCTTACCTCATCGCCCGCGCCGGAAAACGACTTATTTAATTGAATTAAAAAGTCGTTTTTTTATTGACTTATCCCCAGTTTAATAGTTTGATTTTAGGTTTAAAATGGGGTAAAATAGAATAATGAGAATGGCTAAAATTAACCTAAAAACGCTCAAAAATAAGGCGAAAAAAGAGATAGAAAAAGCCAAAGATTTAAAAGGATTAAACCGGCTTTTTAATAAGTATCTGGCTAAAAAAGGAGAGCTTGTTTTGATTTTGCGTTCTTTAGAAAAACTTCCCAAAGCCAGAAGAATAGATATTGGCAAGAAGGCCAATGAACTTAAGAATTTTCTCAAAATTGAGTTTGAAAAAAAATCTCAAGGAATAAAAGAAAAAATTCAGAAAGAAACTGAAGAAAAAGAGTGGCTTGACATTACGGTTCCGGGGAAAAGGCCTGTTTGGGGTCATTTGCATCCTTTAACCATTACTAAAAGAAAAGTTGAGGAAATCTTTCAAGCCATGGGTTTTTCTATAATTGAGGGACCGGATATAGAAACAGAGTGGTATAACTTTGATGCCCTGAATATACCAAAAGAGCATCCGGCCAGAGACGTCTGGGATACTTTTTATCTCAAGAATGGTTGGCTGTTACGGACTCACACCAGTCCGGTGCAGGTTCGTTATATGGAGAAAAACAATCCTCCTTTAAGAATTATCGTTCCTGGCAGCGTTTTCAGGCACGAAGCAACCGATCCTTCCCATGAGTTCCAACTTTATCAAATTGAAGGACTGATGGTTGATAAGAAAATTTCAGTAGCTAATTTAAAAGCCATTGTTGGGGAGTTTTTCCGCAGATTTTTTGAAAAAGACGTTAGGTTTAGATTAAGACCGGATTATTTCCCGTTTACCGAACCCTCTTTTGATATTGGTATAAGCTGTGTCATCTGCCACGGTAAGGGCTGCTCTGTTTGTAAAAAAAGCGGCTGGCTTGAAGTGGCGGGAGCCGGCATGGTCCACCCCCATGTTTTTAAAAACTCAAAATTGATTCCTAAAGATTGGCAGGGGTGGGCCTTCGGTTTTGGCTTGGAAAGATTAGCCATACTTAAATACAAAATTAATGATATTAGATTATTTCGTTCGGGCGACCTAAGATTCCTCACTCAATTTTAAAATTTTATGGTATTTTCCTACCATTGGTTACAATCATTTTTTCAAAAGAAACTACCTCAGCCAGAAAAATTGGCAGAAGTTTTAACCAGGCATTTTGCCGAAGTGGAAGAAGTAAACAAAAAAGGCAGTGATTTTGCCTTAAATATTGATATTAGACCGAATAGGGCCGGCGATTCTTTTTCTCATTTAGGAATTGCCAGGGAGATTTCGGCTGTGACCGGTCTTTCTCTTTGGCCAGAAGCTGATAAATATAAAGAAATTAAAAATAAGAAAGCAGGAGATTTTATTTCAGTAAAAGTTCAGAGCAAAAAAACTTGCCCCCGCTACAGCGCCAAAGTAATTGATAATATTAAGGTCGGTTCTTCGCCAAAATGGCTGCAAGATAGATTAAGAGTTTGCGGCTTAAGGCCGATTAATAATGTCGTTGATATTGCTAATTATGTTATGTTGGAAACCGGTCAGCCGCTGCATGCTTTTGATTTTGAAAAAATAGAAGGAGCAAAAATTATTGTTAGAAAAGCTGAAAAAGGAGAAAAAATTACTACCCTGGACGGAGAAAAATATGATTTGGATTCAAATGTTCTGGTTATTGCCGACAAAAAAAGACCCATTGGAATTGCCGGAATTAAAGGTGAAAAATTTTCAGGCATTAACAAAAAAACAAAAATTATTGTTTTAGAAGCGGCTAATTTTAACCCTCAAATCATCAGAAAGGGTTCTAGAAAATTAAATCTCAAAACCGATGCTTCTTTAAGATTTGAACATGGTATTGATTCTAACCTGACAGAAATAGCCCTTAACCGCGCCTGTTATTGGTTGGAAAAAATTGCTAAAGGAAAACCGGTTTCCGGCTTAGTTGATTTTTATCCGGTAAAGGTTTTACCAAAAAAAATAAAACTGGATTTGGATTATGTTGAAAAATTATTAGGGATAAAAATTCCCCAGAGAGAAATTAGAAAAATTTTAAAATCGCTGGATTTCAAAATTATTGGAAAACTGGTAGAAGTGCCGACCCGGCGATTAGATATAAGCATGGAGGAGGATTTAATTGAGGAAATAGGCAGAATCTATGGTTACGATAAAATTCCTTGTACCTTTGCCGTATCTTCTTTGATTCTGCCCCAAAAGAATTTAAATATTTTCTGGGAAGATTTTGCCAAAAATATTTTAAAAGAAGCCGGATTTACCGAAGTTTATAACTATTCATTTTTCGGGGCAGAAGAAGCTAAACTCTTCGGCTACCCGAATCGCAATGAAGGGGCGGAGAAGAAACGAAGTTTCTTCGACTATGAAGAAAAATTAATAGAAGTAGAAAACCCTTTAAATCAAGAATACAAATATCTAAGGCCAAGTTTAATTCCTGCTTTATTAAAAAATGTTGAAAAAAATCAAAGATATTTTCCCGAAATAAAAATTTTTGAATTGGGAAAGATATTTAAAAGCAAAAGGACTGAAAAGAGAATGTTAACCGGGGTTATGACGGGCGACGCTTTTTATGAAGTAAAAGGCGTAGTCGATTTGCTTTTAAATAAATTAGGAATTAGCGATATTTGGTACGATGAATATGAACCAACGCCAGAAGAGAGTAAATTATTGGTCTGGCACCCTAAAAAATGTGCCGAAATTAAAACTAACGGTCAAGAAATTGGTTTTTTGGGAGAAGTTTCTCCAAAAATTCTGAGCGGATTAGACATAAAAGAGAGAACGGTTTTGTTTGACATTGATTTTGAAAAACTTTCTCAACTGGCTTCAGAAGAACATGAATACCGGCCGATTTCTAAATTCCCGGCAGCCGTCAGAGATATAGCGGTTTTAGTCCCGAGAAACGTAAAAATAGCCGAAGTTTTAAATAAAATTTATGATACCGGCAAAAAGATAATTCGGGATGTTGAGCTCTTTGATATTTACGAGGGAGAGGAGATTCCGGCCGGGAAAAAGAATTTGGCTTTTCATATAATTTATCAAGCCCAGGACCGGACCCTGACCTCGGCAGAGATTGATCAAATTCAAAACAGGATTATTGAGGTTTTAGAAAAAGAGGAGGACTGGGAAATAAGAAAATAAAATTTCAAAATATGGTTCGCAAAAAAACTTCTCAAAAACCAAAAAAGGAAAGTGATTACGGAGCCAAAGATATATATGTTTTAAAAGGCCTGGAACCGATTAGAAGAAGGCCCGGAATGTATATTGGTTCCACTGGACCAGAAGGCCTTCATCATTTAATCTGGGAATGCGTGGACAATTCTTTAGACGAGGCAATGGCTGGCTACGCTAAAAACATTGAACTAATTCTTTTGCCCGGGAATAAAATTAAAACAACTGATGATGGCCGGGGTATTCCGGTTGAAAAACATCCTCAAACAAAAAAATCTGCCCTGGAAACGGTCATGACTACGCTTCATGCCGGAGCAAAATTCGGCGGCAAAGCCTACCAGGTAGCCGGCGGGCTTCATGGGGTTGGCGTTTCGGTGGTTTGTGCTCTTTCAAAATGGATGAGGGCTGAGGTTTGTCGTAGCGGTGTCCGGCATGGGCAAGAATATGTGAGAGGAAAAGCCGTAACAAAAGTAAAGAAAGGTGAAAGATGCAGACAAACCGGCACCTCGGTTTATTTTGAGCCGGACCCCGAAATTTTCAACGACATTAAATTTGATTTAAAGAAAATTTTAAATCATCTTCGTCAGCAGGCCTATTTAACCAAAAAAGTAAGAATTAGCGTTGTTGACCGCCGCATCGCACCGGACAAATCCTACACTTTTTATTTTGAGGGAGGACTGGCCTCGTATGTCAAACATTTAACCAGGGGGGTAGAAAAACGTCATCCGAATATTTATTATGGTTCGGGAGAGAAGAATGGCATCTTAATTGAGGCCGCTTTCCAATATACCGAAGAATACGAATGTTTTGAGGAAAGTTTTGCCAATAATATTTATACTGGCGAAGGCGGGATGCATTTAACCGGCTTGAGAACCGCTTTAACGCGGACTTTTAATGATTATGCTAAGAAAAATAATCTTTTAAAGAATGACGATGACAATTTATCAGGAGAAGATGTCAGGGAAGGATTCAGCGGCGCAATTTCGGTCAAATTGAAAGAACCTCAATTTGAAGGCCAGACAAAGGCAAGATTAGGCAACCCGGAGGCAAAAACAGCAGTGGAGGCAATAGTTTCCGAGACCCTGTCCGATTTTTTAGAAAGAAATCCTCAAGACGCCCGGCTCATTATTGAAAAATGCCTTCTTTCTTCCAGGGCCAGGAAAGCAGCCAAGGTTGCCAGAGAAACTGTTTTAAGAAAAGGTACCCTGGAAGGATTAGCTTTGCCCGGTAAATTAGCTGACTGCACTTCTCGAAAACCGGAGGAAAGTGAATTGTATATTGTTGAGGGCGAGTCAGCCGGAGGCAGCGGAAGACAGGCCAGAGATAGGCGTTTTCAGGCAATTTTGCCTTTGCGGGGTAAAATCTTAAATGTTGAGAGAGCCCGATTGGATAAGATTTTGTCTTCAAAAGAAATAAAATCTTTGATTATTGCTTTGGGAACAGCCATTGCTGAAGATTTTAGAATTGAGAAAACCAGATATCACCGGATTATCATAATGACCGATGCCGACGTTGACGGTTCTCATATCAGGACTCTTCTTTTAACTCTTTTTTACCGTTATTTCAAACCGCTTATTGAGGCAGGCTATGTTTATATTGCTCAACCGCCTCTTTACAAAATTCAAACCGGAAAACAAATAACCTATGCTTACGCTGAAGACGAAAAATCTAAAGTTTTGACTAAATTGAAAAAAGAAAGGTCGGGCATTCCTGCCATCCAGAGATATAAAGGTCTGGGAGAAATGAATCCCGAGCAGTTGTGGGAAACCACCATGAATCCGGAAAAAAGAGTGCTCCTGAAGGTAAATATTGAAGAGGCGAAAGAAGCAGATAGAATTTTTGATATTTTAATGGGAGATGAAGTTTTACCCCGAAAGAAATTCATCCAGGCACATGCCAAGAAAGTTAAAAATCTTGACGTTTAGTTATCTTTCGGTTAACATCGGTATATGAAGATAGCCCATATCCCCAATAAAATAGTTACTTTCTTAAAAGAGGTCAGGTTGGAAATGAAAAAAGTTAACTGGCCGACCAGAGAAGAAACCATAAAATACACCCTGATTGTTATTGGAATTTCGGTTGTGGTGGCCGTGTATCTGGGAGGCCTTGACGTTTTATTTATCACTTTACTGGAAAAGTTTGTACTATAACCTACCATGCCCAAGCAGCAAATCTCTCAAGACAGAAATTGGTATGTTCTGCACACTTATTCCGGCTATGAGGATGCCGTGGCTAAGGCTTTAAAACAAAGAGTTGAGTCTTTGGCTATGGAAGATAAAATTTTTAACGTTATTGTTCCTAAAGAAAAAAAGATTAAAATTAAAAATGGTAAGAGAAAAACAGTTGAAGAAAAAGTTTATCCGGGTTATGTCCTGGTAGAAATGATTGTTACTGACGATAGTTGGTACGTGGTCAGAAATACCCCCAATGTTACCGGGTTTGTCGGAGCAGGGACAACGCCTGTTCCGGTCTCTAAAGAAGAAATTGAAAATTTAAAAAAACGAATGGTAGAAGAGGAACCCCAATATAAGATAGAAGCGAAAATAGGCGACCTGGTAAAAATTATTGATGGACCCTTCAAAGACTTTGATGGCAAGGTTTCCGAGATTGACCAAGAGCGGGGAAAGGTTAAAGTGCTGGTCAATATATTTGGCAGGGATACTCCGGTTGAGCTTGATTCATTACAAATAAAGAAGTTGTAGATTCATTCGGCAACATAAAAAAACATGGCCAAAAAAGTAAAAGCAGTAATAAAGCTTCAAATTCAAGCTGGTCAGGCAACGCCGGCGCCGCCGGTGGGCCCGGCTTTGGCTCAGTACGGCGTGAATATATCCGAATTTTGCCAAAGGTTTAATGAGGCCACAAAAAATAATCAGGGCTTTATAATCCCGGTTGAAATTAAGGTCTATGGGGATAGAACTTATGATTTTGTATTAAAACAGCCGCCGGCTTCTCAATTATTGAAAAAAGCAGCCGGTATTGAAAAGGGTTCGGGAGAGCCAAATAAAACAAAAGTGGCCAAAATAACCAGAGCTCAGCTTAGAGAAATAGCTCAGACCAAAATGCCCGATTTAAACGCCACTGACCTGGAAAGCGCCATGAAAATTATTGAAGGCACTGCTCGCCAGATGGGGATAACCATTGAGTAATTATGCCGAGGATATCAAAAGAAAAATACTATTTAAATATTGCCAAGGAAGTTAGCGAAAGGTCAACCTGTTTTAGAAATAAAGGAGGGGCTATTATTGTTAGGGGAGATCAAATCGTGGCTACCGGTTATATCGGCGCGCCCCGAAAAACAAAAGATTGTTTTGAAAGGGGAGAATGCTTAAGAGACAAATTAAAAATTCCCCACGGCAGGAATTATGAAATCTGTCGCTCGGTGCACGCGGAGCAAAATTGCATAATCAACGCAGCCAGGGCTGGAGTTAGTTTATTTGGTGGCGACATTTATATTTACTGTAAAAATCCAAAAGACAACAGAGAAAGAGATAGTTTCCCTTGCTTTATTTGTAAAAAAATAATTATTAATTCTGGCTTAAATAGAGTAATTTGCTCGACTGAAACCGGTGAGATAAAAATATTTCAAGTGGCAGATTGGATTAAAGAGTGGCAGGAAAAAGACATTGTTGACGATAAATATCAATACGGAAAAGATTTAAATTTGAAAGAAAAAATTCAAAACAAAACTTAAACAAAATAGTCCTTTAAATTTTTAAATTTAAGAAAAAGGAGGAAAAAAAGATGAAACCAGGAAAATTGACCGCCTATTACGGTCCGATGTTTTCCGGCAAGACTGCTGTTCTTGTCGAAGATGGAACCAGACTTTCCCGCATTGCTAAGCGGAAAGTTCTGGTATGTATGCCTACGATAGACACTCGTCGCTCCCGGACAGAGATTGTTTCTCTGGGCGGGGCTCGGGTGTCAGCGATTCAGATTGGCGATCCTTTCGAGATCCTCAGACTATCAGCCAAACAGGGTGCCCAAGAAGTGCTTATCGACGAGGTCCAATTCTTCAGGCAGAGGGTAAAAAAGGAAGACATAGCAGGCTGGTCTATTGTCTTCGTTGTTAAAGCGCTTCTACAGCAAGGAATTAATGTCCGTGTGGCCGGACTGAATACCAGTTTTTTGGGCTATCCTTTCCCGCCAACCATAGACCTGATGGCCATAGCCAACGATTTAGTAAAAATGAGGGCCATTTGTACGGTCTGTGGCGAACCTGCCGACTGGAGTCTGAGGCTGATTGACGGTCAGCCAGCGAGAACGGGTGAACTGATTGTTGTCGCCGGCACTCAAGGCGAGGAGGGAGCGGGCTGTGAGACTTACGAGGCTCGCTGCAGCAATCACCACCCATTTTTGTAGGGTCGTAGGCCAAGGCCAACTATTAAGGTTGGCCAAATTTTTTTTCTGTGCTAAAATATTTTAATGCAAAAAAGATTCTCTTTCGGAAAACTCATTGTCATAGAAGGATTAGATGGTTCGGGTAAATCTACCCAAACGAATTTATTAATTTCTCATTTAAAAAAAGAGGGATATAAAACTGCCAAAATAGATTTCCCTCAACATGGAACAAAATCGGCCGGTCTTGTAGACGAATATTTAAATGGAAAATATGGAAGTTCTGAAGAAGTTGGTCCTTATCAAGCCTCAATTTTTTATGCCTGTGATAGATACGATGCTTCTTTTAAAATAAGAAAATGGTTAAAAGAAGGAAGGATGGTTGTTTCTGATAGATATGTTGCTTCAAATATTGGCCATCAGGGAGGAAAAATAAAAAATAAGAAAGAAAGAAAAAGATTTTTGAAATGGTTATATAATCTTGAATATAATATTTTTGGCATTCCAAAACCGGATATTACTTTTATTTTAAAAACTTCTCCCAAATTAGCCCGAGAAATGGCGCCGAAAATAACAGACAAAGAGAAAAAGAAAAAAAGGATTGCCTATTTAGGAAGAAAAATAAAGGATATCCATGAAAGAGATTTAAGTCATTTAACCAAAACCCTTAATTCTTATTTAGAAACAGCCAGAGAATTTCCAAAAGAATTTAAAATGATAGAATGCATAAAAAATAACAAATTTATATCTCCGGAAATAATTCACCAAGAAATTATTAAAATTGTAAACAGGAAATTAAGATAAATAAAATGGCAGAGATTTTAAAAAACGCAGGCAGTCATCGGATTTTGGCGATAATGGCAGGAATTGATGGTAAGAATCCCTGGCAATTGATTGAAGTAGCCGGTCGGACGGCTTACCAGAGCAGAGATAAGATTACTGACGAGTCAGCGGTCAGATTTGTAAGAATGCTTAGAGATAGGGGTCATGAAAGCGTTCTCGAGCACTCTTGTATGACAGTGGAGTTTAACAACGTTGGCCGGGGTTTTACTCACGAGCTAGTTCGCCACAGAATCGCGGCTTTTACCCAGGAATCAACCCGCTATGTTGATGAAAGTAATTTCAGGGTAGTTGTTCCGCCAGACAAAGACCCCGATGAAAAAATAGTAGAATTGGATTTTCCAGATGGTACGAAAATAAAAGTTTCCTTTCAAGAATGGATGGAATTAAACGAACAGATGTACCGGGGACTGAGAAAAGCAAATTGGGCTGCTCAGGATGCCAGGCAGGTTCTGCCCATTGGTATTAAAGCGCAGATTGTCATGACAGCTAATTTTCGAGAGTGGCGGCACGTCTTTAAACTAAGAACCGCCCCCGCTGCTCACTGGGAAATTCGTCGGGTGATGACCAATCTTTTAAACGATGTTAAACAGCGGGTGCCGATAATATTCGATGATATTTAAGGAGCGTCAAGCTTTCCCTATCAGCCCGGGAGAGCTTTTTTCTTGTAAAATTAACAGATTTTGTTAAAATAATATTATCTTTATGAAATTTAAAAATGTTGACCCTAAAATTTATAATTTAATCAAAAAAGAAATTGCCAGACAAAAGCAGGGTCTGGTTTTAATTCCTTCGGAAAACTACGCTTCGGAAGCGGTCCTGAAAGCCATGGGCACGCCCTTGAGCAACAAATATTCCGAAGGTTATCCTAAAAAGCGATATTATGGCGGCAATGAATTTATTGACCAAATTGAACAAATTGCTATTGACCGGGCAAAAAAGTTGTTTAAAGCAGAACAGGCCAATGTTCAACCGCATTCCGGTTCTCAGGCCAATGCCGCCGTTTACCTGGGTTTATTAGATTACCGCGATAAAATTTTGGGCATTGATTTGTCAGCCGGCGGACACCTGACCCATGGCTCTCCGGTTAATTTTTCAGGTAAATTATATAAATTTGCTTATTATGGAGTTAATCCAAAAACGGAAAAGGTTGACTTAAAAGAAGTAGAAAAAATCGCCCTGAAATTTAAACCAAAACTAATTATTGTCAGCACTACTTCTTATTCAAGGACGCTTAATTTTAAGGTCTTCCGAAGAATTGCCGATAAGGTTAAGGCATATTTGATGGCCGACATTGCCCATATTGCCGGTTTGGTGGTAACCGGTCTCCATCCCCATCCTTTTCCTTATTGTGATGTGGTTACCGCCACCACTCACAAAACTCTAAGAGGACCGAGAGGTGGCTTAATATTGTCTAAAGTCAAAGATAGGCTGGAGCCAAAAGGAAAACTCAATTTAGCCCAAAAAATTGATAAAGCTGTTTTTCCCGGGACGCAGGGCGGACCTTTGGATCAGGTAATTGCGGCCAAAGCCGTTTGTTTTTTGGAAGCGATGAAACCTTCTTTCAGGAAATATCAAAAGCAGGTTCTCATTAACGCCCGAGCTATGGCCGATGAATTCATGAAAGAGGGGATAAAGGTGGTTAGCGGCGGCACGGACAACCATTTAATGGTCATTGACGTTTCTCCTTTTGGAGACAGTTCTAAAAGGATTCAGGACGAATTGGATAGAGTTGGAATTTACGTTAATCGCAACGCCATTCCGTTTGACAAAAGGCCGGCCTATAATCCTTCGGGTATCAGATTGGGGTCGCCGGCCGTAACCAGCCGGGGATTAAAAGAAAAAGAGTGCCGATATGTTGTGCGACTGATTGTCAGATTAATAAAAGATATTAACAACCGGGAATTAAAAAACCAGATAAAAAAAGAAGTTAGCAAAATTACAAAAAAATTCCCCATCTATGCGGCTTTTCAATGGTAAAAAGGAAGCTGGAAAAATCTTATTGGATTTAAAAAAAAGAATATCTCAAGAAAAACTTAAGCCTAAATTGGCTGCCGTTCTGGTCGGTGAGGATAAAGCATCAAAGCTCTACCTGAAATTAAAAAGAAAAGCAGCCAAAGATATTGGTATAAAATTGGTTCTTTATAAATTCAAAGAAGCCGAAGAAGAAGAAAAAATTATTCAAAAAATAAAAACTTTAAACAATAATTCTTCAATTCATGGAATTATTGTTCAATTGCCTCTACCTAAAAAATTCAACCAGAATAAGATTGTCAAACTAATAAATCCCCAAAAAGACGTTGACGGATTTCAGAATAACAGTTGGTTTTCACCGGTATTGCCTTCGGCAATTTTATTTGCTCTTAAAAAAGCGACAAAACTTTTCAAAAAAAAGAAAGTTATGGCTCTGGTAAATTCAAAGATTTTCGGACAAAGGCTTAAATCTTTTTTAAAAAAAGAAGGAATAGAATCAGGTTATATTTTAAGGGAAAAGCCTTCTTTCTCTTCGTTTCTACTTACAGAAGCTCGGAGATTGAAAAGGGCAGATATTATTATTACAGTTCTGGGTTGTCCCAATGCAATTTGGGGCGAGATGATAAAAAAAGGGACGGTTTTAATTGACGCCGGCATCAGTAAAATTACTGCCAAAAAAGTGGTTGGCGATATCAATAAAGAAAGCGTAAAAGAAAAAGCAGCTTTCCTGACTCCGGTACCCGGGGGCTTGGGCCCCTTAACGGTCGCTTTATTATTAAAAAACACATATTTATCAGCAAAAAATTATGGAAAACATAGCCAAAATGGGCGATGAAGATAAATCTTCATCTTCCGCCTTCGCTACAGCTCAGGCAATAGACCAAACGTTTCTTAAGAAAGGAGCAGGCCGGGAAGAAATAAAAAAGGTTTGCCGAGAAACAAAGGAATATGGTTTTCGGGGTTTTTGTATTTTCCCGGAATATACAAAATTAGCCAAAGAATTTCTTAAAGACAGCGGCATAAAAGTAACCACTTTGATTGACGAGCCAACCGGTGCCAGTTCTCATAAAGAAAGGATTAAAATGGTCAAGAAAGCTAAAGATGAGGGTTCTGACGAAGTTGACGTGGTAATGAAAATAGATGATTTTAAGAATGGAAAGCACGAGGAGGTTTTAAATGATTTAAGAGAAATCTGCCGGATTTTGCCAACCAAAGTAATTATTGGTTCAGGTTACCTGACTGACGAAGAAATTAAAAAGGCATCAGAAATTGTTAAGGAGGCAGGAGCAATTTGCGTAAAAACTGCCACCATCAACGATCCTTTGGACCGGTCGGAGTTACCGGAAAAGGCAAAACATATCAGGATAATGAGAGAATCGGCTCCCGGCTTGTTGGTTAAGGCAGCCGGCTCCATCAGAAATTTGCCGGACTTGGAAATGATGATTGCCTCGGGCGCTGATATTATCGGCACCAGCTCCGGAGTAGAAATAGTCAATGAGTCCAGGCAAGAAAAATCCAAACTAACCGAAAAATGGAGAAAAAAAGAATAAAAATAATCAACCTCGTAGGTTGAGTAAATTGAGTAAACTATGTTTAAACCAGTTATTGGATTGGAAGTTCATGTAGAACTTAATACCAGGACCAAAATGTTTTGTGGTTGTTTGAATAATCCTGATGAAAGGCGTCCCAATATTAATATATGTCCCATTTGTCTGGGGCACCCGGGGACACTTCCGGTTATCAACCAGCCAGCAGTAAAAAAAGTAATAAAAACCGGCCTGGCTTTGAATTGCCAGATTCCGGAGTATTCAAAATTTGACAGAAAAAACTATTTTTATCCCGATTTGCCAAAAGGTTATCAGATAAGCCAGCTTTACCAGCCTTTATGTAAAAATGGCTATTTGGAGATAGGCGGCAATAAAATACGAATCAGAGAGATTCATCTGGAAGAGGATACGGGAAAACTGATTCATCCAGCAGGAAAAGATTACTCTCTAGTTGATTTTAATCGCGCCGGCATTCCTTTAATGGAATTGGTTACCGAACCCGACATTACTTCAGCCAGAGAAGCAAGGAAATTTGCCGAAGAATTGCATTTAATTATGCATTATCTTGATGTTTCTGACGCTGATATGGAAAAAGGACAGATGAGAATTGAAGTCAATATCTCACTCTCTCCTAAAAGAAAACCTGCCCCGTACCGAACCGAAGGTTCTGGTGCGGGGTTGGGCACAAAAGTTGAAATAAAAAATTTAAATTCTTTTCGGGCAATAGAGCGAGGCGTTGATTATGAAATTAAGCGGCAGACGAAACTGCTGGAATCGGGCAAAAAGATTATTCAGGAAACGCGCGGCTGGCTCGATGAAGCTGCTGCTTCATCTGACCGCGTCGCTGGCGCTCGCGAGGACGATGTAAAAGGTATTACTATTTCCCAGAGAGAAAAAGAACAAGCCCATGATTATAGATATTTTCCCGAGCCGGATTTGCCGCCGCTTCATTTTTCGCAAGAATTTATCAGGGAAATTAAAAGCGAAATTCCCGAGCTTCCCCAGGCAAAAAAAGATCGTCTGAAAAGAGAATATAATTTATCGGACAAAGAAGCGGAAATTTTCGTTTATAATAAAATTTTCGGCCAGTACTTTGAAAAAGTGGTTTCTGAATTTGAGCCGAATCTTCCAAGAGAAAAACTTTCCGGGCTAATTAAGCTGGCAGTTAATTACTTGATTACCGACTTGCAAGGGCTTTTGAAGGGAATATCGGTAAACGATAAAAGATTTTTAATTAATCCGGAAAATTTTGCCGAATTCATCGCGCTAATCTACGATGGAAAAATTTCCAGCAAAATCGCCAAAATGGTGCTCCTGGAAATGTTTAAAACCGGAGCTGACCCTTCAAATATTATTAAAGAAAAGGGATTAACTCAGATTGTTGACGAAACGGAGATTGAAAAAATTATTGAAGAGGTGATTAATGATAATCCAAAACCAATAGAAGATTACAAATCAGGGAAAGAAACCGCTTGTCAATTTTTAGTTGGCCAAATAATGGCAAAATCAAAAGGCAAAGCCAATCCTCAAATCGTAAATAGACTTTTAAAGGAAATATTGACAAGATTAAAATAAAGTAGTAATATAAAGTGTTCTTTTAAAAAATTTTATTGGAAAGGAGATTAAAGAATGCAAAGAGTGATTACTGTTTTTTTGTTTTTGGTAGGGTTAATTTCAACTCTACTGTTAGTTGCATATGTTTTCGCTCTCTTCGTATTTGTTTTTGGAGAGAGCAATTATCCTGGGGATATCGCGTTTGTCCCCAAATGGATTTTTTTGTTTTCCCCGTTAATTTTTTTATGGAGAACAAAAATAATCCAGAGATTCTTATCCCGCTTAGAAAAGATTTAGAGAGAATATTTCATTTTCCGGGAACAGGATAACCCTTGCCGGATATGGGGAATATTTGGAGATTTGGCCACGAGTAAAGAAAGGAGGTAGAGGAAAAATGCTAGCACATATACACTTCCGTCGTAAAGATGGAAGCTGGAGCTTCATACTAAGGGAACGTTTCCCACTCTTTGTTGAGTGGGTAAAAGAAGGAAAAATCTCGGTGGTGGACGCCGAGACTATCTCGGCTAAAGAGGCGACCATCCTCGCAAGAGAGAAATTTTCCTTGGTTCCCGACGAAATTGTCGTCGAGATTGGTAGCACCCGACAATTGATAAAAGTCTTTAACATCGAAATGTCCTAAGGATTAGAGGGGAGGATTTTAATAGCCTCCTCTTTATTTTTTCAAAAACGCTTTTGTCAGGTTTTCTGCCTTTTTATAATTTTTTATCCAATAAATTCTTTTGTCGCGTTTGAACTCGCCAAAATTCTTTTTCGAAGAATTTTGAGCGGTGAAATCATCAGTTTGATGGTTGAACCAGTTCATCTGGCGTTTGGCATAATGTTCGCTTTCTTTTTGAATTTTTTCTATCATTTCATTATAATTTATTTTCTTCTGAAGATGTTGAGCAACATAGCGATATTCTAAACCAAATTCTTCTAATCTTTTCCAGGAAAGGCCGGAATTTTTCAATCTTTTTACTTCAGTTATCATACCTTTTTTTAATCTTTCCATCAGCCGTTTTCTGATTAAGGAGTTTAGCTCTTTTTTTTCTTTCTTAATTCCTAACATTAGAACGGGATAGGAGAGGGGTTTTTTCTTTAAAATAGGAACCTTGCCAATTTTTGTGGCAATTTCAATCGCCCTGATTAATCTTCTTCTGTTGTTTTTATCAATTGTTCTGGTTCTTTTTGGGTCAAGTTTTTTCAACTTATTGAAAAGCTCCTCCCTGCTTTTTCGTTCAAGATGCGACCTCAATTGCCAATCTGGCTTTACTTCGGGGATGATTATTCCGTCTACCACTGCCTGAATATAAAAACCGGTGCCGCCACACAAAATCGGAATTTTCCTTTTCTTAAAAATTTTATTTAGCGTTGCCAAAGCCAATTTTCTGTATTGGGCAACCGAAAATTTTCTTTTTGGGCTGGCCACGTCCAAAAGATGATGGGGAATATTCTGCATTTCTTTTTTAGTTATTTTGCCGGTGCCAATATCCATTCCTTTGTAAACCTGTCTTGAATCAGCCGAAATTACTTCTCCCTTGAATTTTTTGGCTAATCTTACTGCCAGCTTTGATTTTCCAGAAGCAGTGGGCCCCAGAATAACAATCAATTTTTTTAATTGACTGACTCCGGGTTTTAGATAATTTGGTTTTTCAGCATCTTGTTGAATTATATCTCTTAAAATTTTTTCTCTTTTCTTCTTTTCTGTTAAAGGGACGCTGTCTTGCATTTTGAAAGCGGCTGTGCCCGGCCGGGGCGAATATTTGGCAATATAAGCCCAGTCAAATTTAATTTTTCTCAATAGTTTTACCGTATTCTGGAACTGCGATTTCTTTTCGCCGGGGAATCCGACAATTACATCTGTTGAAAGTTTGACTGGCCTGATTTTGGCCCGTATTTTTTTGACCAGATTTTCATATTCCTTGACAGTATAATTTCTGTTCATCTTTCTTAAAATTTTGTCATCCCCGGACTGAAGCGGCAAATTAAGATAATTGCCGAATTTTCGGCACTTAGATAAAGTTTCAATTAATTCATCAGAGAAATTCTTCGGATGAGGGGAAGTAAAGAAAAATTTAAAACTGCCGCCCATACCATCAATCATTCTTAAAAGTTTAGCAAAATTAATTTTGGGATTGGTAGGGGAGCGGTAGTCATTAACATTTTGGCCCAAGAGCCAAATCTCTTTAAAGCCCTGCTTGACTGTCTTTTCTGCTTCCTTTAAAATTTCTTTATGGTCGCGGCAAACTAAGGGTCCCCGGGTCTGGGGAACAACGCAATAAGAGCAGAAATTATTGCAGCCATTAGAAATGGGAACAAAAGCCATTGATTTTTCTTGGTATTTCGGCTGATATTTCAACAAATCTTTAAACCTTAAAATTTGGTCAAACCCCTTAGCAAATTTTTGCCTGTCTTTTTTTAAAATACAACCCGTGAGAATAGTTTTAAGTTTTGGTTTTTTGTTTTTAAGCGTTTTGAACTGGGGGAATAATCCATAAACCCTATCCACTGCCGATTGTCTGACCGAACACATATTAACCAGAATCAAATCCGCCTCGTCTTTTTTTGGGGCTTCTTTATAGCCCTTTCTTTCTAAAACTGCAGCCATCCGCTCAGAATCAGCTTTATTCATCTGGCAGCCAAATGTTTTAATGTAATAATTCATAAAGTTAAAAGTGGTTTAGGTTTTTTTGAAGAAATTTCAATTTATTCACCTAAACCACTTTTTTGGTTCCTCCTACTGAGGTTTTTGTTTTTTTACTTTTTTTCTTCTTTCTCATTTTTATCTCCTTTACTTTCTATTTTCCAGATATTCTCTGGATATTTTTGTTTTATCTCTTCAAGATAGTCATCAAAAATTTTTTCGTAATCCTTCTCAATAATTCTTAGAATTTCTATTTTTCTCTCCTGAGAATATTTCTTGTTATTATTCTCTTCGAACATGAAAAGTGGTATTCCAGTAAAAAAACTGCTGAGCATTTTTAAATACCCGTCACGGATTTCTTTATAAGGAGAAGCCCGCTCAAGGATCTTTGAATTAAATCCCCTTTTTTTACATATCTCTTTAATCTTCAATACGATCATCTCTTTTACCATCCAACTTCACCTCCTTTTCAGCAGACCTTTTTCCTCAGTAGGAGGTTTTAAAAGAACTCAAATTTATGCCGGTTATATTATACTACTACTTTTAGTCTTAGTCTATTCTAATGGATTTCTTCTTTTTTCTCCTTTAAGAAATATCTCCATTGTTCCAAAAATTCTATAAATATCTGAAAGGGCAGGTCTATCAAAGCGCTGAAAAAAGCAGCTATGGCGTTATATTTTTTCCATTTTTTTGACAGCCACTGGCCCAAACCGACAATCGGCAAAAATAAAATGTCAAAAATAAAACCAAAAAACCCGGTTTTCTTTTCTTCAACCGTAAGCTCTTCTCCTCTGTTTCTAATTGCCAGTCCGGCAAAAGCGATTAAAGCCACAAACATAATATTGATAACAACCGAAGTTGGCGGGAATCCGGCCCATCTAAAAACTGCCAATATAACTCCTATTGAAACTGAGGCTCCGACGAGATATAAAAAGGCGATAAAAAGTTTGACCAAAAAACCTCTTTTTTTAGGAACTTTTATTTCGTAAGTATCGGTTTTTTCTGTTCGGTAGATAATTTTCATTGTTTCCAGCAGGACTATTTCTAAATTGCTTTTTGATGGTGGCTTGATTGTTGCTACCAAAAGAAACATTAAAAAGGTTGGTGCTAAAATGTCCACAGCTATGGTCAGGGGCATAAAAGTCCCGGTAATCATTTTAGCTAAAGGAATTTCTAAAACGTAAAGAGAAACGCTGTTGGTTAGAAAAATGGATAAAGTGGAATAAGTGGCTGCCCTGGAAAGCCGTTGCTTTAAGGTAGACAATCTTTTATGGTAAGCTTTTTTAATTAATTCTTCTAAATTTTCCGGTTTGGAAATTTTCTCATAAATTTGGGCCGGGTTTTCTACAGAACTTAAGATGTCTCCCAATAACAAATAAGGAGTATCATATCTTTCGCAGATTTTATAAAACTTGTCTTTCAAAGGATGGTTTAATTCTTTTTCCAAACTTTCCCAGATTGAATAAATATTTTGAGCTATCTGGTGAACTTTGGCGGGAGGAAGATTAGCCCACTGTCCTTCCATCTTTTTAAAAAGATGATAAGTAATTATTGGCGAATCCAATTTGAAAAGAGCTCTTTGAACAGCAATATAAATTTGCCTGTTTTTTTCTTCTTCTGTTATTCCTCCAATTGAAACTACTCCTTCTTGTACTCTTATTTTATCTATCATTGACTCTGTCATATAATCAATCAAAGCTTTTTCTTTGTAAGGAGGAGAAAGAATTTCCTCGATTTCACAAGCAGCAATACCGAGCAGCCAATTATAAAGTTGAATCTCCTGTTTTTCAGAGGAAGATGGGTTGTTTTCTAAAATGTAAATGTATTTGTTTAATGCTTTTTCAACATCGCCAATTTTCGTTTCTTCGATGTTGTCGTTGGGAAAATGACCTCCTCTGATTAATTCCAGAATAAGGGGTTCTGAAATAGTTTTTCCTTCTTTGGCCAGAAGAAGTCGCCGTTTCAAATTTCTGGCAATGGCTGCCCTTTTCATTAAATGTTCTTCTTTCCAGTCAACGATTGCTCTTAATTTTTCGTAAAACGCGGCCACTCTTGAAGCGACTTCATCAACATGAATAAAGGACACATTTTCTTTCTTTTCAAGAGATTGGTGCCAGGCTTGATATTTTTGAATTAATTTTTTGGTTGCTTGAGAAATTTCCGGCATTATTTAACTTTGGTTAAAAATTTGTTTAATTTCATTAAACCAAGGTCTCCTTTTCCCCTCTTTCTTATTCTAACCGATTTTGTCTTTAATTCTTTATCTCCAACTGCCAGTAAATAGGGGATTTTTTGAATTTCGCCTTCCCGGATTTTTCTTGAAACGGTTTCATTTTCATCTTTCAATTTCACCCGCCAGCCCTCGTTAGAGACCCGTTCTCTAACCAATCGGGCGTATTTTTCGTGCCTTGAACCAATCGGAATTACCCAGATTTGTTCGGGAGAAAGCCAAAAGGTCAGGTTGCCGGCATAATATTCAATGAGCACTCCAATAAATCTTTCCAGAGAGCCCAAAAGGGCGCGGTGAATCATGATTGGTCTTTGTTTTTTTCCTTTTTGGTCAATATAAGTCATAGCAAAACGTTCCGGCAGGTTAAAGTCAACTTGAATTGTGGTGCATTGCCATTCTCTATGCAGGGCATCTTCAATTTTAATATCAATTTTCGGGCCGTAAAAGGCGCCGCCGCCGCGGTCAACTTCGTATTTTAATCTCAATTTTTCTAAAGCATATTTTAAAGAATTTTCGGCTTTTTGCCAAATTTTTGGAGCCCCGACATATTTTTCAGGCCGGGTGGAGAGATAAACATTAAGTTCTTTAAAACCAAAAGTTTTCAGTATTTTAAAAGTCAATTTAAGGGTTGAGACAAGTTCATCGGCAAGTTGTTCCGGGGTACAGAAAATATGAGCATCGTCCTGGCTTATCTGTCTTACCCGGACCAGGCCGTGTAATGTTCCTGATTTTTCATAGCGATAGACCGTTCCCATTTCAGTGTAGCGCAGAGGCAGATTTTTATAACTTCTAATTTTTGTTTTGTAAATAGCAATATGAAAAGGACAGTTCATCGGCTTTATTTGATAATCGTCTTTTTCTTCTTTGCCTATTTCTGCCATATGAAAAGGGGGCATCATATTCTCTTTATAAAAATCGGTATGCCCCGAAACTTTCCAGAGATTTAACTTGGCTAGGTGAGGCGTATCCACCAGTTGATAACCGTTCTTTAAATATTCATTTAAAGCATAATCCATAATGATTTTTTTTAATAATGCTCCTTTGGGGTGCCACAAAATAAGGCCGGGACCAATAGTTTCGTCAATATGAAACAGGTCTAATTTTTGACCCAAAAGCCGGTGGTCTCTTTTTTCAGCCTCAACTTCTTTTAAAAAATGGCCCTGCAATTCTTTTTTGGTTTGAAAAGCCAGTCCATAAATTCTGGTCAGCATCGGATTTTTTTCTGAACCCCTCCAGTAAGCTCCGGCAATTTTAGTCAACTTAAAAGCGTCCGGGTTAATTTCTTTGGTGGATTTCAGATGAGGGCCCGAACAAAAATCAATGAATTTCCCGGATTGATAAACAATAAGGGGTTGCTTGGCTGAACTAAGCAGTTCTAATTTATAGGGTTGATTTTTGAATATCTTTTTAGCTTCGGATGGGGTAATAGTTTTCTTTTTAAAAGCAATATTCTGTCCTATGATTTCTTTCATTTTCTTTTCAATTTTTGTCAATTCAACAGGAGATAAGGAGTTTTTTAAATCAAAATCGTAGTAAAATCCATTTTCAATTGCCGGCCCAATGCCAAACTTGACTCCCGGAAAGAGCTCTTGAACTGCATAAGCCATAATATGAGCCAAAGAGTGGCGAATAGTTTCAATTTTCATAATTTTATTGTTTATGGTTAGTCGAAGAGGATAAATCCTCTTCTTTGCCCTCCCGAGCGAGCGAAAGCGAGCGTAGGGAGGGAGAAGAAATTTTAGGTTTCTAAAATTTCTTCGATCTCTTCGCAGATTATCTTTGGCACCCCGTCTTTAGAATCCAGACGGCCGGAAACCATAACAATTTTATTTTCCTGGAAAACGGCAGGATTTTTTTCAATTACGCCGGGAAAAACAATCACTTCAATTTTACTGTCTAAATCCTCCACCTTAACAAAGAGCATCGGTTGACCATTTCTGGTAATTATTTTCTTAATCTTAGAGATAATCCCGCCAATTTTAATTTTAATATTTCGTCTAAAGTTGCTGTTGGCAATTTTGGATATGGCCACAACTTTTTTTGCCAGAATTTTTTCAAACCCCTGCAAAGGATGAGAACTGATAAACAGTCCCAACAGTTCTTTTTCCCAGGTTAATCTCTCTTTGCCTGAGGCCGGCGTAGCAGCAACTAAATGAATTTTACTGTTAAAATGGGTTTCATCAAATAGCCCTCCTTGACCGTTGGTTTTTGTTTTTTGATTTTCTCTGGAATATTCTAAAAGTTTTTCTAAATTGGACAACAATTGATTTCTTTCTGCCATTTTATCAAAAACACCGGCTTTAATTAAGCTTTCCAGGGATTTTTTATTAAGGTCTCTGGAATTGATTCTGGAAATAAAATTTTCAATTGAGGTATAGGGACCGTTTACTTTTTTTTCTTTAACTATTACTTCCACGAAATTTCCCCCGACATTTTTAATTGCTGACAGGCCAAAGCGAATTTGATTCTTTTTGGGAACGACGCTGAAAAAGGTAAAACTTTCGTTTATATCGGGCGGCAGAACGACCAGGCCCATTTTTTTGCATTCTTCAATCAAGACGGCAATTCTTTCCACATCATTTCTCTCTGAGGTCAAGAGAGATGACATAAATTCTACCGGATAATGGGCTTTTAAATAAGCCGTTTGATAAGCAATCAAGGCATAGGCAGTGCTATGGCTTCGGTTAAAGGAATACTGAGCATGAGGTTCTATCCAATTCCATATTTGTTCGGCAATATTTTCTTTGATTTTATTTTCTTTGCATCCTTTAATGAATTTTTCTTTTTGTGAGACAAGTAATTTTCTAATTTTTTTGCCGATTGCCTTTCTTAAGACATCGGCTTCGGCCAGAGTGAAGCCGGCCATATCTTTGGCGATCTGCATTATTTGTTCTTGGTAGATGGGAAATCCATAAGTTTTTTCCAAAATTGGCTTTAGTTTTGGATGCAAATATTCAACTCTTTGCTTTTTATTTTTTCTGGCAATGTAATCCGGAATTAATTGAATCGGGCCCGGTCGGTAAAGAGCAACCATGGCAATAATATCTTCAAATTCGGTCGGCTTTAATTGTTTTAAATATCGTTGCATGCCCGATGACTCCAATTGAAACACGCCTATTGTTTCTCCCTTTTGTAATAATTTATAAGTTTTTCCGTCGTTGACTGAAATTTTTTCAATATCAATATTAATTCCGTGAATGACGTAAATTCGAGCCAGGGTGTTTTCAATAATGGTTAAGTTCTTTAATCCCAAAAAATCCATTTTTAAAAGGCCCAGGTCCTCAATTGAATGCATTTCATACTGGGTAACAATAGATTGGTCCTCTGAGGTTGGATGCTGGAGAGGAACGATTTCTTCCAAAGAAGTATTTGATATAACAACGCCGCAAGCATGAGTAGAGGCGTGTCGGGCAACCCCTTCCAATTTTTTTGCCGCATCAATTAATTTTCTGGCTTGCTGGTCGGACTCGTAAAAAGAGCGAAATTCTGCCACCCGTTTCATTGTTTCAGCCAGGGTCATGCCAAAAGGAATCATTTTGGCCACCCGGTCGCAGTAAGAATAACTGTATTGCATAGCCCTGCCGACATCTCTGACCGCGGCTCTGGCCGCCATGGTGCCGAAAGTAATGATTTGAGCTACCTTGTCTCTGCCATATTTCTGGGCAACGTAATTTATTACTTCATTTCTTCTTCTGTCGGTGAAATCCAGATCAATATCGGGCAGTCCGGCCGCCCGACCGGGATTCAAAAATCTTTCAAACAAAAGATTGTATTTTATCGGGTCAATATTGGTTATATTCAAGACATAAGCGACCAGAGCGCCTCCGATGCTGCCTCTGCCAGGACCAACAACAATTCGGTTTTCTTTTGCCCAGTTGACAAAATCCTGGACAATTAAAAAATAAGAGGCAAATCCGGTCTGTTTGATTACGGAGAGTTCGTAATTCAACCTTGCCACAACTTCTTTCTTTGGTTTTTCTCCAAATTTTTCTTTGAGGCCTTTTTGACAAAGTTCTTCTAAATATTCTTCCGGTTTCTTTCCGCCTGGCACGCTAAATTGGGGAAGTTTAACCTTGCCTAATTCAAACTGGAAATTGCCAAGCTCGGCGATTTTTTGGCTGTTCTCAATTGCTTCCGGCAGGTCTTTAAAATCTTTGAGCATTTGTTCCTGGCTTTTCATTGAAAAGTCGTCGGCTTTTAAAGTTAATCTTTCCGGATCATTGGGGTTAGAGCCCGTATTAATCAGCATCAAGATATCTTGAGCTTCAGCGTCCTCAGATTTTAAATAATGGACATCATTGGTGGCGACCAGAGGAATGGCCAGTTTTTTTGAAAACTGGACCAGAACGTCGTTTACTTTTTTTTGTTCTTTGATATGAGGATGGTGCTGTAGTTCTAAATAAAAATTATCTTTGCCAAAAATTTCTTGATATTTTAAAGCTAATTCCTCCGCCTCTTTGATTTTTTTTGCTAAAATCAACTGGGGAATTTTTCCCTGAATACAAGCAGTCAGGGCGATTAGTCCTTGACTGTGTTGTTTTAGCAGTTCTTCATCAATTCTCGGTTTATAATAAAAGCCCTCCAGATAGGCCCTGGTGATAAGTTTGACTAAATTTCTGTATCCCTCCTCGTTTTTAACGAGCAAAACCAGATGGTATCTTTTGTCGTCAATATTCGGTCTTTTATCAGACATTTTTTCAAGAGCCAGATAAACTTCTGAGCCAAAAATCGGTTTTATTCCTTTTTCCATGGCTTTTTTGTAAAATTCCACCGCTCCATAAATATTTCCGTGGTCGGTCAGGGCCAAAGAATCCATGCCTAATTCCTTGGCGTAATCTAAAAGTTCATCTATTTTGGGGAGACCGTCCAATAAAGAGTAGTGGGAGTGGACGTGAAGATGGGTAAATTTCATGGTATTATCTAAGTATATTATGACGCGGAAAATTTTACAAGAAGAGAGGAGATGGTGGAAAAAAGGATTTAAAAGAGTAGTTGGCTTGGATGAAAGTGGGAGGGGACCTTTGGCTGGACCGGTTCTTGCCGCCGCCGTGAAATCTGATTTCCCGTTATTAAAAAATTTTAGGAAATCCGATTTCGTTCATAACCGAGCTTCCGAAGGAAGCGAAGGTGAGAAAGAGGATGAAATTCTCTTTCGACTCAAAGATTCAAAAAAATTAACGCCAAAAAAACGAGAAGAATTTTACAAGATTTTAACGAAACATCCGAACATAGAATGGGGGACAGGCAGGGTTTCAGAAAAAGTGATTGATAAAATTAATATCCTAGAAGCCACGAAATTGGCAATGATAAGAGCAATTGAAAAATTAAAAATTAAAAATAAAAAATTAAAAATTGATTATTTAATTTTAGATGGGAATTTCAAAATAGATTTGCCAATTCCTCAAAAATCAATCGTTAAAGCCGATGGCAAAGTTTTTTCCTGTATGGCAGCCGGAATTATTGCCAAGGTGACTCGCGACAGGATAATGCAGAACTACCATAAAAAATATCCCCGCTACGGCTTTAATCAACACAAAGGTTATCCGACCAAATTACATCTTAAAATGCTTCAAAAACACGGGCCGGCAAAAATTCACAGAAAAACTTTTGGTCCATTGAAAAGATTTTTTTAATATGCTATTATTTTTTATATTACCACTATGGGTGTTCCAAAACAAAAACATACTAAATCAAGAAGAAATAAGCGCCGGATGCATATTTTCGCCAAAGCGCCGGTTTTGAATAAATGTCCAAAATGCGGCCAACCGCAATTACCCCACACGGTCTGTTTTAATTGCGGCTATTATAAAGGAATGGAAGTGATTGATGTCTTAAAAAAATTGACCAAAAAGGAGAAAAAACAAAAAGAGAAAGAAATTGCCGCCAAGGAAAAAGAAGAAAAAGCGGCCGAGAAAAAGCCGTTAAGCTGGCAAGGACTTTCAAAAAAATGAAAAATGCAAAATGCAAATTGATTTGTTATTTTGCGCTTTGATTTTTGAATTTTAAATTAATATTATGGCCTCACGTCATTTATCGCGTTCCATTGCCATGCAGTCCCTTTATGAATGGGATTTTTCAGGTAAAAAAAAGGACTTAGAAAAAATTATAAAAAAAAACACCCAAGAATTCGGGCCGGGATTGGAAGATACGGCTTTGGTCTGGCAGATTATTACCGGCGTTGTCAAGCATCTGTTTAGCATTGATAAGATTATTGAAAAAGCAGCTCCCGAATGGCCGATTGACCAGATTACTGTTGTTGACAGAAACATTTTAAGAATCGGCCTTTATGAATTATTGTACGCCGACAAAGCCGAGGTCCCGCCGAAAGTGGCCATCAACGAAGCCATTGAACTGGCTAAATCATTTGGAGGAGAAAGTTCGGGAAAGTTTGTTAATGGTGTCTTGGGAACAGTCTACAAACAAATAGAGAAATAATAAGTCGAAGATGAAGGATTTTTCAATAATTGAGAAGCAATTAAATCTCAAATTCAAAAACAAAGATTTGTTGGTTCAGGCATTTTGCCACCGTTCTTATTTGAACGAAAATCCAAATGCTAATTTAGAACACAATGAAAGATTGGAATTCCTGGGCGATGCGGTTTTGGAGCTGATTGTCACCGAATATCTTTTTGAAAAATATCCGAAGAAATCGGAAGGGGAATTGACCAACTGGCGCGCCAGCCTGGTTAATGCTAAAATGCTTTCAGAGACTGCCAACGAGTTGGGACTTAACGATTATCTGCTTCTTTCCAGAGGAGAAAAAAAAGAAACCGGCAAGGCGAGGCAATATATTTTAGCCAATACTTTTGAGGCCTTGATCGGCGCTGCTTATCTTGATTCAGGCTACAAAAAATGTCGGGATTTTATTGAAAAGAATTTAATTATAAAATTACCGGAAATTATTGAAAAAGGCCTTTTTAAAGATACCAAATCCCGCTTTCAGGAAGAAGCCCAGGAAAAAACGGGCATTACTCCTACCTACAAAGTTATCAGAGAATGGGGCCCGGACCACTCCAGGCACTTCATTGTCGGAGTTTTTCTTAACCAAGAATTAGTGGCCGAGGCCGAAGGGTCTTCAAAACAGGAGGCTGAAATTGAAGCAGCTAAAAACGCTTTGGAAATTAAAGGTTGGTAAGTCGCTCGGGTGAAGCTCTATCAAAGAGACACAGTCAATTTCCCGGCGAGAAATTGCTGGTTGGCTCTCGGCGGTCAATCCCGCCTTCAGCGGGAACCATGCTTGACCGCCTCCGAGGCGCTCTTTGAAGAGCTTTCCCTCGCTCAAAAATTTATGCTAGTTATTCGTTTTTTAAGAACCGGCAAAAAAAATCAACCATCGTTCAAGCTCGTGGTTGTTGAAAAAACCAGGTCGTCAACCTCGGGCCGCTTTGTGCAAGAGCTTGGCTTTTATAATCCTTTGACCAAAGAAAAAGTTTTGAAGAGAGATAGAATTAAATATTGGCTTTCAATCGGGGCTCAACCTTCGGATACGGTTCATAATTTATTGGTTTCAGAGAAAATTATTGAAAGGGAGAAAATTCCAAAACACAAAAAGCAAAAATCGGAAAAAGAAAAAGTTGTTCCGGCAGCTCCAGTTGAAGAAAAGCCAAAAGAAGAAGAGCCAAAAGAAGAAGAGCCAAAAGAAGAAAAGGTCAAAAGTTTAGAATAAAAATATGCCCGGGAAAATTTCTATTTTATTTTTAATTATTCTCTTGGTGGGTTTATTTTTCCCTGCCTTGATTTTAGCCGGTGAATATCAATATGACAGTACAACCGTGCATTATGAAGGACTTGTTCCTTGTGGTAAAGCTAAATCAAGCTCCGGGGAATCAGACGAAGTAACAAAGCCTTGCCAGTTCTGTCATCTTTTTGTCATGCTTGATGGAATTATAACTTTTGTTCTATTTGATATTCTTCCGCTGGTAGCTATTCTAATGATAGTGATTGGCGGAGTAATGTTTTTTGCTGCTGTTGGCGATCCCGCTAAAATCAATCGAGCAAAAAGTCTTTTAACAGCGGTGGCTATTGGCTTGGTCATAATTTATTCTTCTTATTTAATTATTGGAGCTGTTCTTACGGCAACCGGAGTCCTGGAGTGGACCACTTTGGATAAATGGTCTTCTCAAGGCAGTTTCATTGTTTACTGCCCGATAGGAGAAGATGGAGTT